>Ga0209824_10000813_pt1 | contig 18930 bp, 17 predicted proteins | sample VDWuncwatermetaG_FD_184124 | JGI IMG/M metagenome (GOLD analysis project Ga0209824, IMG submission 184124) | Wastewater microbial communities from Netherlands to study Microbial Dark Matter (Phase II) - VDW unchlorinated drinking water (SPAdes)... ... | reverse complement strand
AAAATATTTCACCTGAGGATATTGCTGAGGAATTTGCATATATCCCGATGGATCGTTCTTGCTTTCGTCATTTATTACGATAATTTCCCATTCTTTTTGGCCTTTTAATTGGCTAGTCAGAGAATCAAGGCACTCTTTTAGCGCGGATAATCTGTTATAGGTAGGTATGATTATAGAAAATTTAGTATTATTTAGATCGGTCATCATTATAATAAAAAGGGTATTTTTTTCTAAACAAGCCAAAAGAAATTTTTAAAATCGGTTTTAAAAAGTGATCCGCAATATTTAGAAAAACGCCAAAAAGCGCATCGTTAAAATAAAAAGTCGGGTTTCTATAGAATAATTTTTTCAATTCCCTTTCATTTTTTGCCAATAAAGAAGTGCCCTCGCTGATAATCTTTTCCTTTATGGCTATTTCTCTTACAAGGGTGTTCGGTTCAATGCGGATCCAGCCTAATCCTATCCGCACCCTGCCAAAAAGCGAAAAAATTATTTTGCATAAAAGATACCATGTCATTAAAGCTCCCAAAAGACTCTGGCCAGGATAGGAACAGAAAAAGTTATAACTCGCAAAAACATTTTTTTTCGCCTTAATTAATGATAAACTTTTTGTGATCATCGAAAGATTGATATTTTTGCGTAGAGCCCGTAAGCCTTGGTCTGTGGCAGCATCAGGAGAAAAATCAAAATGCCGGCACCCGGCTTCTGCAGTAATATCTAAAAGTTCTTCGCTAAAATTTTCTAGGTCAAACCAAGCTCCCCATTCAAGCCTAAGGTTTCTTTTTAAAATTCCTTGGCAGATTTCTATTGCGTGGGCAGGGGGGAGATTGAAGATGTTATCGACAAAGGTAAAATTCCGCAGGCCGTAATTCTTAACCAGGGATTCAATTTCATCAACTACAGAAATTGGATCTTTCAACCTGATTTTTTGTCCGTTTAAAAAAGGATAATTGCAATAACTGCAATCAAAGGGGCATCCGCGCTTACTCTGAATGCCGAAAGTTTGATAGTCATCGCAAAGATAAGGCGAAATATTGATAATACGGGGATTTTTCGCAGGTTCGCTTAGTTGCGTGAAATCAAGCGGTTTACCCGGACCTGAAAAATATACCCCTGAGTTTTCTCGGTAAAAAATCCCTTTTATGCTTCTGAAGTCATCCGGGTTATCAAGTAGGGCAGGGAGGGAATCTTCTGCTTCCAAAAAAAATCCTAAATCGATTTCGGGGATATCAAGCATAATTTCCTTCGCAAACATAGAGAATCCTGCTCCTCCGACAATAATTTTTATATCCGGCTCAATCGATTTAATAGATGTAATCATGGGCCTAATAGTATTATAAAATATGAAAGGGTCGCGTCTTTGCGTGGTATCTATATATTTAATTGAAATTCCGATTGCGTCCGGGGAAAATTCGCGGATTTCTTCCTGTAGTTTTATCTGAGCTATTGCCAAGCTATAGATGTTCGGGTCGAAGATCTTTGCCCGGTGGCCTCTTTTTTCCAAAGCGCTAGCTAGATATCCTAATCCGACAGGATAAATAACCCGTACTTTGTTTCTCCTGCCCATATCCTGCTGAACGAGTAAAATTTTCAAAACCTTCTCCTTTAAGCCAGCGCCTTTGATTAGTTTTCATTATATATTAACCACAAGCTTTGTTCAATATCAAATAATCCAGATGCAGAAAATACATATCCGCAAGGGTCAATTTATAACACTATGAATATTTCCGAGGGAAAATTCTCTTTATGGTTCTAAAAAAAATATATAAATTGCCGGCTCTTTTTAGAATAGAGAAAGGGTGGAGTAGCGACTTTCCTAGCATTATCCTATATGCTTTTGCCGTTAATTCCTGACTTAGCCGTTCTACATCTTTTGAGGAGAAAGAATCCGTTTTTATTAAACAACGGCCATCGGAAACCGTGGATTCTGATAATGCCTGCGCGGAAATTTCTTGCGAAAAATAATTATTTTCCGCGCATAAACGGTAAAGTTCAGTTCCGTATAAAGGTGTGGCAATGAAATTAATTATTTCTACATTGTATCTTTTCAGTAAATATATGGCAAAATCCATGGTTTTGCGCATTGTTTTAATGGTTTCTCCGGGAAAGCCAAGAATAAAAAAAGCACGCAAAGGTAACTTTACCTTTTGGCATCTTCTAGCAAATTCTTCCACATCTTCGAGTTTGAGATTTTTTTTCACGATACGATTTAATACATCATGATCTGCGGATTCAACTCCGATAGTAAGAGATTTACATCCGGAAAGCCGGATTTTTTGAAGGAAATTCTCATCAATTGACAAATCAACGCGTATTCCGTTCGGCGTATCCCAGCTGATATTTTCTGTAGACAATACGTCTAATATAGGTAAAAAACGCTGATGAGAAAATAATAAATTATCATCCTCGAAGTGCAGATGCCTGGTTTTATAAGTTTTTGCTAAAGTCTGGATGTGTTTAATTACATATTCTGAAGAATGTGCGCGCCATTTTTTTCCCATATTTTGCGCAATAGAACAAAATATGCAATCATAGGGGCAACCTCTGCTGGTGATAATTGCGATATTGCGTTTCACATCACGATCCCGGGTAAAGATTCCTTTTTTGTAGAGTGTAAGGTATTTTTCCATATCTACCAAGTGATATGCAGGAAGGGGGATTTCGTCTAAATTTTCGATACCGGGCTGGTTTTCTGATTCAACAATTTGGTTGCCTTTTCGGTAAAATACTCCCCGAATTTCCGCTAAATTTTTCTTTTTTCTGAAATACTCAATAATCTCTCTTATAGTATTTTCGCCTTCGCCTTTTACTCCTATGTCAATACCCGAATTCCTCAGTAGGTATTCTCCTCGGCAGCTGACATTTGCCCCTCCTGCAATAACTAAAATAGAGCTATTGATGTTTTTTACTAATTTCGCGGTCTTTAAGACATTTTCTTCCTGGATGCTAAATTGACTGGAGATGCCGATAATGTCAGGTTGTTTTTTCTTTATAATTTCGCTCAACCGGGATTCAGAGATACCATGGAGGATATAATCCTTTGTTTGTTCTATTGAAGAAAATTCCGAAACTAACGAATCAAGTATTTCAACTTTACAGCCCATTGATTCCATTATTGTAGCAATATAGAGAAGGCCAATCGGAAGGCCAATTGATCCTTGGCTGGATGCGCGATACGTTCTTTTGTAATAGGTGTGAGCGGGGTTAATTAATAAGATTTTTTCCATAGGATAGAATTTTAAACGGAATACTATTTTATGTTAACATAAAATAGTACTTTTAACACATTTTTTTCATCATTTCGGCAAAAATTTGTTTGACTGTAGAGTTATTTAATGTAAAATAAGGGCTACATTTCCCCCTTAGCTCAGTTGGTAGAGCGAGTGGCTGTGTGAGCCCCGCCATAGGCGGGGCGAGCAAAAGAAGGAGGTGATGTTGGCAAAGCGCGATACACGGACTTACGTAGACCGCCGTAAATATTTAATTGCTGCTGTTTATAAAAGACGTAAAAAAATCAGGCAGATGGCAATTGAATATAAAGGATATAAATGCGAAGTCTGTGGTTATGGTAAATGTAGCGATGCGCTAGAGTTTCATCATGTTAATTCTTCGGAAAAAGACTTTAGTATTTCTGAAAAAGGTTATACGAGAAGTTGGGCTAAAGTTAAAGAAGAATTAGATAAATGTATGATACTTTGTGCCAATTGTCACCGTGAACTTCATGCTAAAAACGCAGCTTCCACGGGAAACCGTGGTTGAAACTGCAGGAGAATTGCTGGAAGCCCCAACGCACAATGCGCGGGTAATCAGCAGCCGAGCCTCGCAGAAAGCGAGGCACTAAACCATCCTTATAGGTTTAGGTGCCTAACGCAGAATGCGGGGAAGGTTCAGAGACTATGCACCTGCTGCCTAAGGCGTTAAGCCACGGCAAAGATATAGTCCGCTTCCGAAAGTAATTTCGGGTTAAGTGTAACCACCAGGTCCTAGGTTCGAGTCCTAGAGGGGGAGCCAATTTTTGCCATAGACTAGTCAGGTAAAAATTGATCCTGAGCCCCGCCGATAGTTAATCTACAGGCGGGGCGAAGGACCTTATCAATCACTGCAAAATCCGAACTTTTGCAGGTTAAAATATATAACAACTTTTAATTGAGGTATCGATAAAACTAAAAGGGTTCATGAAAGATACAAAAATCCGTCTCAGAAAAGGAAAAATTGTAACAATGTGCGAATTATTCAAGGCAAAAGAACAATTTCATTCGGAATTGTCCCGTTTGCCGTTTGAAGAGAAAATAAATATATTAATGAAGATGCGGAAGATCGTGGAGCTAAAAGGGATATCGTGAAAAAGACGATAGAAGTTTTAAATAGTTTAAAAGACAAAGCCCTAATTGATGGTTATGCCATTGGCGGAGGCGTTGCGACTATTTTCTACACTGAGCCAGTTTTCACTTATGATTTGGATGTGTTCGTCATCGTTAAATCGGAACCAAATGAGAAAATAATATCTCTCGCCCCGATTTACGACTACCTCACCAGCAAGGGGTATTCTTGGAAGGGCGAGCATATAGTCATAGAGGATTTACCCGTTCAGTTTATTCCAGGAGAAAGTGGTATAGAAAGAGAAGCTGTTGAGAATGCCAAGGATGTTACTTACGGCGGGGTAAAAACGAAGATCATATCAGCAGAATATTTGATAGCGATCGCCTTAAAGGTTGGCAGAAGAAAAGACTTTGAAAAGGTCACCAGATTATTTGACCAAACCAAGATCGACAAGAGCACACTTGAAAAAATCTTAAAGAAACACGGTTTGTTGGATAAATTCAAGAAATGGAAAGAGAAGTAAAAATGCCTGAACAAAATAATCAAATAAAAGAAAATACTACCGGCTGTTTAAATTTCGCTTCATACATCTCCCTTTTTAATATTAGTCATTCAGAAAATGAGATTATCATCGAGGTCCCTTTTAGAAAGGTTATTATTCCCTTTTCCGAAATTGATAAAATAACATTTAAGAAAAGGGTTGGGGTACATTGGTATATCGGAGGCTGCTGGCAGATTGAGCATCACTGTAAAAATGCACCCAAAAATATAGGTTTTATTCCTTATAATCAGGAAGCATGGTTATCGATATTTGAACATAAAGGCATTGATCTTAAAGATCGTGATAATTTAACAAAGGTCAATTCGAAAAGATGGCAAAAGGCAAATAAAATAAACAAGTTTATTGGTGCTGTTTGTATAACAGTTGCACTAGGCGCATTGATTGTTGCTATCATAGGATTTTTAAAAAATAGATAAAAGAATATAAAACATTGCTTAATAGAACATAACCCATCTATTATCAGTTTTAGCCTTATTTAGTCCCAAGATCAGCTCCACCGAAAAGTTCGGATATTTACCCCTATCGGGGAGCCAATTTGAATGGCCGAGCACAATTGTGCTCGGCCATCTTGTTTCTGGCTTTCCCGAGAGGACGAGAACCTAGGTTCGAGCGACTGAGGACGCAATGTGCGACCGGGGGGAGTCTGGTAGGAGTAATTCCTTGGGCAAATAGTTGTTGTATAACCTTTTGGGCGAGTTATAATTATATAAAACGTATATGATTTTTGTATAATTTATGTTTGTTTGATTATGATTTTATGGTTAAAGCGCGGATAACTCATAGTAAAGTTGCTTTAGTAAGGGATAAAACATGGCAGAAGTAAAAGTTTCTATTGTGATCCCCGTGCATAATTCAGGGGAAACTCTTAGGGAATGTTTGAGTTCAGTAGTTAACTCGGATTACAAAGAATATGAGCTGATCGTTGTCGATGACCACTCAATCGATAGCTCTGTTGATATCGCAAAGGAATTTTCTTGTCGTATAATTTCTACTGGCGAGAAGAGAGGTGCTGCTGCGGCTCGCAATAAGGGAGCGGAAGCGTCAATAGGTAATTTCTTGTTATTTATTGATAGTGATATAGTGGTGCGGCCAGATTCTGTATCAAAAATGGTCAATAGGTTATTAGAGGATGATTCTATAGACGGGGTTTTTGGCGTTTATGCCGCTAGGAATAGATTCAATAACTTTTTAAGTCAGTACAAGCATTTATTGGCTTGTTATAGGGATAAAATTTGCGAGGATATAAGCCAAGACTTGTTTAGGGGAGCCTTCTTTATTGTCAGAAAAAATATTTTTAATTATTCTAAATTTAATGAAACAATAAAAGGGGCCTCGATAGAAGATATGGAATTGGGTAGGGAATTAATTTATAAAGGATACAAGCTTATTTTGGAAAAATCTATTGAGGTAGAGCATGTAAAAAGAATAACTCTAAAAATTTTTATTAAGAATCAGTATAATCGATCCATAGATATTCTATATTCAATTTTAAATCAGAGATATTACAAACCATCGCGTACCCAAAAAATAAACTCTTACGGTTTTAAAGTTTATTTTTTTAGAGAGTTGTTTTCTCCCTTGGTTTTTCTTTTGCTAACTTCGTTTTTATTGACACGGCGAAATTTATTCCTGTATTTTTCTTATTTTTTTATATTTATCTCTATTCTTACTGAAATCTGTTTTTTAAAATTTTGCCTGAAGCGAGAAGGTTTAATATTTATGATAAAATGTATTTTTATCTATTTTTTTGATGGAATCATTTGTAGCCTGGCCATTATCATTGGGGCCATAATTATCTTAATGAGAAAACTGATTGTCGTTAAAAATATATTATGGTTTAAGCCATATCCTCCTTACATCATTTTTTTTGTAACTTCCCGATGTAATATGAGGTGCAAGCATTGTTTTTATTGGGAAAATATAAATTCGGTTGATACAGAACTCAAAAGCGAAGAAATAGAGAAGATCGCTAAGTCTTTGCCGTATTTGTCATTTTTGAGAATTACAGGGGGAGAACCATTTTTAAAGGGCGATCTCTACGAGATCGTGGAAAGTTTCTATCGAAATAGCTCAGTAAGGAGAATCAGTATAAATACCAATGGGTCCTTATCAGAGGAGGCGATCAGATTAGCTGATAGCTTAACCAAAAACTTACCGGATCTTAAAATTGAAATAATGATATCAATTGACCATTTGAATGAAGTACACGATAGAATAAGGTGTTTTCCGGGATCTTTTAATCTTGCAATGAAAACTTATGACGGATTGGTTAAAATCAGGGAAATGAAACCTAGCCTACGGCTGGGTTTTTTAATTACTATGATGAAGGATAATCAAGATGATCTCGATAGTATTTATTCTTATCTTAAATCGAAGAAGCCGGACTCTATAAGCTTGAATATTGTTAGAGGTAGCCCTAAAGATATTTCACAGGGTGAAGTAGACATCGAAAAGTATAATAGTTTTAGAAATTCATTAAATAGCTATAATATTAAAAATTACGCTCGCCATTCTTTCATAGAAAGGATGCGGTTAGAGAAAACGATTCTATCGCAAAATTATATAATCAATATGATCAAGGATAATAAGCCTCAATTTACATGTTTAGCCGGCGATAAAATCGCAGTTTTATATCCCGATGGCCGTGTTTGCGCTTGTGAATTAGGAACAAACGATATTGGGAATATTCGAGATTATAATTTTAACTTTCAAAGACTTTGGAAAACCAGCATCAGGAAAAAAATTTGTGCCCGTATCAAGAAGGAAAAGTGTTTTTGTACCCATGAATGTTTTATAACTGCCAGTTTAATCTTTAGACTAAAAGGCATCATTAAGATATTCTTTATGGCATTATTACGGAATACAATAGCAGAAAAGAAGAGGTAAAAAGCGGTGAAAAAAATATTGTTATTGTTTTTTTCTACCTTTTTAATAATTTCCCTATCAGGTTGTGCTACGATTTGGGACAGGCAGCGTAAGCAGCTTAACCGCGCCTATAAGCAGGGAGAAATAAATGATGATAATTATAATCTTTTGATGCGTAAAATAGATAAAGACCAAAAGGTATTCTTGCAACAATCCCAAGAAGATAAGATCCTTAGGCAGCAGGCAAAACAAAGGGAGGAAGAAGGTTATTATATTCCTCCGTCACAGGATAATAAAGTATCCGGAAAGAAGAAATGTTGCGCAAAATGCGATTATTACGGAAACTGTGAAACTGTCTGTGAATAAACTTATTTTTAGCCAAGCTTTGTCTTTGTAATTTTTTGATTTTAGGATTATAAGTTAATACGATATGGGAGGGCGCATGATATGCAAGAAAAAATGGAAAAAGCCGCAACTAATTGTTTTGGTAAGGGAAAAGTCCGAAGAAAGCGTGCTGCAGGTATGTAAGATTTTTTCTGAAGCTGGACCATTTGCTGGTCACTGTCTGGATATTTATAATGTCAACTGTTACCATCTAGGCCTTACGTCTTAGTCCCCTAGGCAATTTCCTTTTAACCTTAGTTAAATTAAAAGCGCAGTGATTTTCCTCACTGGGCTTTTTTGTTGATAGCTATACTTGCAAAGAATACAAATATATACTCATAATGCATATAATTATATGCATTATGAGTATTATAAGGCTTAAAAGGAAATTAGGGAAAGAGTAGAGAGGGCGGGGCTAATTGCTTATGAATAGTTCTTTCTCTCCGGCAGATAGCTCTCCAATATATAGCCAGAGGGAAATTTGCAGGCGATCATCAATGATCTTGATAATTTTTCCGGGTTGCTCTTTTTTTTCGCCCTTATTTATATCTTTTACCGCGGGTAAATCTTTATATAAAAAATTCACCTGATAGGCAGTATTACCGGTACTTTTTTGTTCAGCAGTCGTTACCCGGAAATATTTTCCAGCAAGGTCTTTTTTTTCATTAAAGAAATTGTATTCTTCAACGTTAGTCACAATTCCGTTTGCGGTTAGTTCTTTACCAAAATTATCCTTTTTTATCTGTTCTCGCTGAAGATCGGTGGCTTGCTTACTTACCGCAATGGCGATAGTAAAAGAGAAAGAAATCGGCACGATGGAGCAGCTGATCGTTAGCCCGCTTCAACCGATCGAACTAATTATCGGAAAACTTCTTCCTTTCGCGATAATCGCCTTGATCCAGATTACCTTGATTACAGCTCTGGGTGTTGTTTGGTTCCATATCCCCGTAAGAGGTAACCTATTATTGCTGATATTCTGTACTGGCATATATTTATTTACCACTTTAGGTATAGGCCTATTTATTTCCACGATTTCTTCAACACAGCAGGAAGCGATGATGTCGGTATTTCTTTATTATATGCCTACGGTTTTACTTTCCGGATTTGCCTATCCGATAGCCAATATGCCGCAACTCATCCAATGGCTTACTTTTTTTAACCCCTTACGCTATTTTATGGTAATCATCAGAAGTATATTTTTAAAAGCCGTAGGGATAGATGTTCTTTGGGCCCAGCTGTTGCCTTTACTGGTGATAGGAATCATTATAATTAATTTTAGCGCCTTTCGTTTCCGTAAAACTTTAGGATAAAAATATTGCTAATTTTCGATTTCCCTGTAGAATAAATCTATTCTTTAATAAATAAGCCCAAAGAAAAAATGATAAAATTTAAACCAAATTTTAAGAGTTTCCAGTTCAAGGTTACCTTGGCGCTGGTTGCCTCGATGCTTTTCATTGGGGGGATGAGTAATTTCTTAATTTACAAATTTTCCCTGGATTCTCAGTTTAACCAATTACGGGATAAGATAAAAATGGTTGCGCGTACCGCGGCTCTAATGGTAGATGCGGATTTGTTGGCACGCGTGCCTTTAAGCCACGAAGGGGCCAATACCGAGCAGTACAAGGTTATCCTGGAAAAATTAAAGAAAATCAAGAAGGCTAACCGTCCGATCCGTTTCATCTATACGTTGGCTAAGACTGATCAGGAAGGCATATTGCAATTTGTCGTGGATGCTGATCCGTTAATGATCGGCCGGGGAAAAGATAATTTAAGTGCGCTACCGGGGGATAAATATAATGCTGCGCGTTTTCCGGAAATGCTTAGAGGTTTTGAGGGCCCATCTGCTGATACAAAGCTGGAGGTTGATCAGTGGGGTGCCACACTCTCCGGTTATGCGCCGATTCTAGATATTCAGGGAAGGACAATAGCAATTTTAGGCGTAGATATTGCGGCTCTTGATGTTTTTAAGGTCCAGAATGAAATTTTGAAACGCGCGCTTTTTGTCCTGATTATCGGAATTTTCTTTTCGATATTTTTGGGAATAGTCTTTTCTAGAAGAATAACTAAGCCAATAGAAAAGATCGTTGCCGGAACAAGGCATATTGCCGCGGGTGATTTAAGCTATCAGGTAGAAATTTCCGGTAATGACGAAGTTGCTGAATTAGGCAAGAACTTTAACCGGATGGCGCGTTCCCTTTATAAGAGCAGAAGGAGGATGCAGAATTACATCTATCGGGTAATTCAGTCGTTGATTAGGATTATTGAAGCTAAAGATTCTTATACCAGAGGTCATTCTGAGCGGGTAGCTGAATATGCACAAAAGATGGGCGAAAGATGGGGGCTATCTGTAGAAAAGATGGAATTACTGCATGAAACAGCTATGCTGCACGATATCGGTAAATTAGGTATTCAGGAAAATATATTGAATAAAAAAGAAAATCTTTCGCAGGAAGAATGGGAGCTGATCAAGAAACATCCTGTAATCGGAGAAGATATTTTAAGGCCGATTATGCTCAATCCTGATCTACTTTCAATAGTAAGAGGGCATCACGAACGTTTTGACGGCAAGGGGTATCCTGATAAACTAAGTGGAGATAGTATCAATTTATTTGCACAAATTCTTTCTGTGATTGATGCTTACGACGCGATGACTTCTTCGCGCGCATACCGCGCGGCTTTTACCAAAGAGCAGGCTATTGAAGAGTTAAAACGCAATAAAGGCACCCAGTTTAATCCGCGTATCGTCGAGGTCTTTGTGAAGATCTTAGAAGAAGAGAAATAGCCTTCCGATGCAGAAAATAATCGATTATGAAAAAGAATTAAATCCTGCTCAATTAGAGGCAGTGAAATCCACGCAAGGCGCGTATTTGGTGATTGCCGGAGCGGGCAGCGGAAAAACCCGTACTTTGGTTTTTCGGGTGGCATATTTGGTGGAAAAGGGTGTGGCTCCAGATGAGATTCTCTTGCTGACCTTTACCCGTAAGGCAGCAGAAGAGATGCTGCGCCGGGCTTCCCTTTTATTAGATGAGCGCTGCCGTAGGGTAAGCGGCGGGACGTTTCATTCTTTCGCAAATTCTATTTTAAGAAAATACGCCCGGGTTTTAGGAATACAAAATAATTTTTCTATTCTTGATGAAAGCGATGCCGAGGATACAGTTAACCTTATCCGTACAAAACTTGGGTTTGATAAAATGGATAAACGCTTCCCCAGGAAAAAGGCCATTCTCGAGGTGATCTCTAAGAGTATCAATAAGTCAGAGGAATTAGGAACAGTTCTTTACGATGAATATCCGCAGTTTATTGAATGGGAAGAAGAGATCAAAAAAATCCAGCAGGAATATGTTAAGTTTAAGCGCGTAAAATCCCTGCTTGATTATGATGACCTGCTTGTTTTCTTAAAAGAATTGCTTACCCAACATGAGCAGATCCGGTTAAGTTTGTCGCAAAAATATAAATATATCATGGTAGATGAATACCAGGATACTAATAAATTGCAGGCGCATATTACTTGTCTTTTATCGTCGGTGCATGGTAATATCATGGTGGTGGGCGATGATTCACAGAGTATCTATTCATTCCGTGGGGCAAATTTTAAAAATATCATTGATTTCCCTAAGATTTTTAAAGACGCAAAAGTTATTACTTTGGAAGAAAATTATCGCTCCACCCAGCCAATACTCAATTTAGCTAACGAAATTATTTCTTCGGCAAAGGAAAAATTTGAAAAAACGCTTTTTACGAAAAAAAATAGCAAGAAGTTGCCGATTTTTGTCGATGCCCCTAATGAGCACGCGCAATCCCGCTATATCGCGGATAAGATTTTAGAATTAAGAGAAGAAGGGGTAGAGCTAGGTGAGATGGCAGTGCTTTTCCGTTCTTCATGGCATTCAAATGACCTGGAGGTTGAGCTTACGAGCCGGAATATCCCCTTTGTTAAATACGGAGGGCAGAAATTTGTCGAGGCGGCACATATAAAAGATGTGTTATCGTTCTTACGTATCAAGCAGAATATCTCTGATGAAGTAAGCTGGTATAGGGTATTATTATTGATGCGCGGTATCGGCCCAAAGACCGCCGCGTTCCTGATTAATGAAATCATCCTTGCGAAAAAAAGTATGCCGCAGGAAAATAAGCGTATTTCGGGTTCAGAGGATTTAAAGAATTTCTTTAATCTTTTTAAGAAAATAGAAACAGAGGAACATTCTCCCGCCCAACTAATTCGTTTCTTTCTGGATTATTACCAGCCCTTGCTTCGGGAAAAATATGATGATTTTCACAGAAGGCTAAATGATCTTGATTCTCTGGAGAGGATCGCGACGAGATACGATGTGCTGGAGGAATTTTTAGCAGATATGGCTCTGGAACCGCCGGAAAGAAATATCGTTGAATCAGGGATACGCGATAAAGATGACCAGCGGTTCATACTTTCTACGATTCATTCCGCAAAGGGCCTGGAATGGAGAGTAGTGTTTCTAATCTATGTCGCAGAAGGCCATATCCCTTCTTATTTGTCATTAGAAGACGAAGATGAGCTGGAGGAGGAGCGCCGGCTATTTTATGTGGCAATTACCCGCGCAAAAGATGAGCTTTATTTTCTTAAGCCCCATTTGGATCGTTCTCCTCGTGGGGGTTTTGACGCAGGGGGCATGGTTTTTACCCAGATTTCGCGTTTTTTGGATAGAGCGGATATTCTGGATAAATTGGTCTTGATGGAAAACTTAAGAAATGATGATTTCGAGGATACTGATTTGGAGGATATAATAGGTGAGAATAGATCTTTGGAACAAGATAAAGATTTCCTTAAAACGATAGAAGAATATTTCAATTAGAAAAAGATTGACAAAAAAAATCTTTTCAATATAATAATCAGCAATGAGCAGCTTTAAAAGAATTTCTATTCTTTTTCTACTCTTAGTGCTTTTGGCCGGAACCTCTTGGGCAGAAGAAGGCAAGCCCCGTTCTCTTGCGGGAATAGAATTCCTCACTGGCTTTGGCGTAGCTAAATTAGAGGAAAAAGGCTCTTATCATGTTATTCCTTTCTTAGTAGATCTTGATTTTGATCTTAAACCTCTCACCAAAAAAATTAATATTAATCCTACGAGTTTAATACAGGGCATTATAGAGCCTTTTGTCTCATATGTTTCTGCGCCAGGGAATAACGCCGAAATCGGCAACAATTTCTTATTAAAAATTGGTTTTGTCCCGGAGGCCTGGAAATTCCAGCCTTATTTTAAGGGAGGAGTGGGATTAGTTTATATTACTCAGCATACTATAGAACAGGGTTCACAGTTTAACTTTAATGAATACTTGGGTTTAGGCATGCATTATTTCTTTAAGAAAAATTTAGCACTCACCGTAGAATACCGTTACCGCCACCTCTCTAATGCCGGCATAGATAAGCCTAATTCGGGTATTAATACCAATTACGGCATCTGCGGAGTTTCCTACCTTTTTTGAAAAAATAAAATATAAATTGTTGATTTTTACCACTTTTAGAAAAAAAATATTGTATTGTAAGTTTTTGTGGTATAATAGGTAAACACAAAAGGCAGATAGATGGCTCTAGAGAAAACTAAAGTAATAAAATTATCCGGCGCTCTAAAAGAGAAATTTATAAATCTAAATTTACAAGGTAAAAATAAGAAAGATATCATTATTGAATTGGTTGATTTAATAGGCCAGTCAAAAAAGCTTAAAAATAAAAAGGTATTTTTAGCGGCGCTTACAAAAAGAGAGGCACTTGGCTCAACGGGCATAGGAAGCGGGGTGGCTATACCGCACGCAAAAACAAGCGCAATTGGCAGTTTTATCCTGGCTTTTGCCCGTAAAGAAGAAGGAATAGATTTTGGAGCTTTAGACGGCGAGAAAACATATTTGTTCTTTGTGTTAGCTTCTCCTGAAAAAGAGGTAGGCGACCATTTGAAGATTCTAGCGGATATTTCTCGGCTGGTAAAGGACAAATATATGGTTGAGCTTTTGAAGAGAGCCAGAGACAAAAAAGAGATTTTAAAAATAATTTCTTCGGCACAGAAAAACCCTATAGGATAATTAGCGAATGCTGCCATCTCCACAGGTACGCGAAGTAACGCTACAAGATTATATTAAGATAGTTCAAAAAAAATTCTGGGTCATCTTTGCTGTTTTTTTTGTGCTTGTTGGCTTAATTACAATTTTTACCTTGCGCATGACCCCGGTTTACCGCGCCACAGTCAGTATTCTTATCGAAAAAGCCCCCCCTAAAGTCGTAACAATCGAAGAAGTTTACCAGGCAGGCGTAACTGACAAAGAATATTACCAGACGCAATATAAAATTCTTGTTAGCCGTACGCTGGCAAAAAAAGTAATTGAGGAGCTTAAATTAGGGCAGGACCCGGAGTTTCAGCAAGGCAGCGATATTACCAGTATTTTTTTGAGAAAACTTTTTGTAGAACCGGTCAGAGAGAGCCGCCTGGTCAATGTTAGTTTTGAAAGCGAGGACCCGGTAAAGGCGGCCAGGATTACCAATACTTTTGGTAAGTTGTATATTCAGCAGGATCTGGAAAACAAGTCATCGGCTTCCAGGCAGGCAGTCGGTTGGCTTGAAGAGCAATTAGTCGGTATCAAGAAGAAATTAGAAACTGCCGAAGGAAAGCTTAATCAATATATCCAGACAAATAAGATTGTGGTGATTCCCAGTATGCAGGAAGAGAGCCAAGGGCTTTTAGAAACATTAAAAAAACAACAGGCTGAAGTTGAGACAGATATGCAGGAATCCTCTAAGCGCTATAAAGAAAGGCACCCTAAAATGATTGCGCTTAATTCTGAATTGAAATCAGTAAGGGAAAAGATAAAAATCGAAACTGACCGCTTACTGGATTTAAGCGAAAAGATGGGGGAATATAATGTTTTAAAGCGCGAAGTAGAATCCAATAAAGAACTTTATGAGTCCTTGCTTAAGCGTGCAAAAGAAACCAGTGTTTCTGAAGAATTGCAGACTTCTAATATTCGCATCGTTGATTCTGCAGAAGTGCCAAAGGCGCCTATACGGCCCAAGAAGGCGCAGAATATTATTTTAGCTTGTTTCTTGGGAGTGTTGACCGGTTTTGGCATCGCATTTTTACTAGAGTATCTTGATTCGACAATTAAAACCGCAGAAGATATCGAGCTTTATGTAAAATTGCCATTTTTGGGCTATGTGCCTTCTTTAAAGAAAGGTATGATAAAAGATGCGGATTTAATCTGTTATTCTCAGCAGGCATCTACTATTGCTGAAGCATTCCGTAGTATCCGTACCTCGATCATTTTTTCATCTCCGGAAGACCGTCCGTTAAAAACAATTCTTATGACAAGTACTTTTCCTGAAGAAGGTAAGACTACAAATGCAATAAACTTAGGCATCGTATTTGCGCAGAAGAATGAACAGGTTATAATTGTGGAAGCTGATATGCGTAAGCATAGGATTGCAAAATCGTTTGATTTGGATAATAAAGAAGGTTTAAGTAGTTATTTAGCCGGCCCAGCAGACTACTCAACGATAATTAAAAAAACGCCAATTCAGAATTTATCCCTGATTCCGTCCGGCCCAACTCCGCCTAATCCAGCAGAATTATTGACTTCAAATAAAATAAAGTTGTTATTCACGGAATTAAAGAATAAATTTGATCGGATAATCATAGATGCTCCTCCAGTTTTAACAGTGGCGGATGCTGCAATTTTGGCAAATATCGCCGATGGGGTCGTAGAAGTCGTACGTTCCGGAAAAATAAACCTAGACCCCATTTTACGGGGTAAACAGCGTCTTCTTGAAGCTAAGGCGCATATTTTAGGAGTAATTTTAAACGACGTAGAGGTTAAGAAAAATGATTCTTACTATTATTACCATTATTATTATAGAGAAGAGGGTAATAAACAAAATCCGAAGCATTCTTAAGTTTGTGCATGACTATGTCCTTAGGGAAAATTTGCGGTTATGTTATAGAAGGTTTAGTTTATTCTATGCTGATTTTCAGCCCGTTGGCTTTTGGAAGTGTGGAAATTTTACCTTTAACAATTTTGGAATCAGTAAGTTTTTTGATACTCTTTATCTGGTTAGTTAAGTTTTTAATTACAAAAGAATTACAGATTGTCAAACGCTTCTTCTGGCTCCCCGTTGTTTTATTTATTCTTTTAGTTGTTTTCCAGTTAACACCCCAGCCAAAAGCACTTCTAGGCCTGTTATCCGCTAAGCACCTGTATATCTTTACGACTTTTATCCCAAATGAGGTAATTTCTAAGGTCCAGTATTGCCTTACCGTATGTAAGGATCTGACCATATCGAAATTAATTGAGTTATTGAGTTTTACAGCGGTCTTTTTTGTTTTATTAAACAGCTTAGAAACAAAAAAACAATTTAAGCGAATTGTAATTATAATCATTTCAATAGGTTTTTTTGTGTCTGTTCTGGGAATGGCAAAAAATTTCGCTTATCCTTTCATTAATAAAAACCATTTTGCCGGTTATTTGGAAATGGTAATATTTATGACAATTGGACTTTTACTGACTGAATTAGATAGGCAAAAGAGGGTAATTTTTTCGTTTATAGCGATAACAATGATCTTTACTTTATTTTTGTCACTTTCTCGTGCTGGCCTTTTGAGTTTTTTTATTTCTTTATTGGTAATGTTTTGTTTATTGAGGTTACGTAAGGCAATACGTAAAAAGACCGTGTTAATTGCAGTCTTAGTTATTTTTGCATTTTTATTTATGTTTATTTCCGGAGCGGATCCATTCTTAACAAGGATATCAACTTTATTTAATAAAGAGGCAATAAGCATAGAAAGTCGTTGGGTAATTTGGAAGGATATGCTGAAAATTATTTATGATTTTCCTATTTTCGGATCGGGCTTAGGTACTTTTAAGAGTATATATCCTATGTATAAGACATTAACTGGCCAAGTAGTAATTAGTCAGGCACATAATGACCTCTTGCAATTAATTTCTGAAACCGGGCTTTTAGGCATGGGATTGACTCTTTGGTTTTTCTGGCTATTTTTTAAAAATATTTTTGAGGTTTGGTTATTTCGGCACCATCCTTTTGCTAAAGGCATCACCTTGGGAGGGGCATGTGCAATATTTTCGATTCTTTTACATAGTTTCTTTGATTTTAATTTGCAAATCCCCGCGAATAGTTTTTTGTTTATGGTAATAATGGCCGTGACTTACGGGAGTGTATTTGTAGAATATAAAAATGAAAATGAGATCGCTAAAGCCCATAATAATATCTAATACAATATTGTGCTTAGTTTTTGCCTTGACCATGCAATATTTTATTTGGAAGAGGTATTGTGCAGAGAATCTTTATCTAAAGGCCGTATCGATTCATTTGCCCGCGGTCACCATAGAAAAGACTATTAACTATAAACGCCTGCTTAGGTATTTGGATAAATCAACAATACTGAATGGTCTTAATGCCAAATATTATTTTAAATCCGGGAATACTTATTTAAAGATCGCCCAGGAAAAATTTGAAGAAATGCTGGGTTTAACTGAGAATGCGGATGGTTTGGCGAAAACTCAATTTCTCGCCGCTATAACTTTGGACCCGGCAAGAGGGGTATATCACTTTAGTTTAGCAAAAGCACTTCTTCTTTTAAGTGAACCAGAAAACGCGCAAAGAGAATTTTTAAAAGCCGAGAAACTGGATTTTTCAAACGCTTCAATACATTACGATATCGCAAAATATTATATTGCGATACCAGATAGGCATAAAGAAGCCTTGCGGGAATATAAAAGAGCATTGTATTTTGCCGATACAAAACTTCGATCCAGTATCCTAGATGACCTCTATGATAATTATACATCTGATTATAAAACCCTTAGTAAAATTGTTCCAAATACAGATTATAGTAGATATTCATTTGCGGAACTCTTGCGCGAGAAGAAGCAATTCACGGAAAGTTTAAAAGAATTCAAGAAAACAATAGCTCTTACAGATATCAATATAAATAAACATCTTAAGTCAGAAGCATTGAATTGGACCGCGATCATATACCTTTGGCAAGGCAAGTTTGGCTTAGCAGTGGAATATTTTAATAAAGCAATCAGTTTAAGCCAGGATAAAGTGGCCAGGGCCTGGATGTTCCATAACCTAGGGAACACATATTTAAAGATCGGCGAAACCGAGAAGGCAAAGGAAGCTTTCGAAAGAAGCGGGCCATCATGGGAAAAAAAATAATTGAACCCTCTAGCGGGGCCGTCACCGGCGCCAAATTTAAAGAAATTTGGGAATATCGGGAACTCTTGTATTTTTTTGTATGGCGCGAAATAAAGGTACGATATAAGCATACTGTTATTGGTGTTTCATGGGTGGTCATTCAGCCTGTTATAGCGGGGTTGATCTTCGGGGTAATATTCGGTAAATTTGTGAGATTACCTTCGGATGGATACCCATATTTGTTATTCTTTTTTTGCGCGATGATAGCCTGGAATTTATTTGCAAACGCCGCTTTGAAAGCAGGCGAGGGGCTTTTGATCAACCGTAACCTGGTTACAAAAATTTATTTCCCGCGCATACTTTTGCCTATTTCGATAGTCCTGGAAAATACTTTGGATTTTTTTATTTGTTGTATGGTGTTTTTGGCAATGTTCTTTGTATTTAAAATCAAAATCTCCACGCATATTCTTTATTTTCCAATATTTGTATTCGTATTGCTCATATTGGCATCAGGAGTGGGATTCTGGTTTTCAGCTTTAAATGTAAGATACCGCGATGTTCGTTACGCAATTCCATTCTTGATACAGGTAATGTTTTATAGTTCTCCGGTTGTTTATTCTACCACCGT
>Ga0209824_10000812_pt1 | contig 18958 bp, 21 predicted proteins | sample VDWuncwatermetaG_FD_184124 | JGI IMG/M metagenome (GOLD analysis project Ga0209824, IMG submission 184124) | Wastewater microbial communities from Netherlands to study Microbial Dark Matter (Phase II) - VDW unchlorinated drinking water (SPAdes)... ... | reverse complement strand
TATTCTCACCGAATACGTGGCTCTGTAAGTAGACGAGACCTGAGGATGATGAATCTATCTCGTTCTACGAAAGGAGGGCTACGTGTCAGAACAGATTCCATTAGAGATTCGCGTCAGTGTGGATGTGGGGTGCCATAGTCACAATGTGGCTATCGGGTTATCCAGCGGAGAGGTGCTGGAGGAGTTTCAGATACCGCATCGGCCAGAGGGTTTTCAGCATTTCTTCTCTCGCATCGAGAAGCACCAGAAAAAGAGAGGATATCCGGTAGCGGTCGCGATGGAGGGCTACAACGGCTATGCGCGACCGCTGGACGGATTGGTTCGTGCGCGGGGCTACCGGCTCTACAACATCAATAACTTAAAGCTAGCCCGTTTCAAGGAGATCTTTCCTGGGGCTGCCAAGAGCGATCCGATCGATGCCCGAAAAGGTTTGGAGCTCTTTCAGCTGAGAGATCACCTGCCGTTGGCCAAGGAAGTGCTACAAGAGGTTGGAGCCGTGCCTGCGGAAAACGAAGTTCTCAAGCGGCTCACTCGGCGGCGGCGCCGCTTGGTCAACGAGCGGGTACGAGTGGTCAATAACCTTCAGGCCGATCTACAGGCAGTTTGTCCGGGGCTGTTGGAAATCACCAACGAAGCGGGCAACCAGTGGTTTCTCGGTTTTTTAGTGAGTGCGGATACTCTGCCTCAACTGTCTCGGCTCAGGAAATCTACTCTGCTTAAAATCCCCGCCGTCGGCGTGAAGTATGCGGGTCTTATCCAGAGCTGGCAGAAGCGAGCCCATTTTAGTGAAGATGTTGAGTGGGTCGGTGAGATGATCCAGGAAGATGCCCATCGGGTTATTGAGCTGGATCACAAGATCAAGGCGTTGGAGGCAAAGATTGCCGAGGTGGCCAAGAGCTCAAAGATCGCCAAGGTATTACTATCTATCCCTGGGTTTGAGCCCACCTGTACTTCAGAACTGGCAGGAGAGATCGGCACGGTTGAGCGCTTCAGTAAGGAAGGGAGTCTAGCGCTGTACTTGGGCATGGCCACTTTGGACAACAGCTCGGGCAAACACAAAGGCTCCAAGTCACCCAAGCAGGTCAACACTCGTGCTAAGGCGGCGATGATGACGGCTATAGACCGCCACCGAAAGTATGTCCCTGAGTCACAAAGATACTATGAGAAAAAACGACTGCAGGGAAAAGCCCACAACCAGGCCATCCGAGCTTTAGGTCGCCACCTATGCCGGATCATTTACAAGATGCTCAAAGAAGAGAGGGAGTACGAGATCCGCTCCACTGAGGGGGGATAGCAGAGGTCATGTAGCGTCGAGATCGTCGCTTATAGGGCAAATGCGGAGGTCGAAAATCAAAGCGAAGAGCTAAAAACAAAATCTAACATACGTAGGACAGAAAGATCGTCTCATCCTCTTGAAAATTCCAGCGGGATGTTCAGGTCTGTCGATTCTTAATTTTGTGATATGCCAAACGTACTGCTCTTATAGACAAAAAATTCGCCGGGGCAGACCCCATCCGGGCGTAGATGCGAGAATTAAAGATGTGACCGGATCGGATGATTCAGCCGAAGTCGGTTTCGCGTAAAATAGGGCAAAGTCATTAAGAAGGCAACAGGCAATAGCGAAAGGATGAAGGATAAGGGATGAAGGACGAAAAAAACTACGAAGATCGTTGCTCGTGAATCGTAATTCGTGCTAGTTCCCTTTACCCCTTTCCGCTAATCCATTTGAATAATCCCTCCCTTTCCAACTCGTCGAGCAGCCGTTCGTCGACATACTTGTCTACATTCGTCTCCAGCTTGGCTCCGGGGGTTCGCTGGGCAATCATTTCTATGGCGACGCGCATGCCGTCGTGCGACACGCGCGGAGGAAAAGAGAAAGCCGCGGCAAAATACTGATAGGTCTCTTCCACGACGCTGGGGTTTTTCTGCTTCAGCCTCTGGTTGTAAATCGCCAGGGCTTTCTCTTTATTCGTCATGAACTGGTACGTGGCCTCGCTGTAGGCCTGCAAGAAGCGCTTGACGACGTCGCGGTTCTTTTCGAGGAAGGAACGGCGCGTGGCAATGACGTTCATAGGGAAAGCGGCCGCTTTGAGGTCGGTCATCTGGGCGAGGGTGTTGAGCCCCATGCGAGCGGCCTCGCCGGTCTCAGGGGGAGCGAGCAACGTCGCATCAAGGGCCCCAGTGGAAAGGGCGATGAGCCGATTGGCTGCCGGGCCGCTGGCGAGCAAAGTGACGGATTGCCGGGGGATGTTCCACTCTTTAAGCGCCAGCCCCAGGGAAACCTCGTGGGCGGCACCAAAACCTACGATGCCAACCTTCTTTCCTATAAGATCTGTCGGCTTGCGGATATTTTTTTGCGCTACGAGACTAAAAGGAAACTTGTTGAGGGAGGCGGCGATGAGCACGAGATCCGCTCCCTGATTGATGGCCATGATCAGCGAAGTCCCGTCTGTCTGAGCAAAGTGAGTGCTCCCCGCCAGCAAGGCCTGTGTCCCCCTGGCCGATCCAGGGATCATGACAAGATCGGTGCTCAAACCATATTTCGCAAAGAGACCAAAGTCCTTAGCGACCCATACAGGCGCCTGGAATCCGGCAAAGCCGGCATAGCTGACCATGGTGCGCTCCTCAGCGACGAGAGTTGCCGGCGCGGCGCTAAGGATTAGAAGGATGGTGGACCAGAACGCCTTTAACATCTCGACCTCCCCGTCTCTCCGGATTTTCCGGATCCCGAGCTTGTATGAGGACCAAGAACAGCCGCGATTTAACAATCAGTGCTCTCTGGTTGTCAAGCTATATCTCATCTCTCAAAAGACCGTTGAAAAAGGCCCATCTGCCAATAGCCTGCCATGGCAAGCGTGTAAGACACTCGCGCCCGACCGCCTCGCTCTCATTCGTGCTCGTGCTCGGGTTTCGTGCTCGTTCTTGTTCATGAACACGAGCCACGGACACGAGTAACGACAATTGCGCGCCTCGCATCTGAAACCTTTTTGACCGGCCTGAGAAGAGGGTTTTTCAACACCCTGTTGAAACTTGAAGGCGCTGTGCGTCGGAACGGCTGTGAAGCGTCTCCTCATTTAGCCTTATCCGCAAACGTCCAATCACGAACCGCCTGGGGCTTGATTAACCCTTTCTCCCTATCCTTAGCTCTAAACGTTCCCACAGCTATCCACTCTTCCACAACCGAGTCGGGGAGCGTTAATTCGGGGTTATACTGCTCGCGATAGAGAGAATAAAATCTTTCGGCGGCGGCGCGGTCTAATTTCAGCGTCTGCTCCATCAATCCGACACCGATCTCGCGCTGACCTTGAAGAAACAAAATGGCGGCCCTTAGCGCCCTGAGAAGCCGGACAATCTCGTCCGGTTCTTTTTCAATCTTCTTCTGAGCCGTGCTGACTCCGGTAACGGGTATCCTGACGAATTCAGCCATTTCCCGCACCGAGACAAGCGTCTTGAACCCCTTCTGCTCAGCCCTGTATTCAAAAGGGCTGTTGACGACCGTGGCGTCGACGGCGCCGCCGATGAGCGTCGCGAAACGGGCATCGGGACTTCCGCTAATGGCCTGAAGAGTGACGTCTCTGTTCGGGTCTAATCCGCTCCGGCTAAGAGCCATGTAGATCGCGAAATCGGCTGAGCTGCCAAATGAATTAATCGCGATCCTTTTGCCTTTGAGAGCTTTGAGATTATCAATCTCCGGCTTTGAGACAATGGCATAGCCGCTGGACTTGGTCACCGCTGCAACTATCTTCACGGGAAGTCCACGGACCGCGGCTCCGGCGATGAAAGGCAAAATCGTCACATAATCAAGTTCGCCTGCCAAAAGGGCAGTGAGCATCAGGTTCGTCCCTTGGAATATAATCAACCTGACCTTAAGACCCTCCTTGTCAAAGAAACCCCTTTCGGCAGCTATCTTCATGGGTAGCGCCGACCAATTAGCCCCGCTGGTCCAGCCAACGTTGAGCACTTTGGTCTCTGCGCTGTCTGCATCGGCAGCCAATCCGATGACAAGAAGAAAGGACAAGACGAATCCGAGGAAAGCAGCCTTCTGTTTCATTCCATGTCCTTTCTCTTCGAATGACGCGTGTTCAACTCCTCCAAAGGTCTCGCGCGCCGGTGATCGCGCGTCAAACGACTTTCACGCGTCACGGAATGTCGGCCACTCTTCTAGGAGCCTGCCGTATCCTCGAATGCGATAACTCAAGCCAAGCTGAGAAAGTATCGACCAGAGCATCGCCGGGTTGCTCGCGATAATGAGCGAGCGAAAGTCCTTCTCCATCCTCTCAAGCTTCTTTAACGGATCGAGAACAGCCCCCTGGAAATAGATGGCATCGACTGCACCGGCTTCGCTTAGAGCCTTCTCGGTTAGCTTATAAACCTCGTCCGGGCCCATTTTCAGGGCGTCCGTGTAATGGGACAAAAGCTCCTTCGGTGAAACAGCCTCGATTTCCGAGCGCCGTAGATGTTCCCTGATCAGCCGATTCAAAGGTTCGTCGAACGGCGTCAGCAACAGAACTCTTCGGGCCCGGTAAATCTTTAGAGCAGCGATACTGGCGCTGAGCGCGGAGGTGATCGGAATGCTCAATCGAGCGCGAAGGGCGTCGAAAAAACCGGGATTGAGAACCTCCACCGGCGCCCCGCTGAAGATGGCAGACTCCCACCGCTGCTTTGCGCAAAGCTCCACGGCGCTCTGAACGATCGTATCCTTCTTTCCCTCGAGTTCGTAGAGCGACTGTCCGGCAAGCTCCAGTCCGTAGAAGTCCATCTGCACATCGGACGGAATGATAGGCTTAAAGCTGTCGTAATGTGTGCTGCTGGCAGACCTGGGACTCACGAAGGCGATTCGGGCTCGAACTGATTGTGCCATCTTTCCTCCTATGGGTCACGGGAACCGCACATTGAAAACTCATCACCATCGCAAAAAAAGCCCGGGCGGTCCCTCCTCGCTTTGTCGCGGCAGGGAGACTAATAACCTTTTTCCAGCCACCAGTTGGCGATCTCGATCCGGCGCGCCCACCAAACTTTGGGAAAGCCTTTGGCATACTTGATGAACTCGTCGATGATCTTGGTCCGGTAGGGAACGCCGGAGACAAATGGATGAAGGTTGAAGGCGAAGAATTTCGGCTCCCCCTGCTCTCCCTCCCAATAGAGATAGTCAAACTGGTCCTTCATGATCTGCAAGAGATCTCTCGGAGTCCGCCCGGTCCCGTAGGTCGAGTAGTCGTTGCACCCGGGCACGTTATAGGGGACGACGACGACTTTTCGTCCCCGCGCCTCTACTGTGTAGGGATTGTCACTGTTCAGGGGGTCCGCCCACCAGACAAAGCCGGCCTCAGCCACCAGATCAAGCGTGTTATCGGTCGAGGCGTGGCCGGGGGAGAGATATCCGGTGGGTTTTTGCCCTAGGACCTTTTCAAAGGCCGCTACGGTCTTTTGGATCGATTCCCGCTCCTGCTCTCTGGTGTACATGAAGGAATACTCATGTTCATAGCTTTCCGAGGAAAATTCATGGCCCTGGGCTTTGATCTGTTTGACCACATCCGCAAACTGCTCCACTTTTAGACCGTTCATAAGAAAGGTCACCTTGAGCTTATGGCGGTCAAAGAGATCGAGTATTCTCCAGATGCCGACGCGGTCGCCGTATTCCCGCTCGGTCACTAATGCCATATTCTTTTTAAACACAGCATTAGCCGGGGGAATATTGCCTCCCGGATGACGTTGGAGAGAGTCGCGAGTTGCAAAGTTCTCCGGCCAAACCTCCCAGGGTACGATGAACGTGACACAGATTCGGGCCTTTTCGGGCCACTCTATGCGTTTCGGCCTGCTCATGGTTGTCCTCCTTCTGCGATCTTAAGATATTTTTCCGCCGGCGCTGAGTCTATGGGTAATGCTTTGATGTTTCAGCGACCCAACGTAAGTTCGCTCTGCGGCAAAAGCGAGCTAAAGATATTGCAAATCGTCAATAGGCGTCAAGGGGAGGAGGAAAAAGGATAAGGATAAGGAACAAAGGGGTTAGCGACTGAGACTTCTTGTTTGGCCGATGGACATTGCCCTTGTCTTTAGATAAATCTTAGGCTATGTCCTCCGACGAGTTCATAGCCGAATTGTGGGGCTACGCTCGAGAAGTGCCGATGGGCGAGCACCCATGGTTTCAGGGCATCCTGCAGCACCGTTGGACACGCGAACAAATCATCCTGGGCGAAGTCCAACACTATCTCAGGGTGCGCACCAATCCCATTTTCTTTGGTTACATCGCCGTCAATGCCGTGACCGACAAGCAATATGGGTTGATAGAGGTGGTGTTGGAAAATTTCATGGAGGAGCTGTCGGGGCCTCGAACCCACGTCGATGTCATGCTCCAGTTCCTTGAGGAGGGCGGGATTTCACGCGAGGAGGCGGACCGGGCCGAGCCTGCCCCCGGGACCATGGCCGCCATAGAGATGATCATCGGCTGTTGCCAACGGCGCTCCGCGCTGGAAGGGATAGCGCTTCTCAGCTTCGTAGAGAGCCAGCTCGGCGGAGCCGGCGGGGTCTCCGATAAGGTCTATCGGGAACTCACCGGCCATTACGGATTCTCAGAGAGGGCGGCTGAGACCTATCGACTTCACGCCGAGCAAGACGAAGGACACGGAGGGCGCCAGATCGACGCGGTCCGGCGCTTCGCCACAGACCCGGAGACCCAGGAGAAGGTCAGGCGAGCGGTCAAGTTGGGACTTACGGCCTTCACCCTCGAGTGGGATGGACATGTCCAGGCGATGACCGGCAAGCGCGAGTTCTGGAGCGGCGCTCAGTCTCTCGGCCTGCGCCAGCCGCAGGTGCGATTGCCGGAGAAGCGCCGTTAGACGGGCCAATCATCGGGCAGATCCTTGCGTAATTTCTGATATTCCGGCTCGTCGCCATAGTTCCGCCGCAGGCGCGCCACGATCTGAAGGAGCTCTTCCAGTTTGATTTTAAGCGTGTTCGAGACCATACCCGTGGTCTCTTCGAAGCCGAGGCCTCAATTGCGGAATCAGCCGCGCAGCTTCTGCAGGACAAGCCGCTCTCGTTCGCTCATTGGCATAAGAATTCTCTCTCGACTAACTCTTTCCTTTCATTGGCTCATTGGCACAGAAAAGCCGACGGGTTGAGCCGTCACCAGCTCTGTAGCGGTCTCCGGCGCGCCCTCCTTGTTTACCGAAACACGCAAGCGGGCCAATATGCGCCAGGGCTCTTCCGACCAGAGAACGCGCAGAATCAAAAAAGCGTTTTCCACTATCGTTCCCGGCGGCTCTGCGCATTTAACCAGAAGCTCGAGCCGCGCAATCTCTTTGGCCTGCAACGTAAGAACGGCAGCAAACTCTCTCTCTTCGCACCGAAACAAGCTGTGAGGGAGGCGCGCGGAAAGGATCTTGAGCGTTCCCTGTCCGAGGTTCTGAATCTGCCAGGCCACAAGCCACTGCCCTGGACTCGGAGCGCGAACTCGCGAGAGCTGATCTACAACCACGCGCGGCTCTGATTCTTTTTCTCGCACCAACGTGGATTGATCTCTACGAAAGCCCTAGGCCGGCGGCGGCTTCAGATCGTACAATCGAGCGACATTGAGCCGGACCAGCTTCGCCCTGTCGGCGGCCGAGAGCGGAGCAAGATCGCGCGCGATCACCTCGCGCGAGCGCGGCCAGGTCGAGTTCTGGTGCGGATAGTCGTTGGACCACATGCAGTTATCGATCCCCCACCAGGAGAGCAGGCGGCAGCCGACCTGGTCGTTGAAGAAGGTCGCGAAAATTTGGCGCTGAAAGTACTCGCTCGGACGCTTGTCGATCGTCAGCGGCGTGAGCGAGCGGAAGCGCTCGAAGGCCTTGTCGCATTGCGACAGCCAATAGGGGATCCAGCCGATCTCGTTTTCCACCGAAACTATCTTGAGCCGGGGAAAGTGCTCCAGGACGCCCGAGAAGATGATGTCGAACAAGGCATCGGCGATCTCCACATTCTGATTGACGCTGCGGCGGTGGCGCTCGATGCCGGCGAGGGTCTGGCGGTGGATGCTGCCGCCGTGACCGGTGAGGATGTGGAGGTTCACCGGCATATCGAGCTCCTGGGCGGCGGCCCAGAAGCGGTCGTAGTGGTCCGAGCTGAAAGGGAGGCTCTTATGGGGCACCTGCCAGACCATCGCGCCGCGGAGACCGTTTGTCTTGCAGCGCTCGAGCTCCGCGACGGCGTGGTCCATATCATAGACGGAGATCAGGGCGATGCCGAAAAGCCGCTCCGGCGCGCCCTTGCAATAGTCGATGATCCAGTCGTTGTAGACCCGAAAGCATGCCTCCTGAAGGGCGGCGTCTTCCACGCAGAACAGACCCAGGCCGAGGCTCGGATAGAGCACTTCGCCGCTCACGCCGTCGATCTCCATGTCCTTGATGCGTTGGACCGGATCCCAGCCCCCCGGACGGGCGGCGGAAAAGCCCGCCTTTCTAAACTTACCGATATCCTCCGGGCGCTGGCCGGCCATGAACAGGCCGCCGACCGCCTGCGCGGGCACCTCGGGAGAGCCGAACATCCAGCTCTCTCTCCGCTCATCAAAATAGACTCTCGGGGCACGCTCAGAAAAACTCCGCGGGAGTTGTGTCTCCCAAAGGTCCGGGATTTCGACCACGTGAGAATCCGCCGATATGAGAAGTTCTCCCTGGACCCGATCTGCGCTCGACTCTCCCATAGTTCCTCCTCTCGCCTCAGCGAAGTGGACTTAGCGGTGGATATCGCCTTCGGCGCCTGGAGCCTTGATATATTTCGGCATGGTCTTGCCGCGCAGGTCATAGATATACTCGATGATCTGCTGGTTCGTCATGTGCTTGCTCATGTCGTACCTGTTGTGATGGACCATATCCGCCAGCGGCCGGCGCACCCCTTCCTTCGGCGCGACATCGGGATAGCCCACCGGGACGATGAGATAGAGCGTCATCACGTCCGGAACGCCGAGCACCTTTTTGAATCCCTCCTCGATATGGATCGTCACCCACTGGGTGCCTAGACCCATGGAGGCCGCCGCGAGGTGCATCAGCGTGCAGGTGTTGGCCAGCGCATCGGTGAAATGGGACTGGTGGCGGCCGAAGGTGTGTCCGCCCATCACCGTCGCCCACTGCCGCCGCCCATCGCCCAATACGACGATCAGCGCCGGCGCCTCGGCCCATCCGGGCCGCGCCTTGAGCTTGCGCAGCTGCTCCTCGGGATCGCCCGTGACGTGAAAGGCGGGATGGCGCAGCTCCGGCGCTCTCATCTGCTCCATCCAGAAATTGTATTCGTCCAGTTCGTTCCGATAGACCTTGAAGAGTTCCTTTTTCACGGCGGGATCCGTCACCACGACGTATTCCCACGGCTGGGCGTTGGCGCCTGACATGGCCCAGTGGCCCGCCTCGAGGATCTTGTCGATGGCGCCCTCAGGGAGCGGGTCAGACTTCAGCTTGCGGGTGCTCATCCGCCTTTGCAATAAGTCCATCAACATCTCGTATTGTGGTGTCACTTTAACTCCTCCTTATATATATCGAGGCCTGCGCTCACTCGTTAATGGTTAACTCGTTGACTCGATTAACGAATAACGAGTACACGAGCAGCGATACTGCACGGGAGACTATCCGAGAAGGCGGTCTTACGTCAACTCGGGTGAGTCCTGGGTTCAGCGAAGGCCGGGGCCGGAGGTGGACATTTTTTTCTGGCTGGGATAAGAGGGGCCAGAGTTGTTAAATTGAAATCGGAAGGAGAAAGAGATGGAGATCAATCACAACATCGCTCCCCAAATGATCAGGCTGAGAACCCAGCTCGTGAAAAAGGGGCGCACCCGGGAGTTATTGACCGAGACAGATCATTGCACTCTGAGGATCCACTGCTACGCCCCCGGGATGGGCGAGAATGCCCTGCACGCGCACATGAACGAAGATCACATCTTCGTGGTATTGCAGGGAACCGCCAAGTTCACCGGCATCAAGGGCGAGATCGCGGAGCTAACCAAGAATCACGCCTTGGTTCTCCCCAAGGGCTGCTTTTACCAGTTCGCCAACTGCGGCGAGGATTCGCTGGTCATGATCCGCTTCGGCGCCTTTGCGGACAAAAAGGACTGGCGGATCGCACCTGACGGGAGAGTGATTCCCGGGAGAGGCGGGGAAGAGGGCTACGTGGAGCCGGTGCTGATCGAAAACGCCTTTTTTGAATAGCAGCCCGAAACACGTCACTCCAATATTTCCCTGAGCCTCCTAGCTTCGGTTAAATCCCTCAGGGCCCAACTGGACTCGTTGCGTCGCTAAAGAATCAGGGCCGGTCACTGGGAAGAGGCTCGTAAACGAGGTTATTTCGGATCGCGAAGACCGGAACCAGCGCCTGGCGAGCTGGCAGTGTTCCCCTCTGGGAATCCACGGCTTTCCATTCGCGCTCCTCGAGCCTCAGCACGGACATTTCGGCAGGGCGGCCCGCGCGGATGGAGCCCATCTCATCGGCTCGGCGCAAAAGCCGGGCGGCGTTGACTGTCGCCATCTTTATAACCTGCGCGAGCGAAAAGCCCAACGCCATGAGCTTTGCCATCGTCGTGGGCAAGTCATAGACCGGACCTGACCGGTTGCCGCGATGGCCGTCCGTCGAAACGCCGTCCGGCTTGAGACCTTGATCGAGCACTCTCCGTGCCACATCAAAGTTCAGGTTATGAAGTCCATGTCCCACGTCCATAAGCACGCCGGAGTCCTTGGCCTCGCGCACCTCAGGCCATAGCCTGCCGTTGGGATCCAGAAGGCCTCCCGGATGGGCTGTGAACATATGGGTAACGATGTCTCTCGGTCGAAGGTAAGCTAAAACGTCCCCGATCGCCGGGGGTTGCGCCCGCCCCCAGCTCTCACCGATGTGCACTAACAGTGGCAGCCGCAAATTATCCCCAAGCCGGCGGGCGCGGCTTAAAGGCCTAAGAGCCTCAGAGCCGAGAGCCGTTCCGGTCGCCATCACTTTGATGCCGACGATCATATCGCGATGCGCTTCCACTACCTCTTCGATGCGCTCTTCGTCGATCAGCCGTGGATCGGCGAGCGTGCTGTACCCAGGACCTGCGACCGAGCCCAGCGTTGAGAGGTTCACATAGGCCAGCACCCGACTCTTGGCAGGCTCGGCGATATATCGTCGAAAAATGGCTAGAAGGCTATGACCCGTGCTCCCGGCGTCGACGACCGTGGTCACGCCGGACCCAACCCCAAAGACGTCAGGGTCTGCGCCGAAAGCGCCCAAGCCATTCATGAGATGCAGATGGACGTCGATCAATCCAGGGACAACTAGAAGCCCTTTGACATCGAGAACCGTCGCGCCGTTGGCAGAGAGATCAGGCCCGATCTCTTCTATGGTGCCATCACGAACCCGGACATCGAGCGATCCGTCCAGACCACTTCCAGGATCAAGCACGCGGCCGCCCTTTAAGAGCAGGCTTTTCATCCGCCCATCCACTTTTTCACTCCCTCATCTCCATAACCTCAAGATGGTAAAGATCTGTCCCTCTAGACTTTCTACTTGATAAATTCCCGGATCGCCTTGTGGGCTGCGGCCGGGTTGGTGAAGAAATAGTGGTGTCTCTCGTCCGGCAAGCCCATTTTGGAGGCCATGCCGGTCAAAGGTCGGTTTCTACCCGGTCTCAACGAAGGGGCCGCGTTGAAAAAGTTTTAGTTGGGACCGTGACAGGGGACTGCCTGACGACAGCTCCCTTCCGAAGCTCAGTCCTGGCTGACAGTCCTACTTTTTAGCAGTCTTGAATCCCTCAAGCATCTGCAAAAATTCCTTATAACCCATCACACGAGAATATTTCGGATAGCTCTCTTGAAGGAGTAGTTCCGAGAGCTGTATCCGGTTGGATGCCATAGCATCCTTCAAGGCATATACGTGGTAACCTAAGTCATAGGCAGAGAGTAACGTAGCGTAAACGCAGCCTTCAGTGCTAAAGCCCCCCAGGGCGACGTTCTTTATTCCCCGCGACTTGAGGATATAGTCCAAGGAGTTCCCGACAAAGCCGCTGACTGTCATACGATTAGGAAGAAGGATGTCTTTGTCGCTGGGCCCGGGACGGAGTGGCTCGTAAAGCTCCACAGGCTTCGTACCCATCTTCCAGGACTGTCGCAGAATCTGGCTACGGTGAAAAGCGCCAGGGTTTGACCAATCGAGCTCCCTGTAGTCGGCGGTATAGCCCTCGGTGACCTGGATCACCTGTACTCCCAAGACGCGGGCTTTCTTCACCAAGTCAACGGAGTTTTCCAGCATCTTCGTCTCGTCGAAGATCTTTTTGTAGCGCGGGTAGTGTTCGCCATCTGGGGCAGCGAAGTTATTCTGGAAATCGACAAAGATAATCGCGGTCTCCTCCGGCTTGAGCTGTTTGGCCAGAGCGGGAAGATCTTGAGCCCAGGTGAGAGGGACGCAGGGGAGCAAAAACAGACCTGCGATAAGGGCAAAAAGGGACTTATGATATCCACTCATGTTCGAGCCTCCTATTTTATTGGCCGAATTGTCCAACTCCTTCTTCAACTCCGTCAATGATCATTTCGTTTTTCTCTAACCGGACTGAAAAGCGCCATGGCGGCCTGTTGGCGGGACCGAAGATGACCTTGCCTTTTTGGGCAGGGTCAAAAATAGACATATGGCAGCGACAGAAAAAAACCGGGTTTTCAAGAGTTACGCCGACCATATCTCCGATCTTTCTGTATTCCATCTCATAGTTAAAAAGGCATGCCTGGTGGGGGCAGATCCGACAAGCGGTATAGATCTCTCCCGGGTCATTATTCGCGGCATCGGCTTTTCTAGGGAGGCGCACCACAATGCCAGGATAGGTCTGTTGACCACTTGTGTAAGAAAATTCGACTTTTTCCCAAGACCGCACGGGCATCTGAACTCTGACACCCTCCGGGGTAGGAAAGGCGAAGAGGCGCTTTGGTCCTTTCCAGGCAAGGGTCAGGGCTGACAGGAGAGAAAATTGAAGAAAGCCTCTTCTTTCCACACCATCTCCTTGTAAGTTACTTCTTGGCTGTCTTTGCGCCTTCCAGCAGTTGCAGAAATTCCTCATGGCCCACGACTCGCGACCAGCGCGGATAGAGTTCTTGAAGCATCATTGCTGAGATCTCCCCGCGTGCCGGTGCCATCAGGTCTTTGAGCGCATAGACATGAAACCCCATATCGTGGGCCGAGAGCACAGTGGCGTAAACGCAGACATCCGTGGTGAAGCCGCCGATGGCCACGTTCTTGATGCCCTTGCCTCTCAGTATGGCCTCTAGGCCGTTCCCGCCAAAGCCACTGGCCATGAAGCGATTGGGGAGGAGGATGTCCTTGTCGTTAGGCCCGGGACGGAGTGGTTCGTAAAGCTCCACAGGCTTCGTACCCATCTTCCAGGACTGTCGCAGAATCTGGCTGCGGTGAAAAGTGGCAGGGTTTGACCAATCAAGCTCCCTGTAGTCGGCGGTGTAGGCCTCGGTGACCTGGACAACAAGAATCCCCACGGCTCTCGCCTTCTTTACCAGAGAGACAGCGTTCTCCAACATCTTGCTTTCGTCGTAGAACTTTTTCATGCGGGCATAGTGTTCCCCATCCAGCGCGGCAAAGTTGTTCTGAAAATCAACAAAGACGATCGCGGTCTCCTCTGGTTTGAGGTATTTCGCTATGGAGGGCAGCTCCTGCGCGATCGCCGAAGAGAGCCAAAAGAACAGAGGCAAGACAGCCAAAAGAATGAATCGCTTTCTCATAAGTGTGTTCCGCCTTTCTTTAATTCCGACCTACGTTCAATTTATATGAGGGCTTGAGGTCTCCTGCCACTCGGTGACGGTCAGTCTAGTCTGGAGAAAGGAAAACTGTCAAGGAGAAGCTCTGAACGGGTTTTTTAGGAAAAAAAGGGCCTGTAATTTTACTCTCAGACGAAGCTTCGAAAGCTGGCATCGAGGAATCTTGCTTCAGACTTTAAATTCTAGACTGGCTGCCTTTATGCCTTCGATCGCGCAGGCTTCGTCCTCGTCGGATGTGCCGCCGCTGACACCCACTGCGCCGATGATAGCGCCATCTTGAAGAATCAAAACACCCCCTGCCACCGGGACCACCTTACCACCAGACATTGTAGTCAAAGACCCAAGGAACGAAGGTCGATCTTTTAGCCGCTCACCCAGCTGGCGGCTGGATTCTCCCATGCCAATGGCTCCCCACGCTTTTCCGATAGCGATCTGCGGACGTAAGATGCTGGCCCCATCTTCCCGCTTCAAGGCTTTGAGATGACCGCCCTCGTCCAACACCGCCACACACATAGGCCTAAATTTCAACTCTCTAGCCTTCGCGAGCGTTCTGTCCACAATGATCGATGCTTTTTCGAGAGTCAGCTTCATGCAATTATCCTCCAAATCCTTTGATACTTACATTGCTAGGTTAAATGAAACGTAACGACCGGGCTTACGAATCTAAACTCTTCGTTGCTCAGCTTTAGCCGTCAAGGGGACATTTGGACGCCCCAAGCCCGACTTGCAAAGGTAAAGATTTGGCCCTCTTTATTTCCTTTCTACCTCCCCCGCTTCTGCAGGAGCTTCACGTGGTAGCGCCAATTGGACTCGTAGCGGGAGGAGGACTCGCGCGGCGGCCTGTCCCGACGCTCCGCCGCTCTTTTTCGGTACTCAAAAATGTCGGCCTCCGGTATCGGCTTGGGATCGCCGATCGAGTAGGTCATCCCATGAACCCGCGCGCTCACATGACCGAACATGCCCCGCGTCAGACCCTCGCTCCCGATGATCCTACAGGCAATCGCGACTTTTTCTCTAACCTCTGCGACGATTCGTGTTTGAGCCATTTTGTGTTCTTTTGTCTGCTATCTTCTACCAGATGGAGCCTCCTCGGTTCAAGTTAGAGGGAGGGTGGAAATGGAAGAGACTCTCGGCAGTGGTCTAGTTTGAGGAAAACTTAAGAGATGAGCAGCAAACCGAAAAGAGGACATAACTGGAGCTCTGCGTGATTGCCAACCACGGCACAACATGGCATATCATCGAACATCATCCAGGACACAGAGGATTTCGGGTCAACGAGGTGCTCATGGCGAAGATATCGGACCCTTTAGACAAGCACGATTGGAATTCTCAAGGCTACGTTGTGCGATGGGCGGAGCGTCAGGAGGAGAGAGAGGCGGATCGCAGGGAGCCGTTCCGTTTGATGGCGGAAACGATCCGGTATGACAAGGAGGCCCCCATCAAGATCTTAGACTTGGGAGCAGGGTATGGCGCATTGACGCAGTTTCTCTTGCGGCAGTTTCCTAACGCCACGGCCGTATGTCAGGACGGATCCAAGGAGATGGCCGATCTGGGCCGCGAGCGCATGGAACATCTCGGAGGACGTTTCAGTTATGCGCTCTGCGATTTTGGCCAGCGGGGCTGGAGCAAAACGCTGAAAGAGAAGTTCGAGGCTGTTGTCTCTGCGATAGCGATCCACAACGTGCGCGAGGCTGAGATCATCCAGGGGATCTATCAGGAGCTTTTTGCGCTGGTAAAGCCCGGAGGCTGCTTCCTGAACTTCGATAGGATGTCTCCCCCGTTAGAGAAGCAGATGGCTTGGCTGCGAGAGGCCGGATTTGAGAATGTAAAATGCTTCTGGAATGACGGCAGAAGAGCGCTCTTCGGAGGCTTTGTAAAGCAGGATGATTAGGGATATCTCTAACCGCAGCACTCAGTGAAGTTACTCTAGCAGAGAAAGAATATAAAAATGGACGCAAAAAAACGACTTGCAAAAGTAAAGATTTGACCCTCATCCAGTGTGACCCTCATCCACTTTTGACCCTATCGTTCAATGCTTCGCTTCCCGCGTTCGATTAATTTCAAGGCGTTGCGGCTAAAGATATCTTCTCGTTCCGCCTGACTGATGGGCAACTCCTCTATAATTCTCTTTGCACGGGGGAGTAAAGGTAGCAGGGGTGGGGCGTCGCTGCCAAAAAGCAATTGCTTAGCCCCGACAGTCTGGTACGCGCACAGAGGGCTCAGCAGGGCTCAAACTCAGGTCTATCGATTTTTGATTTTGTAGGCTGCCGAAAATGCCTTTCTTCACGAATAAGGCCGGCTGCGGACTCCAGTCCAGACCCATTCTGCGGAATCCAAAGATGTGACCGGATCAAAGAGCCAGCCGTAATGGATCAAATAATCGGCTAAAGTTAGTCGAAAGCTTAGTGGGACGTCAAGATGCGCTATCCACTTCCCAATCATTCAAAACCGTACAGAACCGCGGGGTTATCGACGAGAATCTTGCGCCTGATTTTTTCGTCCGGCGTAAATTCGAGCAGCAAATCGAGCAGATCCCCATCGTTGGGGGTCTTGCCCGGGACGAAGTTATTCGAGTGGGGCCAATCGGTCCCCCAGATGACGCGGTCGGGAGCGACCTCGATCACGGCGCGGGCAAAAGGAACCACCTCGACATAAGGAAGCCCTAGGTAAAAATGAACTCCTGTGCTGCAAATCTTATCGGCGCCGCTGACCTTCACCCAGAACCGACTCTCTTTCATAAGCTCCAGAAGTAATTGAAAGGCCGGTTGATTCAATCCTTCAGCCGGGTTGACGCGGGCCAGATGGTCAAAAACCACGGCCATCGGCAGGGAGCGGATGCGCTTCTCCTGCTCCAACAGGTTCTTTGGATCGATATGCAGATCGACGGACCAACCGAATTCGGCAATGCGTTCCACAACCCGGTCAAAGACATCGAGCGCGACGTTACCCCGGGGTCTATCGAGCAAATTGAAGCGTACACCGCGTATGCCCCCTTCATGCAATCTCTGAAGCTCGATCCGCGGCGTCTTGTCATCGACCCGCGCGACACCGCGAAAGCGCCCTCCTGCTCTCTCTATGGCGTCCAACGTAACGGAGTTGTCGAGCCCGTGGACGCTTGGCTGGACGACAACCCCGCGATCGATGTCGATGACCGCCAACATGTTGAGATAGTGCTCCAGCGGCGCCGCTGGGGGCGTATAAGCACGCGTCGAGGCGAAAGGAAATTTTTCCGGAGGTCCAAAAATATGAAAATGAGTGTCGCAAGAATTAGACGGGGGAATGAAGCTGGGCTTTCTCGGATTGGGATCGGGCGGCATGCAATAACGCATCGGAATTTTCTCCCGGAGTCTACTATTAGCCCAGCCTCACGGCCATGTCCATCTGCCGTCACCTTCCTGTGAAACTCGAACCGATCAAACCTAGGCAGGGAGCGGTAAGCCCATCTGTCTGAGGATCGCGCGGGTGAGAGGACTGTCGGGGTCGGCCAGAAGCGATGAGAGCGCGTAATGATGGGCATCTGGAATCTCGAGGTAGTCGCACTCTACGCCCCGCTCTTTGCAAAGCCTAAAGAAATCTTCTGACATCTGCTTCCAGCCCCTGGGCTCGCCTCCACCAACGGCGATGATTAAGGGCGCATAGGGAAGTGGTGGGTGAAGGAAGGGGCTGTTCTCCCGCGCGCTCTCTGGATTGAGTCGGATCTCCTCATTGACGTCGATGTGAAGAACGGCATCGAGGTCGTAGACTCCGGAGATGGCGACTGCGCCCTTGATCAAGCGGCGCGGAAGGCCTTCCTTCTCCCAGTCATGGGCGAGGGCCATGGCCACGAGATGCCCTCCGGCGGACAAACCGGAAATGTAAAGCCTCGACGGGTCGCCTCCGTAATCCGAAATATGTCGGTAGACCCAGGCAATAGCTGAGCGCGCCTGCCGGACAATCTCTGTAACCGTTACGCTCGGGCAGAGATCATATTCCACAAGCACCACGGTCGCCCCGGCCTTCACAAACACTTCGACGAAATGGCAATTGTCGTCCTTGCCGCCGCCGCGCCAATAGCCTCCATGGATGTGGACGAGAACGGGACCACCTGGTTTATCCGCTGGAAAAATATCCATCACCTGCCGCGGCGAGTCCCCATAGGGGACGTTGAGCCACGATTTCAGAGTTCTGCGGGCTCTAAGACTCGCCTTCCTCCTCTCCTCTGCCCAGCGCGGATAATCCGGCACCGCCACCCTGGGATTAAAGTGAAACTCCATCTCCTCTTTTCCGAATCCCTTGTAGAGAACTGCACTCATGAGCTTATCCCTCTCTCGGGCGTCTATCAGACTCCAGGTAGATGGCTGATGGCAAGTTGCTGCCCGCCATACAGCGAGACTAATGGAATTCGCTTTTTGATGTCAACGCATGTTTGGCCTGCGAAAAAATACCAGGGGATGGTGGACTCATAGAACAGCTTGCAAGCGGCCAATGTTAATCCTACAATGCGACGCGATCGGCCGGAGGGTAAAAGTATGAAGAAGATTACTGTGGGACTGGACCTCAAGACGCTGACCCGGCGTGCATTCCTGGGCACAGCCCTCAAGGGGGGAATCGCAACCGCAGGTGCCCTGATGCTACCGTGGGACTTAGCCTGGGCGCAGGCGAAGCTCCATGTGGGCACAATGAAGATCGGCGACCTCTCGCCTTTTTTCTTGGCCTTGGAGCGGGGATTCTTTAAAGATTCGGGTCTTGACATCAACATAACCGCAATGGTCGGCGGAGCAGCCATCCAGCCGGCGCTGGCTTCCGGCGCCCTTAACATCGGTTGGTCCAACGTGGTCTCCGTCTATCAAGGCTACCTAGAGGGTTTCGACTATCGCTTCATTGCCAACGGTGCCATCAACAAGCGCGGGACCAACGATGTCTTTGGCTTCCAGGTCGCTGAAGACTCGCCCATCAAGTCGGCCAAAGATCTTCAGGGAAAAACTATTGCCGCCAACACGCTGGGCAACATTATCCAAGTTTCCGGACAGCATTGGATAGACAACAACGGCGGCGACTCTTCTAAGGTAAAGTGGGTGGAGGTGCCCTTCCCGCAAATGGAGCCAGCCTTAGTTCAAAAGCACATCGACGCCTTCGTTGCGGTGGAGCCGTTCGTGACGGTCCCTTCAAGAGTGAACAAGAAGACCAGGGTTCTTGGCTACCCGTTAGGAGGCATTGCCCCGAGGCTCCTGATC
>Ga0209824_10000811_pt1 | contig 18959 bp, 12 predicted proteins | sample VDWuncwatermetaG_FD_184124 | JGI IMG/M metagenome (GOLD analysis project Ga0209824, IMG submission 184124) | Wastewater microbial communities from Netherlands to study Microbial Dark Matter (Phase II) - VDW unchlorinated drinking water (SPAdes)... ... | reverse complement strand
CTTATCTCCTTTTCCAATCCGCCCAGTATTTTTAAGTTGCAAGTCTCAATAAGGGCAGGTTTCACACCTGCCCCTACAACGTCCGCCCCACTGCCACTGCAATTGCGCCCAGCGTGCCCATCAATTTTTTCAATTCAACTGGGGTTAGTGCCTGATCCGCATCGCACCAGGCATCCACCGGATTCGGGTGCATTTCGACCAGCAAGCCATCCGCTCCCGCTGCAATTGCCGCTTGCGATAAGGCCGCCACCATCCACGCTTTGCCGCCCGCGTGTGAGGGATCAACAATTACTGGCAAGTGCGTTTCTTTTTTCAGTACAGGAATAGCGGTTACGTCCAGCACGTTGCGGTAGTAGGTTTCAAACGTGCGGATGCCGCGCTCGCAAAAAATAATATTGTGATTGCCGCCCGCCGCGATGTATTCCGCTGCCATGAGCCATTCTGAGATGGTGGCCGACATGCCGCGCTTCAAAATTACGGGTTTGTTGATGCGCCCGACTTCTTTGAGCAGATCAAAATTTTGCATATTGCGCGTGCCGATTTGAATCACGTCGACATCGTGTTCCAGAAAAGTATCCAGCATGCGAATGTCCATCAGCTCGGTGACGATGGGCAATTTATATTTGCTGGCGGCTTTGCGGAACATGTCCAAGCCTTCTACGCCCTTGCCCTGAAAAGTGTAGGGGCTGGTGCGCGGCTTGAACGCACCACCACGCATTAAACGGCAACCTGCCTCATGCACAAACTGCGCGGATAAATCCATCTGCTCTTGTGTCTCTACCGAGCACGGCCCAGCGATGATTTGAATTTGATTACCCCCCAGCGGGATGCCGGAAATGTCGACCACGGTGTTTTCTTTATGCGATTCGCGCGACACAATTTTGTATTGCTTGGCGATGTGCATGGCGGATTCCACACCGGGTAGCGGCGTGAACATTTCTTCGGTCAATGGCCGCTCATCACCAATTGCGCCGATCACCGTGCGCTCGATACCGCGCGAGATATTCGCCTGTAGCCCAGCGGCTTCCAAGCGCTTTACTACCGCGCCAATTTCATCATCTGTTACATCTCTATGCATTACTATAATCACGCTGCTTCTCCTAATTCCAATTCCCGATAAAAACGATCACTGTGTTGGCTTCGTCTTTAGTTCCGGCCACTACGTTTAACCTGCTTCGCAGATTAGCCTGCACTGAAACGTCGCTACGCTCGTTTTGGCTCCTCGCCGTACTCAAATGTACTGTCTTCGTCACCTCATCGTCGCCGCCTTGTGCTCCTTATTTATCGGAAACTGGAACAACACCTGTGCTAGGGCAGATAAAAATTTTTCATTTTCAGATTCCAAACCGATGCTTACTCGCAAATAATCTGGCATGTCGTAATTTGCTACAGGGCGGACGATGATGCCCAGCTCCAATAAGCGGCGATAAGATTGGTGGGCATTCGCAATTTTGAAGCATACAAAATTGCCCAACGATGGAATAAATTCCAGCCCCAATTTTTTAAACCCTTGCGTCACTTGCGCCATGCCGCGTTGATTCATTTCGCACGTTTGCCGCACAAAATCCAAGTCGCCCAACGCCGCCACGGCAGCAGCTTGCGCGACACTGTTCACATTGAACGGTTGCCGCACGCGATTCAACATATCTGCCACCTCGGCCTGCATCAAGGCATAGCCCACGCGTAATCCAGCCAAGCCATAAGCTTTCGAGAAGGTGCGCGAGATAAGTAAATTGGGGAACTCTGCCAGCCATTGCACCGCGTCATAGCGCAAATTTTCTGGCAAATATTCGTTATAGGCCTCGTCCAACACCACCAAAATATTCGGCGGCAAGGCGCGCATAAATTGCAATAATTCTGCCGCGCTTAAAAATGTGCCGGTAGGATTATTCGGGTTGGCGATGAACACCATTTTTACTTTTTGCTGCACGGCTGCGTGCAACATGGCGGGCAAATCGTGACCAAAATTTTTGGTGGCGGGCACGCTAATTCCAGTTGCCCCCACTGCTTGTGTGGCCAATGCGTACACGGCAAAAGCGTGCGCGGCATATAAAGCTTTATCGCCTGGAGCAAGAAACGCGCGGGCGGCCAACTCCAACAAATCATTCGAGCCATTGCCCAACACGATGCATGCGGGATCAATTTTATAGCGCGCGGATAACGCGCTTTTTAATTCAAAGCCATTACCGTCTGGATAGCGCGCAATGTCGTTAATCGCCGCGTGCATTGCGGCAATAGCGAGCGGGCTGGCACCTAGCGGATTTTCATTGGAGGCCAATTTAATAATGCCGCTAATGCCTAACTCGCGCTCCAACTCGGCAATCGGCTTGCCGGGCTGATAGGGCGCGATGGCGCGGATGTAGGGGGGTGCTAATTCAGAGTAATTCATAAAAAATCCAGATTTCATCCCAACTGCTGCGTTACACAAAAAAATCTCTTGCTTACATATACCCCATATGCTGCGCCGCGATATTTTTTTGCGCGCCTTGCATTTGGGCGAACTCTGAATTTTTGGGTAGCTTCATTGATTTCCCAAAAATTCAAAATTAAACCGCGACCGGATACGACCCCAATACCTTCACAAAAGAGGCAATATTTTTTAATTCCGCCAAAGCTGCGGCCACTTTCGCATCGCTCTGATGCCCTTCTATATCCACAAAAAACACGTATTCCCATAAGCCAGAACGTGCCGGGCGCGACTCCAGCTTGGTCATGCTGACACCGTGTTTGGCCAACGGCACCAGCAAGTCATGCACGGCACCGGGACGGTTAGGGGCAGACATCACCAGCGAGGTTTTGTCGATACCGGAAGGCGCGACATGTTGATTGCCAATAATCAAAAAGCGCGTGGTGTTTTTAGGATCATCTTCGATGTTTTTCAGCAACACATTCAGACCAAAATATTCGGCGGCACGCTCGCTGGCAATGGCCACGCTGCCCGGGTTTTTTGCAGCGAGGCGCGCTGCCTCGGCGTTACTCGCCGTGGGTATGCGGGCAGCCTGCGGCAGGTTAGCGTTTAACCACTCTTGGCATTGCCCAAAAGATTGCGGATGTGAATACACCGTCTTAATCGCGGCCACACCACCACGCTCTGCATGAATACCTAATCCCAGCAAACATTGGTGGATAGGCAATACCACCTCACCACCTATTTGCACCGAGCTTTGCAATAACAAATCTAACGTTCGGCTGACTGCGCCCTCGGTGGAGTTTTCTGCAGGCACGACCCCATATTGCGTCGCGCCACTTTCTACCGCACGAAACACCTCATCAATCGTAGCGTAAGGTTGCCCCTGCACCGCACTGCCAAAACGCTTTAAGGTCGCCAGCTCGCTGAACGTGCCCGACGGCCCCAAATAGGCAACGGTCAGCGCCGCTTCCAACGCACGACATTGCGACATGACTTCGGTAAATAATTGCACAACAGCGGCATCGCTCAATGGACCCTTGTTGCTCTCTTGCAGCCGCCTCAACACTTGCGCCTCACGCTCGGGACGCAAGATTTTTCCGTCCTCTTTGAGATGTCCAATCTGCTGTGCCAGCTGTGCGCGTTGGTTCAACAGATGAAGTATTTGGTCATCTATATGATCTATTTTTTCGCGACACTGTTTAAGTTCTGCACTCATCTCTCGCCCCTTTTTTCTCATTCGCCCTATCGCTTAAAAATCCAGCGGCAAACCGCGCACCATCAACACTCCCTGAATAGCCGCAATTTTTTTAATCAACGCAGTCGGTGCAGGGCTATCAATATCAACCAGTGTATAAGCCATTTCGCCGCGTGATTTATTCAGCATGTTGTGGATGTTGATGCCCGCTGCTGCCAGCGTGGTCGAAATTTGTCCCAGCATATTCGGCACGTTAGCGTTGGCAATGGCGATACGAAAATTTGATTCGCGCGGCATCACTACCGTTGGGAAATTAACGGTATTAACCAGATTGCCGTGCTCCAAATAATCGCGCAATTGCTCAGCTACCATTACCGCGCAATTTTCTTCCGCCTCTTGCGTGGACGCGCCCAAGTGCGGCAGCGCGATGACAGCGGGATTGCCCTGCATTTTTTGTGTGGGGAAATCGCATACATAATTTTTAATACGCTTACTGGCAATGCCCGCCAACACCGCGTCTTCATCGACGATACCTTCCCGCGCAAAATTTAGCAGCACGCTGCCGGGCTTCATCACCTGAATGCGCTTTGCATTGATCAGACCGCGCGTGGCATCAATTAAGGGAAGGTGCAGTGTCACAAAATCGCTGTGTTTCAATAAATCTTCTTTGCTGTTGGCCTTTTTTACCTGCGAAGGCAAACCCCAGGCCGCTTCTACGGTAATCTCCGGATCATGCCCGATCACCTGCATCCCTAGACCGATCGCGGCATCCGCCACCAGGCGACCAATCGAACCCAAACCGATAATCCCTAAAGTACGTCCGCGTAATTCCGTACCGGCATAATTTTTTTTGCCTGCCTCCACTTGTTTATGCAGGCTTTCATCATCGCCCTGCAAGCTCGCTGCAAAATTCCACGCGGGAATTAAATTGCGTGCAGCCACCAACATGCCCGCAATCACCAATTCTTTTACCGCGTTGGCATTCGCCCCTGCCGCATTAAAAACGGGCACGCCGCGTGCGTTCATTTTAGCCACGGGCACGTTGTTCGTCCCCGCACCTGCGCGGGCGATGGCTTTGACGCTGGCGGGAATTTCCATCTCCAGCATGTTGTGTGAACGCACCAGAATGGCGTCCGGTTGCGCGATGTCGTTTGCCACGACATAACGCTCTGGCGGCAAACGCTGCAAGCCCACTGCAGCGATATTGTTCAAGGTTAAAACTTTAAATTGGGTGCGCATACGGTTTAGCTAAAAACGGTGATTAAAAAATATTGTGTAACGTTACGCCACTCTTTTTGCAAAGGCATCCATGAAATCTGCCAATGCTTTCACGCCTTCCAGCGGCATGGCATTATAAATAGAAGCGCGCATTCCGCCCACCGAGCGATGCCCTTTTAGTTGCATTAAACCTTGTTGCTCCGCTTGCTTTAGAAAAGCATTATCCAGCGTGTTATCTTTCAGCGTGAAAGCGACATTCATGCGCGAGCGATCTGCTGGTGCTACGGGGCAATTGTAAAAACCATTGCTGCTATCAATAGTGCGGTACAGCAACTCTGCTTTGGCAATGTTAACCTGCTCAATAGCGGCCACACCGCCCTGGCGTTTTAACCACTGAAAAACCAAGCCCGCAATATAAATGCCGTAGGTGGGCGGCGTGTTGTACATGGAATCATTGTCGGCGTGATTTTTGTAATCCAACATGGCCGGTGTGTTAGCGGGCGCATGGCCGAGTAAATCTTCACGCACAATAACGATACATAACCCCGCTGGACCAATATTTTTTTGTGCGCCCGCATAAATAATGCCGTGCTTAGCCACATCTACCGAGCGCGACAATATGTGCGAAGACATATCGGCCACTAAAGGCACATCGCCGCCCCCCGTTTTTTCATGAAGATCGGGAGTCCAATTAAACTCTACCCCGCCGATGGTTTCATTTGAGGTGTAATGCAAATAAGCGGCGTTGGAGTCGCACTGCCAAGAAGCAAACTTTGGAACATAGCTGAAATTTTTATCGGCACTGCTGGCAACCACATTCACCTTACAAAACTTCTTGGCTTCAGCGATGGCTTTTTTTGACCACTCGCCCGTGTTCACATAATCGGCTGAAGATTTTCCGCGCAACACATTTAATGGCACCATAGAAAATTGCAAATGCGCGCCACCTTGCAGGAATAGCACTTTGTAATTTGAAGGGATATTCAACAAATCGCGAAAATCAATTTCGGCAGCGGCGGCGATGCCCATAAACTCTTTGCCGCGATGACTCATCTCCATAACCGACATGCCCGTGCCACGCCAATCTAACATCTCGATCTGTGCGCGCAGTAACACCTCTCGCGGCAAAACGGCAGGGCCTGCGCTAAAGTTATAAATGGTCATGCTTTTTTGTTTTCTTCATAAAATTTTGAGCAGCGAGAAGAGTCACTGCGGCTTACAGCCTTTTTCACCCTTCTCGATCTATTCCACTTCAGGATCGGGATCAGCAATGCGGCTCAAACCCGCCAGCTTATCTTCCTTGCCCAAATTAATCAGCGTCACGCCTTGCGTGGAACGGCTCATCTCGCGAATTTCGTTGACGCGGGTGCGAATCAATACACCGTTGGTGCCGATCAGCATAATTTCATCCGCTTGCCTGACTAAAGTGGCGGCCACCACTTTGCCGTTACGCGCCGAGGTTTGAATCGCAATCATGCCCTGCGTGCCCCGACCGTGGCGGGTGTATTCGGTGATAGGCGTGCGCTTACCATAGCCATTTTCGGTGGCGGTCAGCACGGCCTGCGTTTCATCCTCTGCCACCAGCAGCGCGATGACATGTTGCTTGGCTGCCAACTTCATGCCGCGCACGCCGCGCGAAACGCGACCCATGCTACGCACATCATTTTCATCAAAACGCACCGCTTTGCCGCCATCCGAAAACAGCATGACGTCATGCTTGCCATCGGTCAGCGCCACGCCGATGAGGTAATCGCCCTCATCCAAATTGATTGCGATAATTCCAGCTTTACGCGGGTTGGCAAAATCCGACAATGCGGTTTTTTTGACCGTGCCGTTGGCGGTGGCAAAGAACACATACTGATCTTCCGAAAAGACTTTCACCGGCAAAATGGCGTTGATTTTTTCGCCCGCTTCCAGCGGTAACAAATTGACAATCGGCTTGCCGCGACCGGTGCGCGAACCCTGCGGCACATCGTAAACTTTAATCCAATACACGCGCCCACGACTGGAGAAACATAAAATATTATCGTGCGTGTTGGCAATAAATAAATTGTCGACGAAGTCATCTTCCTTGGTGCTGGCCGCTTGCTTGCCGCGCCCACCACGTTTCTGCGCGCGGTATTCATCCATCGCTTGCGCCTTCATATAGCCGCTGTGCGACAGCGTCACCACCACGTCTTCTGGCACGATTAAATCTTCCATGCTCATGTCTTGCGTGTGCGTGATGATTTCGCTGCGGCGTTTATCGCCATATTGCGCTTTGATCGCGATCAACTCATCACTCACGATTTTAGTAATACGAAGCGGCTTAGCCAAAATGTCGAGCAGGTCCACAATTTGCTCCATCACTTCGCGATATTCGGCAGAAATTTTGTCTTGTTCTAAGCCTGTTAAACGCTGCAACCGCAGCTCTAAAATAGCCTGCGCTTGCGCCTCGGACATTTTGTAAACACGTTGCGTGCCTTGCTGCAACATACCAAATTCCGGCGACAAATCTTCTGGGCGCGAAGCATCGCTGATACGGCTGAGCAACTCTTCTACTAACGAAGATTTCCAAGCGCGCGCCATGATGGCCTGCTTGGCAATAGCAGGCGTAGCGGCCGCTTTAATTAAGGCAATAATTTCATCGACGTTGGAAAGGGCAACCGCCAAGCCTTCCAAAATATGGCCACGCTCGCGTGCTTTACGCAGCTCAAAAACGGTACGACGGGTGATGACTTCGCGCCGATGGCGCAGAAATGCATCAATGAATTGTTTCAGGTTCAGCAGTTGCGGACGGCCATCCAGCAAAGCCACCATGTTCATACCGAAGCTATCTTGCAACTGTGTTTCTTTGTACAGCTGATTCAAAATCACGTCGGCATTTTCGCCGCGCTTCAACTCGATGACTGCACGCATCCCAGACTTATCTGACTCATCGCGTATCTCGGAAATGCCCTCAATGCGCTTGTCGCGCACCAGTTCGCCAATTTTCATCAGCAACGTGGCTTTGTTCACTTGATAAGGCAGCTCGTCAATGACGATGCATTGGCGGTTGCCTTTTTCCATATCTTCAAAGTGCGTGCGCCCACGCATCACCACGCGGCCTTTGCCGGTGCGGTAGCCATCCTTCACACCCGACGTGCCGTAAATAAACCCTGCGGTAGGAAAATCGGGCGCGGGGATCATCTCGATGAGCTGCTCAATATCCATCTCAGGATTTTTCAGAAACGCCAGACAAGCATCAATCACTTCGCCCAAATTATGGGGCGGAATATTGGTGGCCATGCCCACCGCGATACCCGATGAGCCGTTCACCAGCAAATTCGGAAAACGCGCCGGCAACACCAGCGGCTCATGCTCGGAGCCATCGTAGTTGGGGCCGAAATTAACCGTCTCTTTATCTAAATCGGCCAATAATTCATGTGCGATGCGCGCCATGCGGATTTCGGTATAACGCATCGCGGCTGCGTTGTCGCCGTCCACCGAGCCAAAGTTACCTTGCCCGTCGATTAGCGGGTAGCGCAAAGAAAATGGCTGCGCCATCCTTACGATCGTGTCGTACACGGCAGTGTCACCATGCGGGTGGTATTTACCGATCACATCGCCGACGATACGCGCCGATTTTTTATAGGCTTTATTCCAATCATTGGATAACTCGTGCATGGAAAATAAAGCGCGCCTATGCACGGGCTTCAGGCCATCACGTACATCCGGTAAAGCACGCCCAACAATAACGCTCATGGCGTAAGCTAGGTACGACTTACGCATCTCCCCTTCTAGGCTAACTACCTGAACTTCTTTAGCAAATTGTTCCATAAACCAATGAGTCCCCGAATAAAAACGCTAAAAATAAGCTCGCAAGTTTAACATGTAGCCCCAAACCCAGACAAAACAAATTATCATTGCACTGAATTCGGCGTAAAACGCCGCTCCACCACCGCTCAAATGCAATCCATTTTTATTAATATATGCAAATAAACCATGACTAATGTCGATCCCGCCGAGCTAGATAAATTCAACCAACTCGCCCACCGCTGGTGGGATACCAGCAGCGAATTTAAACCGCTGCACGAGATCAACCCCTTGCGTTTAAATTACATCAACCGCATTGCTCCGCTGCGCGGAAAAACGGTATTGGATGTAGGTTGCGGCGGTGGCATATTGTCGGAAAGCATGGCCGCACTGGGCGCTGCGGTGACAGGGATTGATTTGGGCGACAAGGCACTGCAAGTCGCTAAAATGCACCTGCTAGAAAGCAAGCTACAAGTTGATTACCGCAAAATCTCTGCTGAAGCACTGGCTTCTGAGCGGCCAGACTATTACGACATCGTGACTTGCATGGAGATGTTGGAACACGTCCCCGATCCGGGCAGCGTGGTGCGCGCTTGCGCTGCCTTAGTTAAGCCGGGCGGGCATGTGTTTTTTTCGACGCTCAATCGCAATCCGAAATCTTATTTATTCGCTATTATCGGCGCGGAATATGTGTTGAACATGCTGCCGCGTGGCACGCACGAGTATGCGAAATTTATCAGGCCTTCTGAGCTGGCGCAGCACTGTCGCAATGCTGCATTAGAAGTGCAAGATGTCACGGGCATGACTTACCACCCGCTGTATAAAACCTACGCGCTGGATAAAAATACCGACGTGAATTATTTGCTAAGCTGCCGTCGTGATTAACTCGTGTAACCCATCACATGAAACCCTCGTCATTCCCGCGGTGTCAACTCCACGCCCAGCTTGCTGGGCAGTGGATTGCCTACTTTTAGTGCAGGCGGGAATCCAGCGGGTTGAAATATATTCCGCGAAGCGGGGCAACATATTTAACTTGTCTGCTTCGCAGCGGCCTGTAATGACTGGATTCCCGCCTGCGCGGGAATGACGATATTGAGTGCAAACTAAAGCCATTCTATTAGACCTCGACGGCACGTTTGCCGACACTGCGCCCGACCTCGCCGCCGCACTCAACCATGTGCGCGCCCTGCATGATCTGCCGCCGCTCGCTCTGGAAATAATTCGCCCTTACGCTTCACATGGCTCAGTTGGGTTGCTGCAAATTGGCTTTAATATCACGCCCGATGTACCGCAATTTGCCGCCTTGCGCGACACGTTGCTGAATTATTACACCGCGCATATTTGCGACCACACCACCCTCTTCCCCGGCATGGCGCAATTGATTGCCCACTTAGAAAACAATAATTTGCCTTGGGGAATTGTGACCAACAAACCGCACCGCTTTACCCTGCCGCTCATGCGCGCACTGAGCATGGCCACCCGCACGGCCTGCCTGGTCAGCGGCGACACGTGCGCCCGCGCCAAACCGTACCCCGATCCGCTGCTGCACGCGTGTGAATTATTAAACATTGCCCCAGAGGCCGCCGTCTATCTGGGTGACGACAAACGCGATATGGAAGCCAGCCGCGCCGCAAATATGCCATTTTTAGTCGCCCGTTACGGCTATCTGCCTGCACATGAAGACCTGAGCACTTGGCAAGCACAAGGCAGTATTAATAATCCGCTTGAATTGCTCGATTATCTTGGGTGAACAAACGATTCGGGTAGGATGTGCCGAAGTTTTTTGAGGCGCATCGTTCGAGTTATTTGACGACCTCCCTATCTTGCCACCCCAATGCCTAGGAACCTGTCGGGCTTCAAGGATACATACCTTGCGCGAAGGTTCTATCACGAAAAACTCACGCGAACGATGCGCCTCCAAAGTCGGCACATCCTACTCAATCAGCACCTCTCTAAAACTTTGCCGACAAGCCCAACGTCCACGAATTATCCGGCGTGTCATCATTCGCGGCGATAGAAGTGGCAATATCCAGTTGCACGGTTTTAGTCAGTAGATAAGCAAAGCCCACGTCGTAGGTGACGATAGATCCACCATATTTTTTGGCGGCGATTTCCTGCCCAGATATTTCAACAAAGGTGCGTAATTCATCGGTTAAAGATTTCCCCACCACGACCGCGAATATACCCGCCACATAACGATCTGTACCATTCGTTAGCGAGGCAACGCCGGGCATGATACCTGCCGACATGTCGTAATCTAACTCCCATTCAAACACAGCGCGCAGCGAGGGTTGCACACCCGCCCCCCTGAATGGTGCATCGCCAGAGGCGAAGTCCATGTGTACCAGCCAGCCTACCGAGGGCCGGATGCCTTTTTGATCTTGCGTATGCACCTTCGCACCTAAAGATATATCCGCCATACCGCTCTCTGTGGTAGAGACACCTGCCGTTTCACTTTTTGCGCTAAGGTAACCATCGGTCTCTAGGCGCACTTCCCAATCCTCCGAAGTGCCATAACGCAACAAAGTCGGCGTGGCATAGGTGGTGTTTTTTGTGCCTGGCGTGCGCTTATCTGTTTCCATCGCAAAGCTGGTTTCAATCTGGAAACGCCCCTTGCCCACTACATTGCTGGATTCCACAAAGTCGGGTCGATCAGTTGCAATCTGTTCTTCTTCCTGCACTAAGGGGACATGTCGCTGACGGTGAATTATTGGGCGCTTGTCAAAGGTCGTAACCTCACCATTTTCCTGGGCAGCGGGGGCAGGCAACGCTGTCGCCTTAGCTGGTGGCCGCTTAACAGCGGACACTTGCGCCTGCGCCAGCGGGGCGATTAACGACAATCCGCACAAGAGCAGCAAGCTGGTTTTAGCTTTAATATCTATTTTTTTAAAATTAAGATTCAAAAGTTGGTTAAGCATAGTTTCTCCTTGTTAAGTTAACTTCAAATGCATCTTTAATTCCAATTCGCGTTAAAAACGATAACTGTGTTGGCATCGTCTTCGGCTCCTAGATGAAACAACTAGCCATTCGACTAAGCCCGCAAGCGGGCAAGTCGCTGGTTATAGCCGTACTCAAATGTACTGTCTTCGTCACCTCATTCGGGTGCCCGCCCACAAGTTTCATGGGCTTGCCGCCTTGTTCTCCTTTCTAACGCGAATTGGAATAAGTCCTTCCTTTTAAATAATTTAAAGAAAGTGTCGCTATACAACAACCGCTTTATAACCAACATTCAAACTTCACTTGCTTGGGATACCCGCTGAAAAGCGAGGTTAATCTGGTGCAACAAGCTCACATCGGTGTATGGCTTGGTCACATAAAAATTGACCCCCGCCCGCTCGGCTTGCTCGCGATGCTTATCCATCGAACGCGAGGTAATCATGATGATTGGAATATTGCGTGTGTCCTCGCGCTGCCGTAAGTGCGCGGTGAGCTCCAAGCCGTTCATGTTAGGCATTTCCAAATCAGTGCAAATCACCTGTGGTTGAAATTTTTCCAACATGCGGATCGCCTCCATGCCGTCGCTGGCGGTGGCGATTTCAAAAGACGCATCCGTCAATAATTGCCCCAGCGATTTACGTACCGAATGCGAGTCATCTACCACCAATACGCGCCGCACTTGTCGGCGTGCCGATGCGGCCAGTTCAGCCGCCGCATGGGATATCGCCAGTGGCTCGGACAATAATTCAGGAATATTTAACAGCGGCACGACTGCCCCATCGCCCATCAACGTCGCCCCCAAGATGCCATGCACGCGCGGCAGATATTTGCCCATGCCTTTTACGATTAACTCGCGGCTGTCAATCACGCGGTCTACCAGGACGGCAACGTGGCCGCCCTCGGTACGCACCAACACTTTTGGCCGTGCTTCTAACATTGCCAGGGTCGGGTTGCTCGACGGATAGCCCGTCAACACGGCCAGCTCGCGCAGCGGATAAATACCTTCTCGCAGCGCCAGCTTCCACACCTCGCCCTGCATTTCAATGCTGCCGGTATTCGGTGGAATAGCTTGCACGATGTGATGAATGGGAATCGCAAAAATTTGCTGAGTTGCTTCCACCAACAACGCGTGTTGCGTCACCAGCGAGGCTTGAAAGCGCAAAATAATCGTACAGCCCCGCCCCGCTTCCGAATTAATTTCTACCGTGCCTTTAAGCTCGGCCAATCTGCTGGCAACCACATCCATGCCCACGCCGCGCCCAGAAATTTCGCTCACGGTGTCCTTGGTGGAAAAGCCCGGCAGCAAAGTCAGGCGCGCCAACTCGGCTTGGGTCAACGCTTGCCAAGCGTTAATCAAACCGCGAGCCACCGCTTTTTCGCGTATGCGTAAATAATCCAGCCCGCGCCCATCATCTTGAATGCTGACGCTTATGGTGGACCCCTGCCGTGCAAAACGCATCTGTATTTTGCCTATCGGCAGCTTGCCTGCTTGCAAACGCTCTTCGGGCAACTCGATACCGTGATCAATGGCATTGCGTAAAATATGCAGCAACGGGTCGGCCAATTTATTCAGCACCTCACCATCCACCATAATTTCGCTGCCCGCCACCACCAGCTCCGCTTCTTTGCCAGTCTGCTGACAGGTTTGCCGCACATTGCGATTCAGCCTGGGCAGCAGCGAGTGCACAGGTGTCATGCGCGTGGAAATAACCTGATATTGCAAGTCACGACCGATCTGCCCTTGGCGCATAATTTCAGTGGCGAGATCGACAATATTATCTTCAATATCGGTGGCGACATCGCGTGCATCGGTCGTCGCCTCGACCAGTACCCGCGTCGCGCCGTGCAGCTCGTTATAGCGATCCATTTCCAGCGGATCGAACACGCTGTCGTCATCTGCCCCGCTGGAAGTGTTGAGCGAAATACCACGCAGCAACACCAGTTTTTCAATATCCAAAACCCGTTGCTGTACGGTTAAATTTTGCGCCAATAAATTTTGCGCTCGCGCACTTAAGGCCTTAACCTGCGCTTCAAGTTGGCTGATTTTGGTGGTCATTTCGCCAGACAGGCGGAACATTTCATCCACCGCCTTAACCGATACACGCAAGTTGGCCTGCTCGCTCTCGCTAGGCAAAGTTGCCTTGCCTGGTTTATCGTCTATAGCGGGCGCGGCAGCAATGGGCGCACGCGCTGCCGTTACAGGTTGTGTTGTGATTAAAAGTTCGCTTATTGCTGGCGGTTCGTTTATTTCACCGGGTTCGTTTATTTCACCGGGTTCGTTTATTACAAGCGGATCAGTGATCACATCCGCCTCGTTTATTTGGCCTAATTTGATTCTATTACCCCACGCCACTACAGCCGACAAAATGTCATACGCATCCTCTGGCGCGGCTTCGTTGCCTTGCAAATACGCAATCATTTGTGCCAGGCAATCACTGGCTTGCTGCAACGTTTTACCTAATGCGCGTGGCGGTTGCACGGGATTTTTTTCAAAATACTCCAAAATATCTTCGGTGTAATGCCCCAACACCGCAATTCCGCGTATGCCGACAATGTTGGCCGAACCTTTGAATGAATGCGCGATGCGCTTGGCGTTGCGGATATCCTCGGTGCTGGCATTGCCTGCCGCAATCGCGCTGGTGTAGCGCGCAAATTCATCGAGGCTGGCGGGGGCTTCATCCATGAATGCCTGGAAGACATTAATGTCGGCATCTTCTGAAACATCGAGCGCGACATCTGCTTCAGACAGGGCCACAGGCTCGGCATTCACATCCTGCATCAATTCATCCGGCAATACGGGCGGGGTCACGAGTTGCGTGATAAGCTGCGCGCGCGTTACATCATCCAGCAACGGCGAAAGGGTCATGCCAGACAGAGAATCAACAAGTGCCTGTGCAGCGTCGATATCGAGCGGATCAGCCAAATAATTGCCCATCAACGCAGGCCATGCTTCTAAATGCCGCGCGGCATTTTTTCGCGCATCTCCTTCCAGCACCACCACTTCCATCAGCGCGGCATTCAAATATCCGCACCAAGCGCACAGCCCCGGCATCCCCAACATTTCCGCTGTCTGCCCCACGCGTTCAAGTTGACTGGCATAGGCTTCGATAGATTCCATTAACGCGAAGTCTTCTGCGCTTGCGGTAGCAATCGCGCTTAACCAATGGGTAAAGTCGGGCGTGGCCAGCTCGACTTGGTTACGCATTTCCAGCAGGAATGGGGTGTAAGGCGCGGGGCTATGCATAGCGCGAGGGTTGCGACCAAATTACGCGCTCGCCGTGTTGCACCCCTCGCCAAGGAGAATAACCCTTGGCCTTCGGGCTGCGCCTTGCGATCATCACAATTTGTTTAGCAACGCGGTTCATGGGGGATTAAATCCGTGCTTCCTTAGCCGACTGTAGCAGGAAGTTTGAACACAGATACCGATTCAACCAATTTCTGTGAGGCACTCAACAAGCTATCTGTCGCTTGGTTTTGTTGCTGCAACTGGGTGTCTGTTTTTTCGATGGATGCAGTAATGGCGACTGCGCCGTTACCCAACTCACCAGCCAAACGCATTTGCTCCCCGGTACTGCTGGCAATGGTTTGCACCAGTTGCACAAGACGTTCGGTGGCTTCTCGCGTCTCGCGCATTTTTTCGCCCGATGAACGCGCCATGTCCGAGCCTTGCACCACTTGGTCGATAGTTTTATTCACCGTGGCAATCGTGTCGTTGGTATCCACCTGAATATTTTGTACCAGATTGGCAATCTGCTCGGTCGCTTGGCGCGAGTTATCCGCCAGCCGCTGCACTTCTTCTGCCACCACGGCAAAACCGCGTCCGGCATCACCCGCCATCGCCGCTTGCATTGAAGCGTTCAAGGACAGCACGTGCGTACGCTCGGAGATGGTGTTAATCAATCCAACAATTTTTGAAATTTCTTGCGAGCGTTCACCCAGGCGTTTGATGCGCTTTTCCATTTCGGAAATGGTTTCACGTATGGCGTCCATGCCGCGCACCGAATTTTGCACCGAGGCCAAGGCATTCTCGGTAGACTTTGAAGCATCGGCTGCAGCCAAGCTGGAGTTGCCCGCCAACAGCGCGACTTGTTGCATGGCATCGGTTGCCGCTTTTAAATTTGCCACCAGCTTTACCACGATGGCGCGCTCTTGCACCGACTGCCCAGTCACCGTATCGGATTGTTCTTTCACACGCTTGGAAGCATGCTCCACCACCCCCGCAATATGGGTCACATCGCGCAAAACGGTAGAAGTCGCGTCGGTTAATTGGTTGACCGAATCACCCAACGTACCAACGATGTCATCGGTTACAGCAGCGCGCACTGTTAAATCTCGCTGCGACAAGCTGAACATCGTGCCCAGCAAGCCCACCACGGATTGGTTTAGCTGTTCGTTGTTGGCCTCGGCCTTGGCCAGCGTCGCTACCCGCTCATCCAATAAGGTATCAAACGCGCGGCCTACTGTGCTGACCTCGTCCGCTGAGGTCATGCGCACCCTAGCGGCATAATCTCCTCGGCCCACCTGCGCGATGGTTTGCTGAAAGTGTTGCAATGGATTAGTGATAGACGCGGTAATGGTATATCCCGCCAACAGCAGGATCAACACGGCGACCAGCCCCACCGCCAAGGCCAGATTACGCCCGTTCACCTCCGCCTGTATGCCTGATGCGCGTGACTCGGCCACCTCGGCCGCGATCATATCGCTCACATCGCCATTTTCTGTTTCCAATATTTTAAAAGCCTTATCAAATTCAGGGTATCGTGCGTGCGCCGCAGCTAAATTGGTGACGGCTAACTTGGCGATTTCATCGCCTAATTTTGAATAGTTATTCAGTGCGGGGCGAACGTCCGCAATCGCTTTTCTTGTTTCGGGAGTCAGTGATTTCGCCTGTGTATTCTTTTCGAGACTGTCAAAGAATATTTTGCTGTGTGCTTCCAGTTCTTCGCTGGATTCTGCAATAGCTGCAATATTGCCGGTTTCAGACAGCACGAGTGCTTCCAACACGTCGGCGCGAATCGCATCGTGCATCATGTCGGCCAGCAAGTGGTTATTTAACGCGGTAAAGTCTCCGGTAGAGTTTTCCAGCTCGCTCGACAAACGGCTATTTCCTAAGTAGCCCACCACGCCTACCGCCAAAATGGCCGCAAAAGCCAAAGCCACCATTAACACCAGCCTCGTGCGAATAAGTAAAGAAGTCATCATTTAACATACCCTCCTGAAAAAAATAAAATCATGCTTCTTTAAAAATCCCGCACTTCCGAAAAATTCTGTGTTTCAGCTTGCAGCGGCAGATGCAAACAATCGCCGCTCGTCCAACTCAACCCACACCCGCTCCTCGCCCCCCTCAACTTCACTGTATGCCGCGATGGCAAATGCTTGCAGCATGGATTCACGCCCCACTTCAACCTCGGTATCGGGCAAAAAACGTTTACGCACGGGTAAGCCATCCACCATGACAGCCATGCTTTCGCTGCCCGCGCCCAACACCAATAACATGGTTTTTTTGACTGCATCATGCGCGATACCCTTCCAGTTCCCCCCCAGCCAACTGGCCAGATCAAAAACGGGAATCACGTTGCCATGCAAATTTACCAGCCCCTTGAAGCCCACTGGCACACCGGGTAAACGAAAAATAGGGAGCATTTCAGACAGTTGGCTGGCTACGCCGTAACGCGCTAACAATCGCAATTCACCTACGCGATAACCGTGATATTTAATGTAGCGTGTTTCTTGGGCGAGCTGGTCTGCACGTGCCGCTAAAAAGGCCGCATCGCTGGCGGCATCGCCCGACCACAGCTCCGCAGATAGACCCGATGGATTGCCAGATGAAATACTGGAGTGTTCATTCAATGGCTGCATCAATCACGCCCCTTGCAAAAATGGTACGGCTCGAAAGTGTTATTAACCCAAACACCCCCACATCCCGTCATATATGGATGCCCCCGGAACTGCAATAGCTTTCAATAGGTTTTGACAGTAACTTAGGTAAAGATTGCAGCCATATATTCGGACTTTGTTTGCGGTTCTACACCGCTGTCCCTGATGGAATCCGCTGGCTGGGGCTCTATCATTCCCGCGCACTCCAAGTGCGATGACGATTGCGAGCTTGCCCGGCCACGGTCTAACCTGTTCTGCCATCACTTCATGATTGCCTGTGCAATCGGTGGAAACGCTCCTGCCCGTTTTACAACTGCTACACTGCTTTACAACTTCTGCACTACGCTACAACTCTTGCCTTGCCACCCCCTACCGGATGTTTTCCATGAGGGCTGTTCAGCCGGATGGATTACGCTACGGTGGGTTGTACCGCAGCGTAATCCGTCTGGAATTGCCTCTCTTTGGCGAGCAACGCCCACACGGTGCGCGCATTTTTGTTCGCCAGCGCAACCGCCGCCACGTTTTTGTTCCTGCGTGCCAGCAGGTGTTGTAGCCATTCATTGGTCGCGCCCTGCCTGCCCCCGACATGTTGGAGCACCGAGCGTGCGCCGTGTATCAGCAATGTTCGCAGGTAAGTATCCCCGCGTTTGCTAATCCCCAGCAACACCGACTTGCCGCCACTGGAATGTTGTTTGGGCACGAGCCCAAGCCACGCCGCGAGCTGCCGCCCGCCGGTAAAGTTTCTTGCGTCGCCTATGCTGGACACCAACGCACTGGCGGTGAGCGGGCCGATGCCGGGAATCTCCGCCAGCCTTTGGCTGCACTCGTTACTGGCGTGCCATTGCTTGATTTCTTTATCCAAGGCGGTCACTTGCTTATCCAGCTCCTTGAGATGTTCGCCCAGCCGTTCAATGAGCGATCGCATTGCGCCTGGCAATCCGTTTTCCGCATCTTCGAGTATGCCGGGGATGCGTCGGCTGATGCTGGCTATCCCCTGCGGGATGATGATGCCGTATTCGCTCAATAGTCCGCGTATTTGGTTGCCTTGGGCGGTGCGGGCTTTGATGAAGCCTTGGCGGGCGCGATGCTGCGACATCACGGCTTGTTGTTCGGCATTTTTGAGGGGTACGAAGCGCATGTTGGGGCGGGCGACGGCTTCGCAGATGGCTTCCGCGTCAGCCATGTCGTTCTTGTTGGTTTTGACGTAAGGTTTCACAAACTGCGGTGCCATGAGTTTGACGGTGTGACCTAATGCGCCCAATTTCCTCGCCCAGTAGTGGGCACTGCCGCACGCTTCCATGCCGATCAGGCAGGGTTCGAGGTTGGCGAAGTACGGCAACATCTCAGCGCGTTTGATCGCACGGCGCACGGCGGGGTTTCCCTGCTTGTTTACGCCGTGTATTTGGAATATGTTTTTTGCCAAATCAATCCCTATCGTAGTAATCTTCATTTCGGATGCCTCTTCCTTGTCGTGGTTAATAAATATTGCCACTTTGGCACACTGATGCCGTCCCGGAAAGCGGGCATCCATTACATTATTCCCGCGCA
>Ga0209824_10000809_pt1 | contig 18964 bp, 14 predicted proteins | sample VDWuncwatermetaG_FD_184124 | JGI IMG/M metagenome (GOLD analysis project Ga0209824, IMG submission 184124) | Wastewater microbial communities from Netherlands to study Microbial Dark Matter (Phase II) - VDW unchlorinated drinking water (SPAdes)... ... | reverse complement strand
AGTATCCAACAAGGTTTGCTCAAAAGAAGATTGCCCGATATCTCCGACATGCGTGCGAATGAATTCCGAGCCGGCGTTTGACGTGCACACGATGAGGGTTCGGTGGAAGCTCACCTTGGAGCCGGCGCCGTCGGTAAGCATGCCCTCATCAAGCATCTGCAGAAAAAGATGGAGAATATCCGGATGCGCTTTTTCTATTTCATCGAAAAGAAGAAGAGCAAAAGGATGCTCTTTGACTGCTTCGGTAAGTGCCCCCCCATGGAACCTTCCCCCTTCTTCATAACCAATGAGACGTTTTACATCTTCAATTTGCTGGAACTCCGACATATCAAACCGAAGCATACGCTCCGCATCGCCGAACATTGTTTTCGCCAAAACTTTTGCGACGGTTGTTTTCCCCACGCCGGTCGGACCAAGAAAGAGAAAACTCCCCATGGGGCGCTTATCATGACTTACGTGGGCCCGGGCGCGGCGCAGTGCGTCGGCAACCACATGCACGGCTTGCGGCTGGCCGATGACTTCTTGTTGCATCACCGGCTCAAGCGAGAGAAGCGCATCGCGTTCATTGGTGTTGATTTCTCCGAAGGGAATGCCCGTACGCTGGCTTAATACCTCAAAGACATCGGCTCGTTCAAGACGTTTTCGCCCCTGCGAAGTGACAAAGGAAACCGCTTCATTGAGCAAGAGGGCATCGCGCTGGGGCGCTGCGCTCTGACTGAACTCCCCTGCCTCTTGAATAATGGTTTTGAGAGCAGGGTAGGTGATGAGAATACCGGAGCGTTTTTCAAGAGATGACGTCATCTCCAAAAGAGTGCCCATCGTCTGGTTAAAAGATGGCTCGCGCATTTCAATCTGATGGAATAATGCAAGCAGGTCCTTGCGCCCTCCCAGCGTCGTGCCAAGAGAACGCGGATTTGTGGTTGCGACGAGCTGAAGGTTTTCCGACTGCAAAAACGGGATCAAAATATCCGCAATTTCAGGGAACGCCGGATCAAGCATACTATGAAAACGTTCCATACCAAGAACAATATTCCCGGCATTCATGGCTTCCTGAAATACTCCCTGAACGCGCTCCCGGAGCATGCCCCCGTTGGTTACGCCCGAAAGAAGGGCCTGCCCGTCAACCCAAACAAACCGCTTGTACGCAAGCGACGGGAGTGAACGGCCTGTTTCAATCAAATGTTGAAGCCCTTGAAGAACAAAATGCTTGCCAACACCTTCTTCACCCACCAACAGCACATTGTGCTCGCCCGAAGCCGCAAGAATGCGCTCCGCAGTATCAATAGGGGTTTTATAGGCGGCGAAAAGAAAATGCTCGTCAAGCGGAGACGCTTCCTTTGTTCTCACGTGCGAAAACGCATCAAGCATGGGCGTATACCCGGAGGCCCAGTCCATACCGAGCGGGGGAACGCGCGAAAGAGATTCTTTTGTCCAAAACCTCGCCAGCTCTTGCTGTTCTGTTGTATGCGCAATAAACCATTGCTTGAGGATATCAATATCTTCCTTACTCACATCCGCGTCTTCCCGCAAGCGTTCATCGGTATAATCAAATCCGAAGCGTTCATTTGCAAAATGCGCAAACAACCCCTCTTGCAGGGTTTTGTCCGAACGCCGGCCGGCAAAAAACATTTCCAGCACAAAAGCCGTAATCACCCCGCCCAGTCCGAGATACCCAAAACCCGCAGACGCAGATTGTCCGATGACGGCCAAAACGGCAGAACCAAACAGTAAAAAAATTTCAGCAAGGATACGAAACATACTAATGTTAGACGCGAGAGGCCACTTTGTCTTTATTACGATTATGTAATCGTATAGCCCCTAAAGGGTTAATGGTCCGATTTCTGAATGTATCCTCTATAGGGTTTTGATCATTTGAATTTAGGATTTCGATATTGTTTCGGATTTCGTGAACCTGCCTTTGCAGCACTGCCCTTAAGGGCAAAGCGTATTTCGGATTTCCTCTCTCCAAATGCGTAGTGCTTGGCTACATCAAAAAAACGTAAGCCCCCGGACGAAAAGAACAACCACCCCGACAGGTAGAAAAATCCATGCGATTTCAAGGAGAGGCAGGGAAACCAACGTAATGAGCAGAAGAACGGATCCGAAGATAAGGGTTATGATTCGCACAAAAAATCCCATCGCTGATCCGAGGATTCGAGAGAAAAGCGCGAAAAAAAACATCTGCAGGCGTGAAGACCCTTCATTGCGCAGAACCATTGCGTGCCAAGGACGGAAAAGAGTCCGCAGATGCTGCCTGAACCCGAAAAAATCGAAAAAGAAAACAACAAAATCCCTCCAAATGCGCCATATGGTGGCAGGCGCCCGGACATAATACCAATAGACGAACTCGAAAAGAATCATAGCTTTGCGAAGTAATCTATTTTGATGGCTTTTCTTACTCGATCCATCGTTTCTTTTGCCACTTCTCGTGTGCTCTTTGTCCCCTGCGCCAAAATTTCCAAAATTTCGCGCGGATGTTCCGCCAAATGTTCCCTTTTGCTTCTTATGGGCGCAATCAAGTCCTCCAAGATGCCAACGAGTCGTTTTTTAATTACCATGTCGCCAAGCCCCCCTTTTGCATACTGTCGCTTCAGCTTCTCCACCTCGCCTTTATCAGGGTCGAAGATATCAAGGTAAGCGAACACCACATTCTTTTTGGTATCCCCGGGGTCGCTTGCATGAATATGTTTGGGATCGGTATACATCATCATCACTTTCCGCTCGATTTCCGAAAGCGGGTCGGAAAGAAAGATGGCGTTTCCCAATGACTTGCTTGCCTTCGCATTCCCGTCAATACCCACCAGGCGGGGCGTGGAAGATAACACCGCCTCGATTTTCTCAAATGTTTCACCGTAAAGAGCATTGAATTTTGTCACGATTTCATTCGCCTGTTCAATAACCGGCAGCTGATCCTCGCCCACGGGAATAAGATTGCTCCCGCAAAAAAGAATATCGGCCGCTTGGCTGACCGGGTACGCCAAGAATCCCGCCGGCACATCATCACCGTAGCCCTTTTGCCTCATTTCATCTTTAACGGTCGGGTTTCTCCTCAATCGTGCCAACGTTACCAAATTTAAGAAAAGAACGGTAAGCTCGGCAATTTCCGGAATCTGCGACTGGATGAAAAACGTGGTTTTTTGAGGATCAAGCCCGGCCGCGAGATTATCCATTGCAACCTCCAGAACATTTGCGCTCACCTTTCCCGGATTTTCCGCATTATCGGTTAACGCCTGGACATCCGCAACCATGTAAAAACAGCTCGCATAGGTTTCTTGGAGCTTGATTCTGTTCTGGATTGAACCGATATAATGCCCGAGGTGCAACTTCCCCGTAGGCCGATCACCTGTTAAAACTCTTTTCATGAAAGGTGAAACATCAGAATGCTACATGCTACATGGTTCGTGCTACATGGTTCCAGTGTAGCAAAAGAATCTTTTCTTCGCAACAAAAAAACAGGGCGTTGTTGCAAGAAGGCACTTGCCCGTATGCAACAACGCCCTTTGCGGCTAGCGGGAAAGCGCCCGATAGCCGATATCACGCCGGTAGTGTACCCCCGGCCAGTGAATACGGCTGGCCGCCTGGTATGCCTGTGTGATGGCCGAAGCCAGCGATGCCGCTCGTGTTGTCACGCCGAGCACGCGTCCGCCGCTCGTCACGAGGCGCCCATCCTGTACGTCAGTTCCGGCATGGAACACCCACGTGTCCTCCATGCGCTCGACCTCCTCCACTCCTACGATAGGTGAACCCGTGATGGGTTTGCCAGGATACCCTCGCGCCGCCATCACCACGCACACCGCAGCGTCATCCCAATAATCCGCATACAACCCATTTAGATCCCCGGAAGCCGCGTGGTACAGTATGGGGAATAGATCGTTGCGTAAACGGACGAGTAATGGCTGTGTCTCCGGATCGCCAAAACGGGCGTTGAACTCTATAACGTACGGGTCCCCGTCAACGATCATCAGTCCTACGTAGAGGACGCCGCGATACGGCATCCCGCGCGCCGCCATGCCTCGTACCGTCGGCTCAACAATCTCGGATATGATGCGCTTGTGCAAGGCGGGAGTGATCACGGGTGCGGGCGAATAAGCACCCATTCCGCCGGTATTGGGACCTTGGTCGCCGTCGTGAATGCGCTTATGATCTTGAGCCACTGCCAACGGAAGCACCTTTTCTCCATCAACCAAAACATGAAAGGATGCTTCTTCGCCTTCCAGAAACTTTTCAAGCACAACGCAGTTTCCTGCGTCGCCAAAAATTTTCTCCACCATCAGTAAATTCACCGCCTGTAAAGCTCCCCATCGCGAATGACAAATCGTCACCCCCTTTCCCTGGGCCAGGCCGTCAGCTTTCACCACCAAAGGACCATTGTGGCACCGAATGTATTCCTGGGCGCGTACCACGTCATCAAAAATTTTCGCATCAGCCGTCGGAATGCCCTCGGCCCACATAAACCTTTTGGCAAACGCCTTACTCGTCTCGAGTTGAGCGGCTGCCCTGGTAGGCCCAAAAACCAGCAGGTTGAACTCCGCAAACGTGTCAGCGATCCCGAGCGCCAATGGCAACTCCGGACCGACAACCGTTAAATCAATGCCTTGCTCAAGCGCAAACCGTTGCAATCCGGCAATGTCGTTTGCCGCGATAGGCACGTTTTCGGCCTGCTTGCGACTCCCAGTATTGCCCGGGGCACAGTAGAGCTTGGTAATGTGGGGACTCTGGGCGAGTTTCCACACCAGCGCATGCTCACGCCCCCCATTCCCAACCACGAGTACTTTCATAGTCCCTCCAAATGTTTGCCACAGAAGACTGCTCCTTGCCGTGGAGAATGTGAAAAATAGAGAACACCCTCCCCTGAAGGCAGCATACCATAGAACAAAATTTTTTTCACTGTCCGATGGAGATAGAAGCAAACAAAAAATGCCCAAAAGGCATTTTTTGTTTGCTGACGCGCGCATGGACAACTGCCTACACAGCACGGACCTTGCGTATTGCGCGATGCAGGGATCGAACCTGCGACCTTTCGCATGTGAAACGAACGCTCTACCACTGAGCTAATCGCGCAATTCCTATGGAATACAAAACAGAAACAGAAAACGCAAGAGAAAAACTCCCTATCTTGTGTTACATGTTGCGTGTTACATGCTTCCGGCCTTATCGCAATTGCGCCTCAAGAACCGCCACTCGCTCTTTGATTTTGGCGAGTTCTTTTTTCAATACAACACGATCCTTTTGTTCGTCTTCGTGGAGTTCTTCAAGCACTTTCAACCTCAACTCAATATCACCTAACTGGCGCTTTATATCCTTAAGATCTAACAATATGACTCCAATTTCATGCCTCATCCACGAATGCCCTTCTTTCAACTCGGCTAAGTCGCCTTTGAGTTCGGCTACGTCGCCTTTGAGTTCGGCTACGTCGCCTTTGAGTTCGGCTACGTCGTTTTCAAGGACGGCAAATTTCCCCTCCATGCGACGGAAACCTTTGGTGGTTATAATAGCGAGCTCATCAATTTTTTGGTCAATCGTTTTTTTCATCATGGAAATACCCTTAGGATTTTACGATTCCAAGCATACCCTACAAACTTAAACTGTCTACCAGTTTGATATTCGGCTTTTTCAGGAGATTGCGCACAAAGCGATCGTAAATATTATACCGGTAGGTAAACTCGGGGGTGTCCATAAGGGTATAGTTAAGCTCCTTCCCCACATCGCCTTCAATATCTTTGACAAACGCGGCGAATTTTTCCTGATCAATGTCGTCGGCAACAACAAAAAGATCAATGGAAGACCCTTCCTGTCCGAGGAACACACCCTGGATAAGTGCAAGGCGAATCCTGCCTGTTTTTTTAATGGCTTCCACCACTTCCGGCAGGGCAATGGGGAATGTTTGCAAGACAAGTTCCTTCAGCTGGGGGTAACTGCGAAAGTCCAAACTTACTCCGTAAAAACTTCCGGTTCCCGAACCTTTCACTTCTTTCAGAATACCGACTTCGGCCAACTCCTCTACAAAACTTGCGGTGGTATTGTAATTTTGGGAAATCGCTTTTGCCACTTCGCCGATGCGAAATGCCTCGTTTTCGTGGCGAAAAAAGAACCGCAATACCCGTGCCCTTGTCTGCGAACCAAGAAGCGTATCAAGAACCCGGTGATTAAAATTTTGATTCATGGAAGAAATACCTCTTTCAATTCTCTGAAAGCATTCTAGTATAAAGCGGACTTTTCCGCAAGTAGTGATTTTTACTCCTCAAAAAAGCAAAATTTGATTTTATGAACTTACAATGATATGCTTTTGAGAGAGAGCCGAAGTGAAAAGTTAAAAGTCCAAAATTAAAAGTCGAAGTTTTAAGTTAAAGTTTTTTTGTCGCGACTTTTCACTTTAAACTTTAATTTTTAACTTTGGACTTTTCACTTTAAACTTTCTGCAAGGTGGACACCATAAAAAAAATTGTTTTTGAAGGAAAGGGGAAGGTGGAAATCTTCCATTTTCAACCCGAGAGTGTTGATAAGGAGCAACGCGGGGTTCTTTATTTTGTAGGGCAAACAGGCCCGGCAGGCCGAGACTCTTCTTACGACTATCTCCTCAATACGCTTGCGGCCACGGTTAAAAGGGAATACTACGGTTCAAATTCTCAACACGCCCAAGCGTTTGAATCATCTCTCAAAAAGGTCAATGCGGCGCTTGCCTCTCTTCCCAAGGAAACGAAAAAAGACATGGAACTTACCATGCTTGTGGTGCGTAAAAATCAAATACACTTTTCTCTTATGGGGAAATGCGAGGTAATATTGATACGCGATGACCAGCTTTTCCAGCTCTCCCAGCAATCCCCGGCACCTGCAGCGCAACGAGCGTACTTTTCAAGCATTGTAAAAGGAAAAGTCAAAGAAGGGGACAAAATTATTGTTGCCACAAGCGGCATAAAAACTCTTCTCGAAAAGCAAGCATTTCTTTCCCGTCTTACCCACCGATCATTCGATCGCTTGGAAGATTACCTTGCCAAGGAGCATCCGGATGTAAAACGCGATGCAAAGGGGCTCGCACTCCTTTTTATCGGTTTGCAAGGAGGTATGGATAGCAATGTTCCTCAAGAAACCCAATCATTTGACAGCAAAACCCAAGAAGACGAGGGCCTTATGCGCTCTCCGACGCCGGCCCGGTTAACGTTCTCGTTCAGCGAGAAAGCCTCGGACTGGGTTGAATTCCTTTCCGCATGGGCACACAAGGCAGGAGCCGGGGCGTCGGGTTATCTTGCCGAGTACCGAAATCGTTACGTACAGGCAAAAAAAGCGGACAAAAAAGAAACCATGGCCTACGCGCCTTCGTTCCGCGCTTTACTCGGCCTCTCAAAAGAGCGTACGTTCTCTTTGCCTTCGCTCTTTCGCAAAAAACCTTTGCCAAACATGGTAACCGTGGGAATTGGCATCATTATTTTAGCCGCTTTCTTTTTATTTGTTCTCCCGAAAAGCCGCAAGACAACCATCATACAAAAACCTAATACTCCCGCCCCTCTTTTGTCTCTGCCCAGCCAAGAGAAAATACTCTCTTTTGAAAAAACCACGCCGCATTTCGATGACGGCATGCTGGACAAAAATCACGCCCTGCTTTTCACCCAGAAAAACGCTCTGGAGGCAAACCTGGCAACCAAAAGCATAGAGCCATTCGCAAATGTGGGTCTCCCGCTTGCGCGGCAGTTCAATGAAACGCTTCCTTCTTTCGTGGCAAAACAAGAAGGCAAGTTTTACCTTATGTCCTACGACCCGGACAATAAGGCGCTGAATAAAGACGTTCTCGCATGGCCTCTGCAAAGCGCTTTTTTCAAGGACATTGCATTCTACGGCGGGAACACGTACTTGCTTGAAGGAGGCCAAAAACAAATCGTAAAATACGGGCGCGACGATCTTCTGCATCCTTTGCCATGGCTGAATGCAAAATCCCAGCAAGCGCTGGCAAATCCCGTAAGCATGGCCGCGGACGGATCTCTCTATGTGCTTGATCTGCCAAAAAAAGTTGTTGAATTCCGCCTCGGGCAAAAAAAGCGGGAAATCATCCTTGCCGCAGAATTTTCACCGCGCTCAAAAATTCGAACGACCGGCAGATTGCCTTCCCTCTACCTTATGGATCCGGCAACAAATCGGGTGCTGCTCGTGGACAAAAAAACAGGGAAGATAACGTCGGATCACACGTTTTCTTCCCTGCAACCTATCATTGATATCTATCCGGATGAAGAAAGCCCGAATGCGCTTATCCTCACCAATGACGGCGTCTTCAAAGTGAAGCTTTGAGTACCGCTAGTACCGTACTGCATAAGGGTAAAGAATATTCTTTACCCTTCGACCGTAAAAATTAAGTTGTAACGGCACTAGTCGAGCGAAACCACTGCGCCGGCCGCTTCAAGTTTCTTTTTCAGCTCTTCCGCTTCTTCTTTCTTCACACCTTCTTTCACCACGATCGGAGCTTTTTCAACAATGTCTTTCGCTTCGGTAAGCCCTTTACCGGTCACGTCTTTTACTACTTTTATCACTTGGATCTTCGAAGCCCCGATCTCTTTCAGTACGACATTAAACGAGGTCTTTTCCACTTCTGCGGGAACTGCCGCGCCTCCCTGGGGAGCGCCGGAAGCAACCGGCATGGCAAGATCTTTTACGGAAACGCCCAATTTTTCTTCGAGCGCCTTAATAAATTCGGCAAGTTCCAAAACGGTCATGCCTTCTATTTTCTCTACGAGCTCGTCAAATGAGGAGCTTGTTCCATCTTTTTTTGTTGCCATAATGAATACGGATGAATCCTGCATCAACTGTTACGATGTTGATAAAGATCCTTCTTTTTGTTTACGGTAATGATTAAGGATAAGGAGTAACGCTCGCGGCTGTGAAGAAAGGAGGAGAAGCAAACTGCGCGCGGGCTGGGAAAGAAGAAACAATAATCGCATACGCAGAACTTCCAGCGAAGGAAGCAAGGCAAGCTCTTTGAGCGTATCTCCCTCAAAGAGGCGTTCGCGCCACAAGGCACGCGCGATGGTGAGCGAGCTTGTCCCGGCCGCGGTGGTGAGAATCTTGAGCGCCTGCGTTTGGGAAGCGTAATCAAACACAACCCCGAACGGCCCGGCGATATTCTTAAGTGAAACATCCGCTCCCGCGTCGCCCAGCACACGGCTAAGGAAGCTCTTTTTTACCACAATAAGCTCGCTTCCCTCTTCTTTCAATTTACGCCGCGCATCTTCAAGCGTCTTTACTTTCACTCCCGCAAGCGACACAAAAAGCGCCATCTCCTTTTTGGCAAACTTCTCCTGCAAATCCTTTACAATAGCTTGTTTTTGCGTTTTTTGCGTTTTTTTAAGCATGGTAAAACAAAAAAACTGCGGGGATTCCGCAGACACAAACAGCTTCGTTAGCTTTTAGCTTCGTTAGCTTTTAGAAATTTTTGTATTACCTAAAAGCTAACGAAGCTAAAAGCTAACCACATCCTTGGCAAGACTTATGTTCCTCCCTGCTCAATGAAAGGACGATCGCTTGCTGTCTACGGACGATATCCTCCCATTATACCGATAGAAACCATTTTGTCAACATTATCATGAAGCACGAAGCATAAAACATGCGGCAAGAGATCTCAATTGCATTTCCGTATTACATTTCGTGTTATTGTGAAAACGGGCTTGCATCTTGGGCGAGAAATGCTATACTTCTTGGAATTCCGCAGTGCATTTGAACATTAAACCAAATCCCGGGGTGGAGCAATCGGAAGCTCGTTGGGCTCATAACCCAAAGGTTGTCGGTTCGAATCCGGCCCCCGGAATAAACAAGTTTGTTTCTCGCGAAATAAAAATTTGACAAGAAAGTTCCCCCGTGATACAAGAGAGAAAAGTTCATTGACAACCGCATACGTCAATTATCGAGACACGACTTGAAGTCGTGCAAGAGCGAGGTAGGGAATTGGTCCCGTTAACCCTCCGACCAACCAGTCCTGCGTGCGAGCAGGGTAGTGGTGGCACAACCAAGCGCCTTTTTGAAAAAGAAGGAGAGGATAATTCCATGTGTGCGGAAGAATGAACATGAAAAGCCCTTTTCTCTTTTTGAGTGAAGGGTTTTTTGTTGGTGACTAAAACTCTAACATGGGAGATTTATGATGAAGATTTATGTTCTCAATACCGGCGGGACGCTGGGAATGGCGGGTAAGCCCCTTCGTCCGGCAAAGTCAGCTAAAGAGCTTCTGAAAGGAATCAAAATCCCTCGGGGCATCGAACTTACGCTTGAGGATTTTCCCCTGCGGCAAGATTCAACGAATGTTATGCATCAAGATCGTGTCCGGATGGGCGAGATGATCGCCAAAGCATACGAAGATCACGATGCCTTTGTTGTGCTCCACGGCACTGACTCGCTCGCCGAGACATGCGCGTTCCTTTGCATGTTGTTCAAGTTATCTTTGCAAAAGCCATTGTTTGTCATTGGTGCGCAAATGACCAAAGATGAGAGCGGCACAGACGTGCCCATGCAGATCGCCAATACGCTCCGCGTTGCCGATGCGTTCGTGCGCAACAATGTTGTGGGAGTCTACAACGTCTGCCTGGGCGATGTACTGCACGGCGCGAGAGTCCGTAAGCGCAGGGAATCCGACTTTGCGGCATTTTATACGCCGGGAGTCCATCCGGTGGCGCAAGCGTGGCCTCGCGTGCTCATCAAGGAAGGAGCGCGAAAGCACGATGGCGTTCTTGCCGTCCAAGGCCTGCGCCTTGATCCGAAGTTTGAGCAACACCTCGTAACCTTAGCTGTCTCTGCCGACAGCCCGCCTTACGTTCTCATGGATATGGTGAGGGCAGGTAAAATTCACGGTGTCATTTTGGAGTGCAAGGGCGCGGGTAACATTCCCGACCGCGTTTGGGACCTTGGCGACGATGGTTCCTACTCATGGATTGACGCTATTAGTACGGCAACCCAAAACGGCATCCACGTTGGGGTGGTATCCCCTTTTGAAGACGGCCGCGTTACGCTTGAACGTTATGAGTTAGGGCAAAAGGCGAAGGATGCCGGAGCGATGAGTTTGGAAAGCCTGACTCCGGCAATAGGCGACGTGAAGTTTCGGCAAGCCATTGCCATGCATCCCGAACGCCCGGATTTAATCCAACGATTTATCTCAACCAATATCCTCGGTGAACTCCTCCAGGGGTTCGAGGATGAGCAAGAACACTAAAAAGCGCGGTAATATCTGCGCACAAAAGAAACCCGTTAAAGATCAGGGATGGAATTCCCGACGCTTTGACGGGTTTTTGCATTTCATAGACAACAAAGAATGTGCTTGTTAGAATTAAGAAGAAAGACACTCCATGATCTACGAAACACCTCCAAAAAATTTCAGACCCGCGTTTGACGTGGTAGGTTGTTTTTTTTCGTCAGGCGGGCATATATTGCTTCTGCACCGAAATCTTCAGATACCGCAAGGGGGCAAGTGGGGCATGCCCGCCGGCAAAGTGGAAAAGGGAGAATCACTTGCGGACGCGATGATGCGGGAACTTTGGGAAGAAACCGGCAATAAAATTCACGAACGCGACTTGCGTTATTTTGATAATGTATACGTAAGCCATCCCGAACACGAGTTTGTGTATCATATGTTTTCTCTCCTGCTCAAAGAAAAGCCCGACATCATCATTGATCCGAAAGAGCACCAAGCGTTTGTGTGGATCTCTCCGCAACAAGCGCTCTCCTCCTTACCCCTTGTATCTGATTTGGATGAATGCATCAAGCGGTTTTACCGAATTCCGACATAACAAAAACCACCTTGTGGCCGAGGTGCTTTTTCCCTAAGTGCTTAGAATATTGGCTAGAGGGCATTATCTACTGCTGCAGTGCTTCTATCTACCGCCGCCGCGCCTTTCCCGCATGAATTGCCGTCGTGACCCGGAAGGTAGGCATTCACGTCGCGATCCTTGCGGAATTGATTCCATAGGGCTTTGCGTTCTTTTCCAAACGCCTTGCGGGCATTTTTGATGGCAGAGCTATACACTCTCCATGCTTTTTTGATACCGTCGCGGCGCATTTTTGTATCCACATTGCTCAACGCTGCCTTGAGAGAAATTTTTCGTGTTTCCAGCGCCGCTTTCCCCGCAAAAGCGTACGCATCCAGCGCCGCCCCTATTGCGGTATCGCGCTTATCCATCGCGCTAGTACCGTTACAACTTAAACCTTTCGGTTCATTTTTCTCTACACTGCATTAGAGTAAAGAATATTCTTTACTCTTCGACCGTAAAAATTAAGTTGTAACGGCACTAGCGACGCATTCAAGCATTTTTTGCGTTTCCACCAGCGCCGATAGCTCTGCCACCGGCATCGGAGGAGCAAACGGAGGCGGAAGAGGCCGTGCCTTTACTTGTGCTTGCGCAAGCATTGGTAACACAACCGCGAAAGAGAGCAGTGTCACAGTAAATTTTATTGATTTCATACTAATTGAACCGCCTTTCTACTGCACACGCTGCGAGGCCCATTGTTTTTGAGCCACGCCCCGCGCTTCGCGCGATTGTAAGAGGAGGTTGGAGCCGAAGATTTTTTGAAGAGACGATTTTTTGGAGGGGAGGTCGTCGGATACTTTATCGGTATAATGCTTGCCCCACCCTTCCCGTGCGCGCATTATGTTTTATATTCGCCGATTTGAAGATCGGCAAACTCCCTTACTTAGCTACATTTAATTTCAACATCCTTTTCTTTAGTGCTTCACTGCCACCTTCAAGAATCCTAATTATGTCGTTCCTTCTTTTTTGATTTTCTATTGAACCGCTTTGATAAGAAAAATCATATTTACCCGCAGACACTCTCTTAATATCAGAAGAAACTACTTGTTCGCTATCTGAACAAACAACCAAACTAGCGTTGTGGGTTACGACAATAATCTGTCGCTCCTGTTTCTCGGATTTTATAAAGTTTACTAAGTCCGTTGCTACTCCTCCCACATCTAAATCGTCCTCTGGTTGGTCAATAAGTATTGGATATTTTTCATCATCAAATCTAAATATAAGCTCTAACAGGGCTATCGCTTTTTGACCGCCTGTCATATCCTTGAAGTGAACATCCCCATCTCTCGTTTTTACAGAGTTTGGATAGTCAATCTCATACCTATTCCTTAACAGTTGAGAGATAACCGAAGCAATATCTGTGGCCTCAACTTTTATCTTCATTCGGCCATCAACCAACGCAATAATAACTTTTTTGACACTATCTTTTGTTAGTTCGGTTGGATTTTCGCCAAACAAGACTTTTATGTCGTCTTCCAACTTTAAGGAAGAATCCGAATCTCTCGTATTGATGTTTCTTTCAACGAAAGTCTTTAGCTGTTGAGTATTGTATTTAGCAATAATTTCTACTTTCAGGAACGAAAACTTTTCATCAAACTTAATCGTTTTGTAAACTGCTTCTTGCTGGACGCTAAAATCGGCATATGCCTCAACGAGAGCATTGACTGTATTGGAATATTCCTCTTTAGATTGTGCTAACTTTTCAGAAAATTGTTTAATCTTTTCTTGTGTTTGCTCTAATGAGGCGAGTTCTTTGGTAAGACCTTCTAACGACTTGCTCTTTTTAATGTTTTCTCCAAGTTTTTTCGCAATCTGGCTTTTATCATCAATTATTTTAGTGAGTTCCTTTATTTGGACATCAATTTTGACGATTTCTTCCGATATTAAAACCTTTAGATTTTCTTTGCTCTTTTTATTTAACTCTTTTCTTATTAGTTCTTGGCGTAATGAAGATAGTAAACTGAACTCTTGGTCAGAAATAAAAATGTTTGCCCCACTCTTTTCAAGGGAGGTGAGTATTTCTTTATCCTGATTTAACACTTCAATCAGCTTCGTGTTCTTCGTAATCGTATTTTGTGCTTCAGAGTAATCTTTGATTTCCTTATCAGTAATTGTTGAACCAGCCGTATCTTTATATTTTTTAATCTGCTTGTTTTTCTTCTCAATCTCTTTATCTATTTCTGTTTTAGAACCCTGTTTTTTCAAAAGTCCTTCGTTTTCTTTAATTAGACCTCTTGCATAACCCAGCAGGTATGTCATGCTGGAGTATATGCGTACACACCAATCACTGGTAAGGTTGTCTGCCGCAGAGTTCAAACGTTTAACAGGAGTGAGTCGCAACACCTTTAGCGTCATGGTCAATGCCGTAACGCCCCAGGTCGCCATGCGCCAGAAGAAAGGCGGTCCTCGATTCGGGTGGGGTATTGAGGATATGCTTCTCATGGCTCTCGCCTACTGGCGCGAGTATCGTACCTATTTCCACATCGGAGCGGACTACGATATCTCCGAGAGCCAATGCTTTCGCACGGTGAAAATGATTGAAGAGGCGTTGATGCGCGATAAGCGGTTTCATCTCAAAGGGAAGCGCGCGCTTCTTGAAAAGAAAGACGAAGGGGCTTGCGCCATCATTGACGTAGCGGAAAGTCCGATTGAGCGGCCTCAAAAAAAGGGCGAAAAAACAAGCAGAAACAACATTATTCCGGCAAGAAGAAACGTCATACGCTCAAAGCGCAGTTAATCATTGACGACGAGAACGAGATTGTTGCGACTGCATTCGGAACCGGCAGAACGCACGACTTCCGACTGTTCAAAGAGAGCGGTACTCATGTGGACAAAGATACGCTCATGCGAGGTGATTCGGGATATCAAGGTTTGCAAAAGCTGCACGCGCATGCCGTACTTCCCAAAAAGGCGACAAAGAAACAACCGCTCACCAAAGACGAGAAGAAACATAACTACGACCATTCGTCTGTTCGTATCTTTGTTGAGCATGCCATACGCCGCATAAAAGTGTTTCGGATCATCAAAGAAACCTACCGAAATCGGAGGAAACGATTCGGGTTGCGATTTAACCTGATTGCGGCGATTGTGAATATGGAGTGGAGAGGGAGAAAGGGGTTCTAAGGTGGTTATGCAAGAGGTCTATTGAACCTGTTGCCTTTAGGAGTTTTTGAGTTAAGTCTTCAATTTTAATTTTATTTTTTGAAACAAAATTATCAAAGGACTGTACGGCATTTTCAAAACGAGTATTTTTCTTTAAGAGTTTTGTTAAAAAAGCGTCCCTCTCGTTTATATGCTCTCCATCATCGTAAGCAAGGGAGCTTAAATAATTTTGCGGCACATAGAAAATGCTTTTTGGACTGTCGTCATCGCCTTCATTCCTTTTCCCATCTCCCCATTCAACATCAAAGTCGTTAAGTGTGTATGGAGATTTCTTGTCTTTCTCTTGAAATTGAACGGGGTCAATTTTTTGAGCAAGATTCTTGAGTAGTGTTGATTTACCGCTACCTCTAACTCCGATTATAGAGTTAAGGTCTTTGTTGAAGTGAACTACTTTATTTTCTTTTGATTCATTTTTGTAGGTAATTTTATCAATAACAACTCTTTCCGTTTTTACATCGGCCGGATTTCTGTCTTGAAGTTTTACTCGTTCGGATGGCTCATACAAAGTTTGTTTGAGGCCTTCAAATGTTATGTCTGATTTTATCCAGCTAAACTTTTTACCGATGTCTTCTAATCTATGTGAATCAGAACAAAGAAAAACTGGTTTTTGTTCGGCATTTTGATACCTGTCTTGTTTTAAGAAAAAGTCAGTATCATCAGCATTTCCAAAAAGAGCTTCTGAAGATTTATCAACGACAATAGCAAAGTTATTACCCCGACCATCGTCGTTTCCTGAAGGTCTAAAGTTGCCTTGACCTCTCGGACAAGCCACGATTATGTAATCTTTAAGGTGTTTTATATCCTCATCTTCCGTGAGGGTGTTCTTCAGCGTATCAATGCTTATTGAAGTAGTCTTTATTTCATCTGCCGTTAAATCTTTACAATATTTTCCGTCAACAGTTTTTAGGCGTCCCAAAAAATTCTCAATTTTATTGATAGAAACCTCATCAGAAAATAAAACGTGAATGTGCATTTCCTGATTTTCTTTGTTCGGTGGCTGTGTCCGAAACTCAATGTTCGGAAATACTACAATTCCTTTTGCGACGAATTTCCTTTTTATATCTTCAAGTTCTGAACCATCAAATCTAAAGTAGTTAGTTAAGCCAACAGCAACAATTTCTGATTCGCTAACTTTGTTCACAAAGTCGTCGGCACTCACACCATTGAATTGTTTGTTCAGAAAAGTCTTAGGACTGTGTATGTGTAAGTCCCACTTTCTCCAAATTGATCCTCGTGGTGAATTCATAATTTTATTTAACTACCTCAAAAACATCCGACGGCTTTTCAAGCGTCCTAAACTCCCACTTACCGAAGTTGCCGGTTATATTGACGGCCTTAACCCACTCTTGGGCGGCTGACCACTTGGCCTCGTCTTGATCTGTTTTCTGACCTTTAACCTCTAAAATCAGATAGCGATTATCCGCAAACTTAATTATAAAATCGGGGAAGTAAGTATGGAGCGAACCTTTCCAAAGATAGTAAATCTCAAAACCGAGATGGTCATTTTTAACCCACGATAGCAGTCCCGGAATCCTGTCGCGTTCAAATTCAAACGCCATACTTCCTTCCCACTTACTATCGGCAACGACATGGCTTATCTGACTTTTTTTGACGGGTTGGGTCGGCTTGCTCGTATACCACACAAACGCAGTTGCGGTACTTCTTACCGGCCGCACAGTGTCAAAAATAGCGACGGGGTCTTCGGAGCTTGAACTTTTTATAAACTGTCCGAGGTGATCTACAATCTTTTGTAGATTAAGAGAAATAACTATCCGTTTGAGTAATTCAGCGTGCTCAAACTTTGGCACTTTAGCGACGAGTTTCTCGGACGCTATGAACTCATCAATTATTTTTAGAAGTTGGCTAACATGACTTGCCGGATTGCCTTCCCAATTTTCTTTGAACCGCTCCCGAAGCCGGACGGCGGCTTGGAGCTTGAGAGTTTGGAAACGCTTTTCTTCTCCGAACTTCATCAAATCAAGCTCGGTCAGGCGGGTCAGGTCAGGGTTTCCGTCAATAACCGGCGCAACTTCTACCACAGTTCTCGCGTCCTCGGTTGAAAGCTCAAGCGGTTTTAGTTTATTCCAGTCAAGCTCCAAAAAGTAATTGAGCTTGTAATCAACGCGGAGCACATGAGGCCAGCGAATTTCTAATGTCGCGCGCTCCGCTATCGGCTCAATCTTAGTTTTTGGCACTGGCGGCTTTAGTGGCTTGCCGGTGTCCTCAACGGGCAAATAGGTGAACGGCACACCAAAAACGGTTACATATTCCGGCTCGGATAGATTGCCATAATCAATACGCCGCAAACCGCGACCGATAACTTGTTCACACAAAAGTTGGCTCGTAAAAGCGCGGACGCCCAATATATGCGTTACTGTTTGCGCGTCCCAACCTTCCGACAACATATTTACTCCGATAACGCATTGGACTTGCGCGCCGGGTTTTCCTTCTTTACCGACTGTATTCACTTGCTCCCGAAGTTCCTCGGCAAGCTCGCGTTTGTTTTTTACAAGTTCACCGCCCTCCTCGGCCTCAATCTTATCAAGCGCGTCCTGATCAATACGAATTAAACCATCACCCAACTCTCGCGTTACGATATGGCCGTTTTTGATGGCGTATTCAATGCGCGCCGCCGTTTCCGTGCGGTTACAAATCATAATCATCACCGGCGGCGTTTTAATAGTGGGACGCAGTTTTTTCCAGTCGTCTTTTTCTCGCAACCAATCACCGCCCAAAATATCAATCGCGTTTGATAAAAGATCGGGCAACCCCTCATGCGGCTCGGCTCGGCGATTCAAATCGTCTTTGACTTCGGGGTAAATATGAAAAAGTTTAGACCGCAAATCTTTATTCATATTTACCGAATCATCACGAACCGCAATACGCGGAGTTTTTACCAATCCGCTCTCAATTGCGTCGTTCAATCCGAAGTCGCTGACAATCCAAGTGAAAAGTTCCTCGCCACGATTGTTGCTTCCGGTTGGACGAAATGGCGTTGCGGTTAAATCAAACGCCCGTAATACTCCTCGTGCGCGATGGATGCGATCAATGCCACTAATCCAAATCGTCGCCTTTTCCTGCTCCTCTTTGTCTTCCTCTTGCGACGGCCGGTGGCAATGGTGCGCTTCGTCGTTAATGATCAAAATATTTTGAGCGTTTCCGAGGTCAGGCACGACACGACGAGTAAATGCTTCATCGCTTTCTGGGCCTTTCTTTACTACTTTTGGGCCATAGTTCTCATTGAACGGCGCAAGCGTATGCCAGTTCTCAACGACAATTTTTGCTTGTAATAATTCTTGCCACATTGAGGACGGCACGATGTTGAATTTCTGATAAAAATTGTCTTCTCGCTCCGGTTTCAAAACTCGAAGACGATCCTTCACGGTTAATCCGGGCGCGACGACAAAAATGTTTTTTGTAAAACGCGTATCCGTCGGACTTGCGATTTTGTTTAACGCTTGCCACCCAATCAGCATTGACATTACAACTGTCTTACCTGAACCAGTAGCCATTTTGAAGGATTGCCTTTGCCACCCTTCCGGTTCGGATGGTAAATCAATACCTTGCTTTTCGCTTGGGCTTGCTTCGGTAAGCCAAATAGCAGTTTCAACCGCCTCAAGCTGGCAGAAGAAAAGCGAATACTCACGCTGTTCTCTATCACGCCAGTATTCAAGAAGTTTGCGGGTCGTGCCGGTAATATTGGGATAATTTTCGGCGCGCCATTTCTGAACTCGTGAACGAATTTTATTAACCAACTCCAACTCAACGAACTCTCCGAGATCGTCGTTACCATTGCGGCCTACGCCGGATAATTTCCAATATCCTGCTTTCCGTCGCCCCTCACGCAATTCAAATTCCTGACTTTCTCGGATATACGCCCAATACCGAGTTGGCTCGGTGTAAGCGTCGTTGATAATCAGTTTGTCTATACTTTTTTGGCTCATAGCTTTTTGATGACAAACGATTCAATGCCTCGGTCGTCAATAATTTTTACGGCAACTTTTTTATGCTCACCGACCTTAAACGGCAGC
>Ga0209824_10000807_pt1 | contig 18973 bp, 16 predicted proteins | sample VDWuncwatermetaG_FD_184124 | JGI IMG/M metagenome (GOLD analysis project Ga0209824, IMG submission 184124) | Wastewater microbial communities from Netherlands to study Microbial Dark Matter (Phase II) - VDW unchlorinated drinking water (SPAdes)... ... | reverse complement strand
GGATTACACCTTATAGAGACCAGGCTGGAATAAATAGTATTTGTAGCTTCAAAATGATGTCTTAAGCCCAGCATAGAAATTAGCTCAAACATTTCAGAAAATGAGAGACATACTGGCAGATATGTCTCTTTAAAGGTCATTAACTCATCATATGCTTTAACTTTAAAGAAAATTGTAGGGAAGAAAAAAAGAAATATTACTAATGAAGTAAAAAAAGCAAAATATAAAAATTTTATTTGTCTTTTAGGCACCATATTATTTTCTTTATATATTGAAGATATTTGATGGTTAATATAGATAATCGTTACTACCTTCAGTATTACCTGTTCTTTATATATATTAAAAAATTATAAAAGTACTTCTTTATATTAGTACTGTAGGTTTTCTTAGCTAGGAAGTCTCCTAAAAATTATCCAGTGTAAGAACTTTATTACCTTAGGAGTATTTTAAAAAGTTATTTATAAATGATTTTAGTGGCAAATAAAAAGGTATTACCATTTCCTTCCTTATGTATGAGGGCTAAATTGTTGTTTACAGGAACTTTATAAATATGTTGAAGTTCAATTAAAGTCGTGTATTCTTTAAATTGGCGTGTTAAGTCCATTAATGTTTTTGACTTTTTTTTAAAAGAGTTAAAAAGTATTTTCGGCCTTAACACTAAAAGTTAAATAAAAGGTTAAGTAACATTAACTAAAAATAATTAAGAAGGAGTAGAAATTAATGAAATTGATTTCAACGGGAAAAACTAAGCGTCAAATAGCGCTCATGTTTGTTTTCGCATTTACGCTCTCAAATATTCTTGCGCTTATAGGCCCTAGTGCTAAAGCAGCAGTAACAGTTTCTTCGCCTACAGCAGGAACTTGTTTTCAACATACAGGTAGCACACTAAACGGTGCATTACCTACTGTTTATTCCATTGGTACTATCCAAATCTCATTAACAGCAGCAGAAATCGTCCCTGGTGATGATGCCGCTGCAACAGATGCTATTACAGTTGGTGTTGCAAAATCTACAACAGCAGGTAGTATTTCTACAGCTTCTGATGTTATCGGTAACGTATTTAGTATTGTCCCTCCTACAGGTACAAACTTTGTAATCGTTCCTGGTTTTCAAAATACAGGTGCAGGTTTATCAAACCGCTTAGCAGCAGCTAATGCAACCATTGTAAATGCTCTATCAAATGACACATCAGCCAGTACTGAAAGTACTCTTGGAATTGATGTAGGTGTAATTACTGCAGGTACGGCTGGTGTAGGAAGAGTTCTCGTTGCTCTTGCCAGAGATGGTGGTGATGATACCTATCCAAAATCAGCTACAGGAACAAATGCTGTAACTATTTCTATTAATGGTCTTGGAATTATTATTCCTCCTACAGGTGACTCTACACTTACAGGAACACTTCAAGCTACATTTGATTCTACTCCTCCATCTGGTATCGGTCTTACAGGTGGTGCATTAACAGCAGCAGCAGCAGCAGCAATTCCTGGTTTAAGTGGTACATTAAATATTTGTACACTAACATCAGCAGCTGGACAGTTAGAAGCTGTATTGGATTCTGATGATGGTACAAATGATTTGTATGATAAAACAGCAGCAGCAGCAAACTTACTAGCTATTAGCCAAATCGGATCAGCTGTTTCAATTACAGCACAAGATGATGGTACAGCAGCAGGTACACCAAAAGTAGATCTTGAGCCAGTTGTTATCAGAGGCCTTGCTGGTACAGGTACAGCTACAAGAGACCAAGTTATTTCAACAGCTGAACTTTTAGTAGACATTACTGGTACAGGTACAAACTTTACACCAGCTACTTCATCTCTTGACTTAAATAACTTTGGTAATACAAATACATCTCCTATTACAGTTACATTTGGACCGAAAAATTCTTCGGCTGCAACAGTAACACTTAATGCAGTAGATATTATTATTGGTAGTGCAAATGCAGGGGCTACAGCAGCTGGTTTTAACGCTGCACAAACCTCAAGACATGGTTTCTTAGGAGCTCTTAGAGCAGCTTCTTTAGATTCAGGTGATGCTACTACTATTTCTGATTTCTTAGGTGGTACTCTATGGGGTATTGCTTCAGTTAGAGGTGATACAGCAGCTATCCAAGAAACTAATCAAGCACTAGTTAGTGGTACAGGGGTTCGTAACTTAGCTACTATTACTGGTAACGCAGCAGAACCATTTACAAATACATTCTTAGACTTAAGAATTAATTGTGATGGTACAGCACCAGTAGCAGGTTGGTTTGCTATTGCAAACAGCTCAGCTACAGCATTACCTTTTGGTACTACAACTGCAACAGATCAATTAGTTAAAGCTTCAGCATCAGGTACTAAGTTCAATGTAAGCAGTTTAGGTCAATTCTATACACAAGCTCTTACAAACATAGCTGGTACTACATTTGCTACATCTTTTGGATCACCATTTAAAGGTGGCGGAAAAGGTGCAGCACTTGATAATGTTCTCCAAGCAAATAATGCTCTTTTATATGCATCATGTTCAGGAATGACAGTAACAATCATTCCTATTCAAAACGGATTTGATGCTACTAAAGACGTAATTGCAGTTGTTCCTAAATTCACCATTACAAACGTAACCAGTGCATTTACATCTGATATTGAGCTTATAGCTACAGTAACAGGTAATAACTTGCCATCTAGCACAGAACTTAGCTTAACTAAGATTCTTGGAGCTATTACATCATCAGGTGGAGCTACTAGTACATTAGCAGCAGCTACTGGTGTAGGACTTTCTGAAACAGGACAACTTGGTATTAACTGTACCAGTGGTGGTATCTCAGCATTAAACTTGTCTTCAGTTTCAGGTGTAACACTTGATTCACAAGTAACAGCAGCATGTACCAGTGGTAGTATTGCTACTCCTCCAGCATTATTTGTCGGCGGAACTGGTAACAGTATCTCTGGATCTACAGTAGTTGACGGATCACCAGTAGTACAAGGTGAAGGCAGAGGCGTGTTAATTAAAGAATTAACAGCAACTGGTTTCAGTGAACTTGCAGCTAAAGTCGGTGGCGGAACTACAGGTACAGTTATCGAAGTACAGCTTCCAGCAGGATGTGATGTAATCGATGACAGAGATGATAACAATACAGCTACATCAGTAACAGCAGCAACAGGCGGTAATGATGTATCTATGGTTTCTATCACATCTTCAGCAGGTATTACCGTTAGTGGTATCGGTGCAGATGCAGCAGTAGCAGTAGGTACATCACCTGCTAATATTACTGATTCAAACACCATCGTTCCAGCTAGTGGTTCTGACCCAGCACTTGTTCACTTCTCATTCACAAAAGCAACTGGATCTAGTAGTGCTACAGAGTTCGACTCCACAACAACAGATGGAATACTTGTTAAGTTCGATGCACAGGATATCTTCTGTCCATCTACAATAACTGGTAATCTCACTGGTCTTATAAGAGCACAAAACAAAACTGCAACTCCAACCATTACTGAAAACTTAGGAACAGTAAGTTTCGGTACTGCTACAAAAGCTGCAGATTTCTCAGTAGCTTCTCATACAGCAACATCAACAAAGGGTGAAACTTCAACAAACAGCAATCTAGGCGCTACAGTAAGACTTGCTGGTGGTAGTACAACTACTTCACATCCATTCCAAATCGTAGAGCTTAATGAAAGAAGCTTTGCAATTGGTGGTAGAGTTTCAGCTCGTAACATTGACCCAACATCAAACAGTTCAACTGTAATTACAAGAGGCCAAATATGGGTAACACCATCAGCTGGATCAGTATTCGCTACTGCACCAGGATCAAGTGATGTAACATTCTCTGATACAACACTTCAAATTGATGGAGCTCCATATATTGCAACTTCAACATTAGACTCTAATGCACCTTTAGGTACATTAGTAATTGGAATCAAGAAGGGAACTTCTGGAGATCCAACTACTGTTAAGTCAACAGTTACAGTTAATAACTTAATCCTTGCAACTGCATCTACAGGATCAGCAGATCTTGCAGCTTCAGTTCAGTTCTTCTCACAAGATGCTGGTGCTACAGTAAACACACCAGGTGCAGTAGCAGGTAACAGTGCTTCAACACCTACATTGTTTACACCGTACAAACCAGGTGGAGCAACAGCTAAAGGATCTACTCAGCTTAATATAGCTGGTGGTGTAGTACAAGTTGGTACTGGTTCATTAGCACTTCCTCAAGTGACATCTAGATTAACAACACTAGGTGGACCTCAAGTTAATCCATTTGCTACATTAGTAACATCAGCGAAAAACGCAGATGCAGCTAAGATAACCGTTGCAGCAGTAGCTGTAGCAGCATCAAGCAGTGGATCAACAACAACAGATAATACAGTTACCGTAACAGGTGCTGCAGGATCAGTTGATGGTGGTTCCCAAGTTACAGTTACATCTGGCTCATCTTCCACATACGACTCAGTAACAGTATTTGCATCATCTGATGGTTCATTTACTGCAAAACTAAGAGGCGATTGTGCAAGCCCAAGTACAAGCGTGACAGTAACAGTTACTGAAAAACTTAGTGGAACATCTACTACAGCAGTAACCAAGACAGCACTATGTAATGGTAGTACCGGAGCAACAGCAGACAGCGTCGCAGCTGAAATTGCTGGAGCAGACGGTGTAGCTACAATTACAGAAGTACTGAGCTTCATCACTTCAAAAGGTGGTTTATCAGCAGTTATTTCAGCAGGTGGCTCAACACTTGATGGAGTAATCAAAGCAGCTAAATCAGCTCTTGGACTCAGCTAATAGCTAGAAAACGTAGAGGCCCTGAATCCTCAGGGCCTCCTTTTTTAATTAAAAAGTATTTCAAGCAAAAGGGTAGAATTACCAAAAAGAATTAGATCTAATATAAGTTTTTAAAGATTTTAATCAAAGGAAAGGGTGGAGGAAAATAAAATGGTCAAGAAAGCAACATTATGTGTGTTAGCTATGCTCTTAGTAGTAGGTATGTTCTTCAACATTCCAGCTAAAGCACAAGTAGCAACACCAACTCAAGCTGTAATTACAGTTAGTGGAGTTCCAGCAGGAACTGTATCACTTGCTGTTCCAATTACAGTAGATACTTCAATAATTACACTAGGGTCACCAACAACTGGTGTAAGTGGAGCGGTTCCAATACCAGGAGGTAATGGTGTAGGTATATTTACTACAGATGCAGCTGGATTACCAGCATCATTTACATTAACAGTTCCGTTTACAGGAGTAGCAGTAGGTACATCTACAGTTATCCTTGGAGCAGTTGCAGACATGATAGGCGGAACAGCTATAGCAGGTGCTACAGCAGTATCTGATACTGCTTCAGTAACAGTAGCATCTTCCAGCAGTACAACTAGCTCAACTAGTTCATCAACTGGTGGTGGTGCACTTACACCTGATACTTTTACAATCATGATTACTGGTGAAGCAATTAAGCAAACATCAGCACTTAACGTAACAGTTGCATTTGGTGACTCATCAATAGCAACACTTGATACAGCAGGTATTACTGTAACAGGTACAGGAATCTCACAATTACTTATTGATGCTAGTGCATCAACAAATGTTATTTCAGCAGTATGGAGCGGTACATCAACAGATGGTAGCGTAACAATTTCTGGAATGTTAAAACCAGGCACAATGGGTGGAACAACAACATTTGGAGTAGCAAAAGTAGAAGCTTCAGGTGGAACAGATATTTCAGCAAACGTAGCAACAGTAGTTGATCCTACATCTATTACTAATGGCTCAAGCTCAGGTGGATCATCATCCAGCGGAGTAGGCTCATTTGCATTAGTAGCTCCAAGCTCAGTAACAGGACCTGGTAAAGCAGCAGTTGCATTTAGTGCTACAGGAGTAGCAACTGGAACAACAGCTACTTTAAATGGTGCAAAAGTAACATTTGCTGATAGTAATTCAGTAGGTACAGCTATAGTAGATGTACCAGATAGTGGATCACTTGACCTTTCTCTAGTAGTTATGTCAGGTGGAAGCAGTACCACAGTAGATCTTGGTAGTGTTACAGTTACAGCAGGTGACGGTGGCAAAGCTCCTAAGATTTCTGGAGCTACAGCTAGAAATAGCTCAGCTGCAACAAAACTTACTGTTAAAGGTAGCAAATTCGTAACTGACGTAACCACAGCTGTAATTATTCCTACAAATAAGACAGCAACAACAACAACCGTCACAGGTATGTCAGTTAAGGCTACTTATGACGTAGCAGACTGTATTCCAAAAGGTAGTTTCGTAAACGTTTCTACCCCATCAGGTACAGCAGCCAAGAAGTTGAAAGTTAAAGGTACATGTTCAAACCCATTAGTTCCTTAAGAACTAATTCTCAAAAATAATTAAGAGGCACGAAAGTGCCTCTTTTTTTTGTGAGAAATACTAAAGCTTAAAAACAATCATTTGCTAGAATTTAAAAAGAAAAGGGAAGGTGTTTATGAAAAAATCTTTAATTACATTATCAGGTTTAGCTTTAGTAGTTTCTGGAATTTCTGGAATAAATAACATAGCTTTAGCAAAAGGAAAAATCCCAGTAGAACCAAAAGCACAGGTAGATATTCAAAAAGTACAAGATAATACAAAACTAGTAGCACCTGCTCAAAAGGTTGAAATCCAATACACCTTAGATGTCACTGTTAAAGATATTCCAAAAGGTCAACAAACACTCTTTATCCCTATAAAAATTGACACCATGATATTAGACTTTGATAAGGTTGCTTTAGAAGGGCTCTCAGCTCAAAACATTCTTGCAGTAGCTTCTAATTCAAAAGATAAAGTAGGAACTGGAATTGGTTTGATAAAGCTAGATGATACTGGATTGCCAGAGACTTTATCTATAAAAGCTATTTTGAAGCCAGTGGGAGAAGGTCAAACCTCTATTTCTATAACAAAGGTTTCAGAAGGGCCTTCATTGCCATCTAAAGGCTTGATTATAAATCAAGATGTTAAGGTCACCATTGATACGCCAGCTGACATAGAAGTTACAGAAAGCGTTGTAGGTACTAAAAAGAAGTTGTCTTTAAGCCAAAAGAAAATTACTTTAAACATTCAAAGACCAGCTCAAAAAGAAGAGACCATATTTATTCCTGTGATTTATAATAAGTCAGTTGTTGATATTGATGAAACCTTTGGTCATACTATAATCTCTGAAGGTGTTTCTATTAAGTCCTTTAATGGTGGTGCTTTAAATGAGGATGGGGCAGGTGTAGAAATGGTTTTATCAGCTGATGCACCAAAAGATTTTACCGTTGATTTGGATTTAATAGCTAGAAAAGCTGGTATATCTACATTGTCCATTGCATTTCCACAAACTGGACATACAGCTATAGTGAGTGGTCCTGTCGTAGATATTGTCCCACAGGTTTTAACAGTAGCAAATACAAAGTAAAATAAATTAGAGGTATTTATGAAAACGAAACAACAACCAGGTAAAAAGCGTGCAGCAAAAGAGCTTAAGAGAAAAAGAGCTAAAAGAAAACTCGCAAAAAAATAAAAGTAAATGAACATAAAATCTGAGAATATGGCTAAAGTACAAATCGTAGATTTAGCTTCTCACTATAACGCTATAAAAAATGAAATTGATGAAGCGGTAATGAAAGTTTTGTCTTCAGGTTATTTTGTTCTTGGCCCGAATGTAAAATCTTTTGAGGAAGAGCTTTCTGCTTATACTGGAGCTAAGCATGTTATTTCCTGTGCTAATGGCACAGATGCAATTACTTTATCTCTTATGGCATTAGGAATTAAGCAGGGAGATGAAGTTATAACTCCCTCACACAGTTTCTTTGCAACGAGTGAATCCATAGCTTTGGTGGGTGCTACACCTGTTTTTGTAGATATTAAAGAAGATGATTTTAATATTGATATAGAGAAAATTGAGTCTTTAATAAATAAAAAGACTAAGGCTATAATTCCTGTACATATTTATGGGCAGCCATGCAACATTGATAAAATAATTCAAATTGCTAAAAAACATAATTTATTTGTAGTTGAAGATTGTGCCCAGGCAATAGGAGCTAAGTTAAATAATAAATGCGTAGGCACTTTTGGAGACCTAGGTACATTGAGCTTTTTCCCTACTAAAAACCTTGGTGCTTTTGGTGATGGTGGTGCTGTTTTAACTAATAGTGATGAGCTGGCTGCTAAACTCAGGCAGCTTAGAGTTCATGGTTCTTCAGTGCGCTATGTCCATGATGTTATTGGTTTAAATAGTAGATTAGATGAAATTCAAGCTGCTATATTAAGAGTACAGTTGAAATATTTAGATCAGTGGAATAAAAAACGATTAGAGGCAGCACTTTATTATAATGAGCTATTTGAAGGATTTGAGCCTGTTGTTACCCCTGTTATAAAGCCTGATAGAAAACATATTTTTCATCAATATACAATTAAAACAAAAAAGAGAGATTTGCTCTCTGAAAAACTAAAAGAAAGAAACATTGAAAGTATTATTTATTATCCTATTCCTATACATAAACAAAAAGCATTTAGCCACTTAACTCAAGAATTTAATTTACCCATAACTGAAAAAATTGCTGGAGAAATACTCTCATTGCCTATATATCCTGAAATAACAAGAGATATTCAAAAATACGTAGTGAACAATGTGAAAGAGATCTTAGGTTAAAACGCCAGTTTTATTGATAGTTTCATTTAAGTCAGATGTTAGCTTGACAATTTTTTCTCTATAATCACTTTCATTGAAAAGTGTAATGGAGTTCGATAGATCTTCAAGCGTCCTTCCTATAAGCTTTTCAGAGGTTTCCTTAGACCTTATGATAAATATTTTTTTATAGCTTGTTTCTAATGTACCTTCATAGTAACCTACGAGTTCTTCTTTTAACTTCTCGCCAGGTCTAAGTCCAGTTACATTTATTTTTACTTGATTTAAGTCATATCCTGATAATCTTATAAAGTCTTTGGCTATTTCATATATGTTTACTTCATCGCCCATATCTAATACGATTATTTCTCCATTGTTTCCTACTGCTCCTGCTTTAATCACAAGCTGTGAGGCTTCTTGAAGAGTCATGAAGAATCTAAAAGCATTTTTATCGGTGACTACTATGGGTGCATTGTTTTTTAGCTGCTCTTGCCATGTAGGAATTACACTTCCACGACTTCCTATTACATTTCCAAATCTTACTGATATATATTTTGTTTTAGGAAATTCTTTGGATAGAGAATTTACTACTATCTCAGCAAGCCTTTTTGTACAGCCCAGAACATTGATAGGGTTAACAGCTTTATCAGTGGATATGTTTACAAAGGTTTGTGCACCGCATAATCCAGCTATTTCTGCTACATTTTTACTGCCCAAAACATTGTTCTCAAAAGCTTCCTGTGGGTGATCTTCCATTAAAGGTACATGTTTATGAGCTGCAGCATGAAATATAATGTCTGGTTTTACTCTTTCTAAATGTTTGTATAAGAGTTTGTAATTTCTTATATCGCAAATTATAGGTGAATAACTTATGTTCGTTATTCTACTTAATTCTTGAGAAAGTTCAAAAATACTGCCTTCTCCTCTGCCCAGAATATAAATCTTTTTCGGTGAAAAGTTCTTTACTAATTGTCTGGTGAGTTCACTGCCTATGGAGCCGCCAGCGCCAGTTATGAGAATGGTTTTGCCATTTATGAAGTTTGCCACTTCAGGAATTGAAAGGTCTACAGGTTCTCTTCCTAATAAATCTTCTAAGCTTACTTTTCTTATTTGCTCTATGGTGACTTTTCCACCAGCCAACTGATCAACGCCAGGAATGATCTTGGTTTCAAGGTTTGTAGATTTGCAAAGCTCTAAAATCTCTTTAATTTTCCTGGGTTCTAATGAAGGTATAGCAATAAGAATCTGTTCAATGGAGTATTGTTCTATTACATTATTTAAGTCTTTTACTTTTCCTACTACTCTTAGGTTCTCACCTATTTTTATGTCTTGCTTCTTGTTATCATCGTCAAGTGCACATGTAATCTCAATACCAAGCTCAGGGTGTTGAAAAACTTTTTTTGCTACTTCCTGTGCTCCTTGACCAGCTCCGATTAAAAGAGTCCTTTTTGTTTTTATGTTGGGACCTTGTAATCTTTTCTTTAGTGTTCTAGATTCGATTTGCCATTTCCTGATCAGTCTTGCACTAGAAAGAAAAATTAAGTTTAATGCTGAGTCTGTAATGATTATGCTGACTGGGATTGAAAAGTATTCATGCTTTGGATCAAAGCCAATAAGTCTTGGTATTAATAAAATAAAAGAAGATAAAACTATGGGCTTGGTGAGTTCTAGAAGCTCATTTAATTCTGTGTAACGCCACATCCTGCTGTAAATTTGGAAAGCAAATAAAAGAGAAATTCTTAATGCTACTACTACAGGAAGAATGAAAGGTAATTGGCTAGCCCAATACCAGTTTTGAAATCCAGAACTTAAATGGTAATCAATTCTTAGCTTGTATGAAATAACTAATGATAGTGCTATTAAAAAAACATCAATTAAAACTTTTGAGATTCTTTTAAAGGAGTAAATAGCTCCACTACTGTTCATGGATAACTCCTTGAAAATCCTTACTTAATCTCTTTGTGAATAGTGCATTTCTTCAAATACTTATTATATTTTTTTAACTCTAATCTTTCAGTTTGTTTTCTTTTGTTCTTAGTAGTAGTGTATCTAGATGGTGTGGCACCTAATTTTCTTGATTCAGTGCATTCTAATGTAACTATAACCCTGTCGCCTTTTTTTGCCATTTCTTTAAATCCTTTTTTTCAGCTTAATCATTATAATAAAAAAATCACTCTTATGCAAAAGATGAAATACGCAATACCACTATCTTTTAGCCTTTATTTTCTTTGTCCTCTGTGTTTCTCACTATACAACAGTCTTTACTTAAATCGCCTACTTTAGATAATGCTTCTTTTAAGTCTCTCTCAGTCAGACCATTCTCTATCATAAATTTTTTTATAAGCTGACTGCTTGGGCCCCAGCCTATTTTAATAAGATGAGCTAAATGATCTCTATTATCATAGTTTTTATTTCGTGTAACGCTTTCTGCATCTATACTTTGTTCATTCATATCTTTAATGATACATGGGGGTTTTATTCTTTACAACATCTTTACTAAAATAAGCTAATTCACCATTTTTATATTCTTCAGGCGGGCTGAAACTAATTAAAGTTAAGCTGCAATTTGATATTCTGATTTTAGTTAATTCAGCACCACTTAAATCTTTAAAAAATGCAACCTGAGTTTTAATGCTGCCACCATGGCTAAATACTGCAATTTTCTCTCCTGTTTTATGATTGCTTAAAATCTTTTCTATTGCATTCATTACACGACTTTGATGTATGTCAAATGCTTCAAACCAGCTAGGTCTTACATGGTAATTTTCATTCCAAGCTTTATATTCCGCTGAGTATTTTTCTTTTACTTCATCGTAAGTCATTCCTTCCCAGATGCCAAAAGATGCTTCTCTTAAATCTTTATCAATATTGATTTTAAGTCCTAAATTTCTTGCAGTGGGTTCAGCTGTTTGAATAGCTCGACCAGTGTCACTGGAATAAATAGCATTTAAACTACTGAAATATTCAGATAATTCTTCTGCTTGTATTAATCCTAATTCTGAAAGACCTTCATCTAGCTGACCTTGAACAATGTTTTGTTCATTGCCTTTGCTTTGACCATGTCTGATTAAAATAATTTCCATAAATAATAGGTATTTCCCATGTTAAAATAACAAATACAATTTAACATGATTTACCGATGTAAAGGAATAAACCATTGACTGACATAACAAAAAAATCCGCAAAAGAAATTAATAAACTCTTTTTAAATAAAGAGATCTCAGCAAAAGAAATTCTTGATCAGTTTTATAAACAAATTGAACAAGTAGAATCAAAAATTGATGCATTAAATATTTCTACTAAAGAGCTTGGCTATAGTCAGGCTGAAGAATTAGATAAAAAACTTTCTAAAGGTGAAAAACTTGGTCCAATGGCTGGTGTGCCTATCATTATAAAAGACATTCTTTGTGTTAAAAACTACCCTGTAACTTGCAGCTCAAAAATACTTGAAAATTTCATTGCGCCATATGAGTCTACATGTACACAAAAACTCTGGGAAGCTGGTGCTATTTGCATAGCAAAATCTAATATGGATGAGTTTGCAATGGGAAGCTCTACTGAAAACTCAGCATTTAAAAAAACAAAAAATCCATGGAATTTGAAAAATGTACCAGGTGGAAGTTCTGGAGGATCAGCTGCAGCTGTTTCTGCTTTTGAAGCTCCAGTTAGTTTAGGTACAGATACAGGGGGATCTATCAGGCAGCCGGCTGGATTCTGTGGCATTGTAGGATTTAAACCTACTTATGGTAGGGTGTCTAGATTTGGTTTAGTAGCTTTTGCAAGTAGCCTTGATCAAATAGGTCCTTTTTCTCGTGATGTATATGATACTGCTCTTGTCCTTGAAACCATCAGTGGTTATGATTCTAAAGACAGTACGTCTTTAAACGTAGATGTACCCTCATATACTAAGAAATTAAATCCAGAGTTAGTAAAAGATAAAAAAATCGGTGTTATTAAAGAGCTTATGGGTGATGGAATCGATGCTGAAGTTAAAAATGAAATTGAAAAGTCAATAAAAATCTTTGAAAATCTCGGTGCTGACATCGTAGAGGTTTCACTTCCTAATGTAAAATATGCAGTTCCTGTTTATTATATTCTTGCAACTGCAGAAGCCAGTGCTAATTTAGCTAGGTATGATGGTGTTAAATATGGCTTGAGAAGCCCAGGTGCTAAAGATCTCCCATCGATGTATAGAACTACAAGGCATGATGGTTTTGGGGCTGAAGTTAAGCGAAGAATTATGCTTGGGACCTTTGCACTTAGTTCTGGTTACTATGATGCATATTATAAAAAAGCTCAGCAAGTAAGAAAATTAGTGACTCAGGATTTCTTAAATGCATTTGAAAAAGTAGACTTGATGCTTTCTCCTACATGTCCTAGTACAGCATTTGAATTCGGTGCTAAAGTTGCAGATCCACTGTCCATGTATATTTCAGATATTGCTACTATCCCAGCTAGTTTAGCTGGTCTTCCTGCTATGTCTATTCCATGTGGTTTTGACTCAAAAGGTTTACCCATAGGTCTACAGTTAATAGCTCCTTCTTTAAGTGAAGAACTGCTTTTAAGCTCTGCTCTTGCATTTGAAAAAGTTTGTAGTTTTTCAGGAAAAGTACCAGCTGGAGTAGCATAGTGTTTTATCTATTAAGTATAATTTTCAGCTTTTTACTTTGTCAAAGTAGTGGAATTGCTTCGGGTGGATCCTGTGTACGACATTCAATTCCTATCAGAGATAAAACTTTTAACTTGATTCAAAAAAGAAAAAGAGAAGCAGAAAATCTAATTTATGAAGGAATTGAACTTAAAAAAAAGGGATATAAAGAAAATAATGAAGAGTTGACTGAAGAAGGAAACCTGAAAAAAAGAATTGGTACTGTAGAGCTTAAACGATTAAAAGAAGAAGAATTAAAACATAAAAATAGGGATGAAGTTTATGTCAGATAGACACCCTGATTTATTTACAAACAATAATTCCTGTGTGCTCTTAGTAGACTATCAGGAAAGGTTTATAACTTCAGTTCATGATCATGAAAATACATTGAAGAATATAAGATTTCTTTTAAATGGAGCAAAGATTTATAGTCTTCCAGTATTTGTTTCAGAACAAGTCCCTGATAAACTTGGACCTACTATTGTAGAGTTAAAAGAGGTAGCAGCAGGAGCAAAAATCTTTTCTAAAAAATCAATGAGTTGTTGTGGAGAAAAAAGCTTTATAGAAGATTTAAAAGAGCTTGGAATAAAAAAAGTAGCTATATGTGGAATTGAAGCTCATGTCTGTGTTTTACAAACAACTCTGGATCTTATTCATAATGGATTTCAAGTTCATATAGCTTCAGATGCTGTATCTGTAGGAAGGCACTTTTATAATAAACAAATTGCTATAGATAAAATGAGATCTTCTGGAGCTATTATTAGCTCAGTAGAAACTATTCTTTTTGAAATGGCTTATGAGGCTGGATCTGAAGAATTTAGGAAATTGCAGGGGTTGTTTAAATAAGATTAATTGTTTTTAAGGATTTGAGGTAAAAGCTTGAAAAAATCTAAAAATGGTAGTGCTTCTACCCTATCTTTAAAATACAATTTTTTATCTCCACCATAGGCTATATATCCTTTGGCTTCTGGGTAATCTTCTAAAAACAGTTGCATATTTTTCAAATCGGATGAAGAGATCTTCTTTGAGCGTTTTACTTCAATTGCAATGAAATTTTTAGGTCCATAGAGTATAAAATCTACTTCATGTCCATTTATGGTACGCCAATAGTTAATTTTATAGTCTAATTCATAGTAGTTATTAAGGGCAATTAATTCTTGTAAAACTAGTGTTTCCAGTGCCATACATTCAATTTCAGAAGTAGAGTCTATTAGTCCTTTTGGTCTGATGGATTGATAAACGCCAACATCAAAAAAATAGAATTTTGGGTGTGATATTAATTTTCGTTTAGCCCGTTTGGTGAAAACTGGTATTCTGTAACTAAGTAACATGTCCTCTAATAAATCAAAATAATTAGAAACAGTTCTAGCATTGATTCCTATGTCACTAGCAATGGAAGAGATATTTAGTACACTCCCCTGAGAAAAACTGGCAGATTCTAAAAATCTACTAAATGCTTCAAGATTCCTGCTTAATCCTTCCTGCATTATTTCTTCATATAGATAAGTCTCAGTATATGAATTTAAGTATTTTTTTGCTTGTGAGATTTTATCGTCATAAATTTTAGGGAGCATTCCAAAATTTAATGCTTTTCCTAGATCAAAGTCATCTTTTAATTCCTGGAAGGTTAAAGGATACATATGATAAGTATGTGCTCTTCCAGCGAGTAAATTCGTTCCTAATTTTTTTAATTTCCTTGCACTGGAACTGGTGAGTATAAATTTATATTTTCTTTCTTCGATTAATTTGTGAACAAGGTCTAGTAATATAGGAGCTTTTTGGATTTCATCTATTACAATCCAATTTTTAAAATTAGGAGGAATCTGTTGTTCAAGTAGTTCGGGCTTTGTAGAGAGTTCAATTCTTGTGCTTGGTTCCAGTAAATTAAATGTTAAAGCATCTTTAAGCTCATTTTTGAGCCAGTAACTCTTTCCTGTTCCTCTGGGTCCAAAAAGGAAGAAACTATTTTTATTTTGTAATGGTTTTTTTAGTAAACGATGATACATTTAAAAGTATTATAACATATTTTTGGAAACACTGTTTCTGAAAATCACATGTTTTTGGAAATAGCCTTTCTAGAAATATATACCCCATGCTAGTAATTAGCTGCTATTTTCTTATATAGATCTAGTCTTTTAGCGGATAATAAGAGATTCAAGGGTGAAATGTCATACCCGCGAAAGCGGGTATCCAGAACTGACCGTAAGATCTGGATTCCCAGTCAAGCTGGGAATGACATTACCCCTGTTTGATTTATGCACTCAGTTTACTCTTTTGCTAAAATAATACTATCTTTAAGGAGAATTAAAATGAAAATTGCAAATGACATCACAGAATTAATCGGAAATACTCCATTAGTTAGATTAAATAAACTCCCAAAACAATATGGTGTAGATCCTTCTACTATAATTGCTTGTAAATTAGAAAGCCAAAATCCACTGGGTTCTGTAAAAGACAGAATCGGTGTAAGCATGATTCGTGAAGCTGAAAAATCTGGACAAATTAAACCAGGTCAAACAGTTTTAGTAGAACCTACCAGTGGTAATACTGGAATAGCACTTGCATTTGTGGCAGCAGCAAAAGGTTATAAGCTCATTCTCACTATGCCAGATACTATGAGTATGGAAAGAAGATCTATGTTAAAAGCTCTTGGTGCTGAGCTTGTTTTAACTCCAGGTGCTTTAGGAATGAAAGGTGCAGTAGCTAAGGCTGAAGAGCTCGTAAAAGAAACACCTAATTCTATTATGCTTCAGCAGTTTAATAACCCTTCAAATCCATTGATTCATAAAACTACGACCGCTCTTGAAATCTGGAATGATACTGATGGGAAAGTAGATATTGTCATTAGTGGCGTAGGAACAGGTGGAACCATTACAGGCTGTGGTCAGGTATTAAAAGCTAAAAATCCAAAAGTAAAAATGATTGCTCTTGAACCTAAAGAATCTCCTGTTTTAGCTGGTGGACAGCCAGGTCCTCATAAAATTCAGGGAATTGGTGCAGGATTTATACCTAGTATTTTAGATAGATCTGTTATCGATGAAGTATTTCCTGTAGCTAGTGAACAAGCTCTTGAATTTGGTCGTAAGCTAGCGAAGGAAGAAGGTATTTTTTGTGGAATTAGCTCAGGAGCTGCTGTCTATGCTGCTCTGGAAATAGCAAAAAGACCTGAAAATAAAGGAAAATTGTTAGTAGTTATTTTACCTAGTACGGGTGAAAGATACTTATCTACTGCTCTTTTTTCTGATGTTGCAGCTCAACCTGCTACTGTTGGAGCAAAGTAAGATGATCTTTTGGTTACATGAAGAAGTAGAAAATATATTAAAGAAGGATCCTGCTGCTGGTTCTTACATAGAAGTTCTTTTATGTTATCCAGGTTTGCATGCATTAATTTTGCATAAGGTTGCTCATGCATTATATAAAGCATATATTCCTTTCATTCCACGATTTATCTCTCATGTTTCTAGATTTTTTACTGGAATTGAAATTCATCCAGGAGCAAGATTTGGAAAAAGATTTTTTATAGATCATGGAAAAGGAATAGTTATAGGGGAAACTACTGAAGTCGGAGATGATGTAGTAATTTATCAGGGAGTAACTCTGGGAGGAACTAGTACAAAGAAAGTAAAAAGACATCCAACCCTTGGAAATAATATTGTTGTAGGTTGTGGTGCAAAGGTTCTTGGAAATATAACCATCGGAGATAATTGTCAGATAGGTGCTAACTCTGTAGTTATAAAAGATATTCCTGCAAACTCTACTGTAGTGGGCATTCCCGCACGTATTGTGGCTCATGAAGGTAGAAAAGTCTCAGAACGTGATCCATTAAATCATAATTTAATGCCAGATCCTGAAGCTGATGCAATTAATTGTTTACTAGTAAAAATCAAAGAACTTGAAGATTCTATTCGAGCTTTATCAAAACAAACTGGCTGTAAAGAAGTAGACAGTATTTTAGATCAAAGTACTTTACCTTCTGGTAATGGTTCTGAACCTAAAAAAGATACTGCTAAAAATTTAGATGACTATATTCATGGTATGGGGATATGATTGGAGAAAATAAATGACAAAACAAGTAACGTTTCCAAAACCTGATTCTTATTTTGGAGTAGTGGCTATGAATACTTTTAGAGGTTTTAGAGTTAGAACTCTTAAGCAATCTTCTTCTAGTCCTACTGCTGAAATTGATCGTAGGTTTTCCTGGGAAGAAAAAACTCCTGATAGAGATATGGGGGAAGTTTTAGATAGGTTTGGGCAAACTATTTATGACGTAGGAACAATGCAGGCAATACTTCAATTCATACCACATGAATTACAGTATCCTCTGCCAGTGCTTTTTGAATCGGGAGATCTATTAGGTGAGTCAGATCCTGCAGATAAAGATCCAGTGCTGGGCGGATTAAGGGAGCCTGCAATGATAGATATCATTTCTAGAAAAGTAACTGCTTTAGCAGGAGAACATAAGCATGTAGGTGAGGTAAGACCAGGGGCTGCATTAATGATGGCATTAAATGGAGATGGATCTTCTTTCCCGTTTAATTTAATAGGATTGCCTTACGAACATAAATCACATTTCATACTAAATGATAAAATAGATGCAGCTATAGAAAAATCAAAAGGTGATAATAGAGAACTACCTACTGTTGAAAATTTTGACTTTCTTTTAGATCAAGGTCTAAATGAAGATGGAACTTGTACTATTCATGTTTATGCTGATCCTAGTGATATTGATTTTTTAAGTAGGATGGGTGTTTTTGCTCATGAGAGGGCTCTTGCGAAAGGAATTGACTCATCAAAAATAATAATAGCGCCTTCTATTGAAATAACTGAAAGAGACTATATGGAATATTTAAGACAAATAATGGCTCAGGATATTGAAGGTAATACTCAGTTAATAGATGCAGCCAATCAAGACTCTGATGCTTTTTTAGAAAGAGTACTTTCTATGTTAGTTCCAGCATAAACTAGTTTGATTAAAGTTCTATTTCTGGCGGGACAATAAACTGATATCTTTCAAATCTATTGTTTAAGAGCACTTCACCTATTTCGTTTTTGGTTTCTTTTATATAGGTAGAAAGTTTCTTTATTTTTTTTTCTGATGTGTAGATTAAGATCTCATCTTTGTCGACGTGATATGGTCTGGATGTCGTTTCATCATAAATAAAATAATAATCAGTCACTAATTCTCTTGAATAAAGACTTACATCTATATTAAATTCATCATTGACTTTATTTTTTACTTTTTCAATAATGGCTTTAGTGGGTTCAAATGGTTTGTCATTTTTTTCACATGAATAAGAAGTGAAAAACTTCTGAGCAGTAAATCTAAGTGTTAAATCCAAAAGTATAGGGTCATTTGTATGTCTGCTCCATTTTTTAATCTGATTAAATAAAAGCTGATCATCCATCCTTACAAATTCAGCTTCAGTATGATTTCCGAAAAGCCATGTTTGAACTAGAAGATCAGTTTTTCCTAATGCATTAATCTCATTGTTTCTTACTAAGTATTGAGCTCTAAGTAAAATTTTCTCTAGTAAATTATTTGCTGACTCTCTCCTGTAATGTTTTAAGAGATAGTATCTGATTATGTGCCTGTCTAATAAAAAGTGAATTATAGGATTTACTGCATCTTCATGAATGGCTAGGTAAGGATTACACTTCTTGCCATTCTCATCTTCTGTGGACACAATAAATCCATTCATTATTCTTTTTATATTGTCTACTAC
>Ga0209824_10000806_pt1 | contig 18979 bp, 17 predicted proteins | sample VDWuncwatermetaG_FD_184124 | JGI IMG/M metagenome (GOLD analysis project Ga0209824, IMG submission 184124) | Wastewater microbial communities from Netherlands to study Microbial Dark Matter (Phase II) - VDW unchlorinated drinking water (SPAdes)... ... | reverse complement strand
GTCTCGAGGGGACGGGGGAGACCGACGACGCTTATATCTGCGAAATCCCGCCGGGGAAAAACCTCAAGCCGGAAAAACACCTCTTCGAAGAGATGATCTACATCGTGAGCGGGAGGGGCGCCACGACCGTGTGGAACGAGGGTGGGGCCAAGCACACCTTCGAGTGGCATGAGGGTTCGCTGTTTTCTCCGCCGCTGAACAGCTGGCATCAACTTTTCAACGGCAGCGGCAGCCAGCCGGCCCGCTACCTTGCCGTGACCACCGCGCCGATCATGATCAACCTCATTCACAACATCGATTTCCTATTCAACTGCGACTATGCCTTTAAGGACCGCTACAACTCGCAGGAGGACTATTTTTCCAACGAAGGGAGCTGGTATGCGGGGCGGGTGTGGGAGACCAATTTCGTTCCGGACGTGAAAAATCTCAAACTCATCGAGTGGAAGGAGCGCGGCGCGGGCGGCTCTCAGGTGCGCTTCCAGATCTCCGAGAATACGCTCTGCGGCCACGTCTCCCAGTTTCCCGTCGGGACTTATAAAAAGGCGCACTATCACGGACCCGGGGCCCACGTCATCATTCTCAGCGGTCGGGGCTACTCGCTCATGTGGCCGCCGGGGCAGCCGATCAAACGTTACGATTGGAAGCCGGGCAGCCTGGTCGTCCCGCCGGCGAACTGGTTCCACCAGCACTTCAACGCGAGTGGCGAACCGACGCGCTATCTGGCTTTGAGGTGGGGCAGCAAGAAATACTACGGGATGTTGGGAGAAGGAATGGAATTGACCGATGTCGATGTCAAAAAAGGCGGTCACCAAATCGAGTACGAGGATGAAGATCCGATAGTGCGAAAGACTTTCGAGGAGGCCTGTGCCAAGACGGGCATCCAGAGTCAGATGGATAAGTATTATCGCCAAGCGAGGGCAGGAGCGTAGAGAGAAACGATGCGGCGACAAATAACATTTGCCTGCGGTGATTATGACCGGACTCAACCCCTCATCGATGGGACCGTCAAGCCCGAAGGGCTTGAATTAAACTGGCTGACGCTGCCACACCATGAGATATGGACGCGCATGCTCAACTATTATGAATTTGACGCCTCGGAACTCTCGCTGTCCTCCTATTTGATCGCCAAGACCTTGGGTAAGCCGCTCATCGCTATTCCCGTATTCCCCGCCAGGGCCTTTCGCCACTCCTGTATTTTTATCAATACCAGGAGCGGCATCGAGAAGCCCGGGGATCTCATGGGGAAGAGGGTGGGGCTGGCGGAATTCCAGCAGACCGCGACCGTCTGGGTAAGGGGCATCCTGCAGCACGAGTACGGCGTCTCCTTGGAAAAGATCCAGTGGTTTACCTGGGCGAAGCGGAGCAGGATGGAGATCGAGATGCCGCGGCAGTACAGCATTCAGCAAATCCCCGCGGGAAAAACTGCTGACGCAATGCTCATGAGTGGTGAGCTGGACGCCGTCATCTGCGCCAATCTGTTTCCCTCTTTTGTAAACGGAGCGCCGAACGTGCGGCGGTTGTTTGAGGACTACCAAGAGGTTGAGAGCTCCTATTACAAGAAAACCGGAATATTCCCCATCATGCATACTGTTGCCATCAGAGAAGCATTGTGCAAGGAGTGCCCCTGGATCGCCACCAGTCTTTTTAAGGCATTCCAAAAAGCGAAGGAATTGGCCTATCAGAGAGTCAATGACTTGTCGCCTTATAAAATCAGCATGGTGTGGTTCAGAGAGCCCGTCAGGGAGCAGAAGGAAATCTTTGGTGATGATCCCTGGCCCTATGGCTTGGCGAAAAACCGCCACGTCGTGGAAACGCTTATGGGCTATCTCTACGAGCAAGGACTGGCAAAGACGAAGCTTAAGGTCGAGGAATTGTTTGCCTCAAATACGTTAAACCTCTGATCCTGCCCTCGGCGGATTGGGAAGTGAAAGGCCAATGAGCGGAGAAAATTTAAAAATCATCGGAACGCCCGTCAGGCGCGTGGATGGCGTCGATAAGGTAACCGGCCAGGCAAAATATACAGGCGACATCCTCATCCCAGGGATGGTGGAAGGTAAATTTCTCCGCAGCCCGTACGCCCACGCGCGCATTGTTTCCATCGACACCAAAGAGGCAGAGCGGGTTCAGGGAGTGGTGGCGGTTCTGACCGGGAAGGAGCTAAGTGATATCGATCCCTATTTGGGCAGAGGGCAGAGAAAAGATCAACCGATCATCGCCATAGACCGTGTCCTCTACGCGGGGCAGCCTGTGGTGGCGGTGGCGGCGGTAGATCGATCGGCCGCCGAAGAGGCCTTGGGCAAAATAGATGTAGAGTACGAAGAGCTGCCGGCGGTCGTTACAATCCAGGAAGCGATTGCAGAAGGCGCACCTCGGATCCATTCCTTTGCGGCGAAGAATATCTGTTTTCAGGACCAACTTATCAAAGGGGATGTGGAAAAAGGTTTCGCCGAGTCCGATGAGATCTTCGAGGACACCTTCGAATTCCCCATGGTCTACCATTATTCCATGGAGCCCCACACCGCTATCGCTAAGGTGGACGCGGAAGGGATCACCGTGTGGTCGTCGAACACGCATCCGTTCGGCATCCGCCAAGAAATCGCCGAATTGTTCGGCTATCCCCTTTCCAGTGTTCGGATTATCGTTTCACTTGTGGGGGGAGCTTACGGAAGCAAGTCCGGGAGCAAGATCGAACCTCTCGTCGTTGCCTTGGCGCGCAAGGCACAGCGGCCCGTCAGGGTGATCCAGAATGTGTCCGAGGCGATGATGACGGTGCGGCGCCATTCGGCGATCTGCAGGGTGAAGACGGGAGTGAAACGGGACGGCACGCTGCTGGCCAAGGCGGCAGAGATTTATCTAAACACCGGGGCCTATGCGGAAACCGGTCCGGTGGTGACCGGTCGGACCTTGACCCGGATTCTCGGTCCTTATCGCATCCCCCATCTCAAAGTGACTGGCTATTGCGTCTATACCAACACGGTTTCCGCTGCCTCTTTCCGTTCTATCGGCGGCCCTCAGACTGCCTGGGCCACCGAGTCTCAGATGGACATGATATCCCACGAGCTCAATCTGGACCCGGTTCAGTTTCGCTTGAAAAACTTGCTGAGGCGCGGCGAGGAGTTGAAACCCAAAGGTAAACCTTTGGATGCGGATCTTTTCACCGGACTGGAGAAAGTTGTGCAAAAATTAGGATGGGATGGCCCGGTTACTAAGAGGGGTGGTGGACGGGGCATTGCCTTCGGCGTAACGGATCCCGGCGCCCCTCTTGCCTCCACGGCTACGGTTCATGTGCTCGCTGACGGCAGCGTGGTGTTGCTGGCAGGAACTGTAGAGGTTGGCCAGGGGGCAAGGACGGTGATGAGTCAGATTGTTGCGGAAGAGCTTTCAGTCCCCTTCGAGCGCGTTGCCGTACGCTCCATCGATACTGCTTACACTCCGTTCGACCGCTCTACAGGTTCCAGCCGCTCCACCACAGTCATGGGAAAGGCAGTCCAACTGGCAGCACAAGACGCCCGCAAACAACTGCTGGAGCTTGCCGCGGAACAGTTTGAGGCGCCTTCCGAGGCGATTACACTATTAAACGGAGAAGCTCTGGCCGGAGGCAAAAAGGTATCGTATGGCGAACTGATCCACCACCACTTTGCCATGCAGGGGGGCGAAATTGTTGGTCTGGGATACGCCCACGGCGGCATGGCTTCGACTCCCGCCAATCCCTTATTTTGGGAGATTGGAATTGGTGGGGTAGAGATAGAGGTCGATCGAGAGACCGGGGAGATCGACATAAAAAAATATGTCACTGCCGCCGATGTAGGTAAGGCGCTGCACCCCATCCAGTGTGAAGGTCAGGATGAGGGCGCTGCCATGATGGGAATCGGCCATACGTTTTATGAATCGATCGTCTATGAAGGCGGCCAGATCCTGAACCCCAATCTTATAGACTACAAAATTCCGACCTTTGAGGATCTACCCGGCCAGTTCGAATCGATTTTGATCGAAGACGGCAACGGGCCGGGACCCTATGGGGCTAAGGGAATGGGAGAAGGTGGCATTATTCCGGTGGCTCCTGCTGTCGCTAACGCCGTTGCCTGGAGCACGGGAGCGAGAATTAAAGAACTCCCATTGACACCGGAAAAGGTCTGGCGGGCGCTCAAGGAAAGAAAAAACACGAGGTGAAGAAGTCGTGAGGAACGTCGGTTTTCGCGTACCTTTTGTTTCCATCTTCTTGATCGCTTTTTTTATCTTGATCTTCTCCCGGATTGCCGTGGCTGACGTGGAGGATCTCCTTGCTCAGATCAATAGAAAGCCGGCTGAGGAACGCCATAAGCTGCTGATAGAAAATGCCAAGAAGGAAGGGACCCTGACATTTTATGCCGGGACAAATTTCCGCGACACGCAGGAAATTGTCGCAGGATTTAACAAACACTATCCTTTCATCAAAGTGGCTTTTTCCACCCCCGGAGGTCCAGGCGTTTTAAATAAGGTTCTGACAGAACATCGTGCAGGGGCATACCAGGCTGATGTGGTAGCGCTGACAGGAGGATATGTCCCGGAGCTGATAGATAAAGGGATTTTAGCCAAATATAAAAGCCCGATGGTCCCCTTCTTACGGAAAGGCTTTGTTGATGCTGACGGGTTTTGGCCTGGAGTCTATGCCATTGGTTACACAATGATCTATAACTCTCAAAGGGTCAGTCCTCAGGAAGCCCCAAGACGGTATGAAGAGCTCCTCAATCCCAGATGGAAGGGGAACATGATCATGGATGTCGAAGCCCATGATCTATTCGCCGGTCTCATTGACCTGTGGGGTCAGGATAAGGCAACTGTCTTCTTAAGAAAGTTGGCGATGGAACAGAAGGTTCGATTCTCTCGCCAATCGCACACCTTTATGACGCAGCTCGTCGCCTCCGGCGAGCATGATCTTATCGTCGACGGGTATATGCATAACGCGGTAGCTTTTAAAGAGAGAGGGGCTCCCATTGATTACGTCGTCATGAGCCCGACGATCCTTAGGCCTCCTTCGATCATTGCGATCACCTCCCGTTCTCCGCACCCCCATGCCGCCGCTTTATTTGTCGATTATCATCTCTCGAAAGAAGCCAGTGAAATCATGGTCAGCAAGCAGGGGAGGTGGGCGCCGCGCAAGGATGTCAAGTGGATGGTGGAACCAGAGGCCGATCTCCATGTTGTTTCGGCATTGGAGTGGGGACGGAAATTGAGACAGCTTGTGGAGCTCTTCAATAGGAGCGTTGGTCAATGATAGCTTTGACAGTTCAAAAGACTGAATCGCATTTGACGTTCACTCCAAAGGGCAAATAGGGGTTAGAGGAGGATGACATGAAGCCGGAAAAGGCCAAGTTAGTCATTGATGGCATGAAGGCCGCGGGAATCAATTTTGCCGTCGGCGTTCCTGATGCGCAGTTTATAGAAGTTTATAAAATGGTTGCCGAAGATCGCGACATTCACTATGTAGGAGCCGCTAACGAAGGTGAAGCTGCCGGGATCGCCATGGGGGCTTGGTTCGGAGGAAAAAAGCCCGCCCTCATCATTGCAACCTCCGGTCTTTTAGTTGCCACTTACTCGCTGGCGCGGATTAATTTGCTTCATGAGGTGCCGCTTTTCATTTTGATCCCTTACCGGGGGGATCTTGGCGACCCTAGGTGGATGGGATTGTACCAGAAGACCACGGAGCCCGCTCTGAGGGCTATGGATATCCCGTATAGGGTCGTAAGACGCTCTGCGGATATTGTCAGGACCATTGAAGAATGCAATGAGAGTGGCAGGGCTTGGTTGAGGTCTGTTGCCGTGTTGTTAACGGAGGAGGCGCTATGGTAAGCAGATTCGAATTGCTGAAAGAACTTTCCACCATGGTATCCAACGAAGTGCTGGTAGTGGCTTCGATAGGTAATAACAGCGGTTTCTGGGGACAACTCAGGCAGAGCGAGGCGGACCTATTTCACGTTACTATGGGGATGTGTACGCCTACGGCCCTTGGCCTGGCTTTGGCATTGCCCAGGAGGAAAGTCGTCGCTTTGGATGGAGACGGGAATCTTCTTCTCAACCTGGGAACTCTGGGCACAGTGGGAAATCAGCGTCCATCCAACCTGACCGTGATTGTATTTGATAATGGGAACTATTTGGGCAGTCATAAAAAAGAAGCTGGAATGCCTACGGCAACCGGGGGGAGAATGAATCTCGAAAGGGTGGCCAAGGCGAGCGGAATTACTAGTGCCAGCACCGTCACTAGCGTGAGGCAGTTTCAAAGGATGGTAAAGACTGCGTTGGCTCGGAAGGGTCCCCACTTTATTGCGGCCAAGGTCAGTGCGCTGGACAACGATCGTCCGCCTAAGAAGAGACGTCTTCCGGATCCGAGAGAGAACAAGTACCGCTTCGCAAGCTACATCGAGAAAAGTGAGGGAGTCGCAATCTTGGGTGGTGGGCTTGGGAACTTCTCGTGAAGAGGAATGAGAGGCTCGGAGAAACGGGGTGAGGAAGAGGAAAAGCAGATGAACAGGCCACGTGGACTGCTGGGGAGGGCGATGCTCGTCTCGCTGGCCCTTTTGCTTTCGGGCGCTCCTGCCGATGGGGCTGAGCTGAAGAAAATCACTTTCGGCTATTCGACGATCGGCGCGATGGCGGCCGGATCATGGATGGCGAAGGAGATCGGGGCATTCGAGAAATATGGAATAGACGCCGAGCTCATTTATATCTCCTCTGGGCCGGTCGTGGTGCAGGCGCTCATAGGAGGGGATCTGCATGGGGGCATAGCAGCCACGAATGCAGTGATTGCCGCGGTCTTGAGAGGCGCCTCGCTGGTGTCCGTGGTCAGCACGGCTAATCGGCCCTATCACAGGCTCTGGGTGCAGCCGGAAATAAGCCGCCTTGAGGATTTGCGGGGAAAGACACTGGGAGTGACGCGGTATGGGGCAGTTACGGATAACCTGACCAGGATCTTGCTGAAGAAAAATGGATTGGAAGGGGCGGTGAATGTTCGCCAGATGGGTGGGACCATGGAGGTCGGAGCTGCTTTCCAGCACCGGCAAATTGCCGGCGCGGTCACTTCAACGTTGCGCGTGGATGTCCCGATGCGGATGCTGGTCGACTTGGCAGAGATGGGCATCCAATACTCCATGGATGTGATTGTTGTCTCGCGCGACTTCCTCCGGCGAAATCCAGAGACTGTCGAAGCGGTGGTGCGGGCATACACTGAGGGGGTGGCCGCTATCCACTATCAAAAGGAAAAAGCCCTAAAGGCAATCGCGCAGTATGCGCGGCTCAGGGAGCCAAAAAAGATCGAGGAGATCTACGAGGATTCGATCCAGTATTTGGAACGAGTCCCGCGGGTGGAGCAGGAAGCGGTTTTCTCGATCCTCGAATTTATGGGGAAGAAGGGGATTCCGTTGGAAACCTTTGCGGACAATTCTATCGTGGATCGGTTGGTCCGCGAGGGGTTTATAGACAAACTTTACAGGAAGCGATAAACGAGCCTATAGAGTCAAAAAAGGAGGGAGCTGTTATGGGAAAGCCAAGAATCCGCCATATAGCCATCAACGTTCAAGACCGGGAAAAGGAAGCCGAATACTATAAGAAGGTTTTCGGCATGGAGGAGAAATATCGCGGCCCAGGCGGCACGATCTACCTTTCCGACGGTTTTGTCGATGTCGCGCTGATCAGCACCACCAAGTACCCTTGGGGGATTAACCATTTCGGCTTCCAGGTCGAAAGCGTTAAGGCTATTGAAGAGTCTGCGCAAACCACTGCTGAAGCCAATACTTTTGGAGCAGTTGCGGAAAGCTGGATTCGCGATATTGAAGGTAACCGGGTGGATGTGTCGGAGCACGGCTGGCCGGTTTGATCAATTTTCGATTTTAGATTTTGGATTTTAGATTGAATCGAAAATCGGCAATCGAAAATCCAAAATTGGGAGGGAGCTATTGTGGATGAGAAGGGATGGCGGTCGACACTGGGCGAGCTGGCAAGAAAGACCATGTCCTCGCCGGAGGTGGAGCGTTACTTTTCCATACCGATCACCAAGGCGAGGGCCCAGATCATTTTGCAGCAGTTATCTCTTTATGTGCGCCACCGGAGGGATTGCTGGGCCTATGTCTCCGGCAACTGTCCCATACTGGCGGTCAAGCAAAAGATCCTGGGCCACGAGTACGAGGAGATGATACGCGACACCCATTCCGAGCATGGCCACCTGGATCTGATCATTCGTCAGGGAAAGGCGATCGGGCTCACGGCCAAAGAGATCCTGGAGACGAAACCTTTGCCGACAACAACGGCTACCCTCTATGCCTGGGGTTGGATGACCAAGGCAAAGAGCTGGCTTGAGGGATTGGCATCCATGACGATCACGGAGTGGAATCAGGACGATCGCTTGCTGGAGGATCTGGGAGGAGGTCATGCGTACCGCATGGGACAGCGATGGGTCGAGCAGTTGGGATTGACATGGGATGATCTTCCTAATTGGAAGGCGCATCGCGAAGCAGACAAAAAGCACAGCGATATGTTTCTCCCCGTTCTGGCCGAGTTCGCGGTGGGTGACAAAGAGGCCTTGGCCCTCCAGGCGGCCAGAGAGTCCGAAGAGCTTTACCGCACCTATCAGGCCGGCATTGCGGATGCTATGGAAAAGCTTTCCTAAATTTCAAATTGAGGAGTCGTAGAATGGTGACGGGAAAAAGGTTTGCCTTATTCTTGGCAGCAGCTCTGATGGGTTTCTCTTTTATGCCTGCTGTCGCTCGTGCGGCGACAGCTACAGAGAAGATAACCTTTGCCTATGCCGCCATCAGTCCCACCATGGCAGGAGTCTGGATGGCTCAAGAGATGGGTGCTTTTGAGAAGCAGGGACTGAACGTCGAAATGGTCTACATCAGCTCCGGAGCGGTGGCCATCCAGGTGCTTGTGGGAGGGAGCGTCCATGCCGCGCTGGGGGCGAGCAACGCCGTCGTGGCGGCCATTCTCAAGGGCGCGCCGATCGTAGCGGTGGGCAGCAATACGAGCCGTCCGGGTATGGTTTTGTGGGTGCAACCCGAGATCAGCCAGCCTGAACAACTGCAGGGGAAAACGCTGGCGATTACCCGTTACGGTTCAACCAGCGACTTCGTTACCAGGCTGATTCTGAGGAAACTCGGTCTTGAGGGGAAGACGGAGATCAGGCAGTTCGGCGGCGTCGTTGAGGCCGATGTGGGGTTTCGCGCCCGGCAGGCGGAAGGACGCGTCGCCTCGCAGGCGCCAACGCCGCAGGCGAAGAAGCTGGTCGATGCGGCGGAATTGGGCATTCCTTTTTCCATGAACCTGTTGGCGGTGAGCAGCGATTTTTACCGCAAGGCGCCCAAAACTGTCGAGCGCATCCTCAGGGCTTATATCGAGGGGATAGCTGGGCTCCGCACCAGAAAACAGCAGGCCCTTGAGGTGCTGGGAAAATATATGGGGCGAAGGGGTGGAACAGCGGAGATGCATTATGAATTTGTGACGAAGTACCTTGACGCTGTTCCCAGGATCGAGCCCGCGGCGGTAGATACGATTCTGGAGATGGTAGGCCATTCCGGGCCGGTCCAGACTAAGTTGTTCGATAACAGCATCATCGAGCGGCTGGCGAAGGAAGGCTTCATCGATAGGCTTTATAAAGGAGGAAAGCCATGACCGAGGCCGGTTGGAGAGCATGCTTGGGTGAGTTGGTGCGCGACTATATTCGCTCTCCGGAGTTGCAACGCTATTTTTCTGTGAGCATGACGAAGCCGAGGGCGGCGATGATGGTGACGCAGCAGAGTCTCTTTGTCCGCCACCGGAGGGATTGTTGGGCCTATGTATCGGGAAATTGTCCGGTGCTGGCAGTCAAGCAGAAAATTTTGGCGCATGAGTATGACGAGATCATCCGGGATGAATACTCGGAATACGGCCACCTGGAGCTGATCATCAAACAGGGGAGATCCGTGGGCTTAAGACCGGAGGAGATACTGGATACGGTCCCGTTGCCTTCGACGCGTGCCACTTTGTACGCGTGGGGCTGGATCACGCGGGAGAAGAGCTGGGTCGAAGGGCTGGCTGCCCTGACGGTTACGGAGTGGTGTAACGACGATCGCCTCTTGACGGATCTCGGCGGGGGACAGTCGACTCAGATGGCGAAAAAGTGGATGGAGGAGATGGGCTTCACCTGGAAAGAGATTCCCAATCTTCAGGCCCACAGCAAGGCCGACGAAAAGCACAGCGACATGTTCTTGCCATTTTTATCGGAGTTCGCAACCGGGGAAATGGAAGCGCTAGCAATTCAGGCGGCCAAGGAATCTTTGGATCTGAACGCGATATTCCGCAAAGGCATAGCTGTTGCCCAGGAAGCACTGCCAATATGAATGCTTGGATCTCTTTGTGGACATTGCCGATATGACGAAAATGAATAATGAAGGAGGCTGGTTATGAGTCATTGGTCTAAAGTGCGGGTGGAGCTCGATGAATTGGTGAACCGTCACTTTGAAACGCCGGAATATCGGAGATTGTTCTCCGTGAAGCTAACGCCGGCAAGGGAGCGAATGATGAGTCTTCATTACCCGCACTACATTAAAAGCCGGCGCGATTGCTGGGCGGCGGCGCAGGTCAAGGCGCCACTCGACGTCAAGCGGGCTATTTGGGAGCATGAGAAGGATGAGCTGATCTTCGACGAGCGGCTAGGGGCGGCCCACCTGACGGATGAGGATATGGCCAAGGCCACCGAGGAATCTACGCTGCTGCCTGGAGCCCGGGCTGCTTTTTTTGCCTGGCTTTATCTATCAACGACAAGGCCGTGGATCGAGAGTTTGATGGTGAACCACATCACTGAGCGGAAAAACAATCCTGAGATCGTCAAGGGCGGGGGATATACCCAGCGGATGGCAATGAAAAAGATCGCGGACCTAGGCGGCTCGGTGGAAACTCTTGACCCGAACACCCGCGTGCATATGGTGGCGGATATCGACCATTCGAATTTATTTGAACCCGTTTTCGAGCATTATTTGGCGGATGAAAGAACAGCGCGGGCTGTTATCGCGGCGGCCCGAGATAGCCTCGCTATCGACCGCGCCTATCGCGGGACGCTGGCCTCCGCTATGATGGAGATCCCGGAGTCTCAATCTCTCTGATTGCTGCTGTCCGATATTTTTTGCAATAGTATATAATTTGTTTATTCACAAGTTATAGCACTAAATCTAAAGTAAAATATTAATCTAGAGCCGCAGCCTATTTGTTCGTGCGTCGAAGAAAGCTTCTGCGGCTGAGCACGGCGAGCGACTACGTCAGGAACGACACCAGCTCACGGACGTCCTTGGCGGATTCGAGGTTGGCGACGAAAACGATGGCCGCTTCCACTTTGCTCTCAGGGATGGGCTTAGCGGCAAACGCCACGCAACGCCGGAACTTTGCCGCGTATTCCTCGTACGTGCAAGGCCGTTCTGGCGTGCCTTTGAGCACCGGGACTTGTCGGCGGATCTGCCGTCCGTTTTTCAAGGTGACCGTGACGTCACCGCCGGGGATACCTCGGAGGGCCGGATCGACCTCTACCCGGATCTTGGCACAAAGGTCTCGGACGATGGGGTCTGCCACAGCTTCAGGAGTGAAGTCCTCGATGCCGACGTGGCCGCGTGCCAGAGCGCTGGCTACGACGTAATAGAGACTGAACTTGGCGTGTTGTGGCTTTGTCGGCAGCCGCCGCTCATTCTCGGGCTCGCATGTCATCTTGAAGCCGCGGGCGCCGTAGACCACCGATACCTCTTTGATGTCCGCTGGCCGGAGCGATTCCTCGGTATGCAGTGCGATGGCCGCCTCAATCGGACCGTGGGTCACTCGGCCGGAGGGGTATTGCTTAGTCGCGATGCCAGTAACCTCGTACCGCTCGCCGAGCCCATCGAGGAATTTGGAGAGGTCGGGGTTGCCGCCATCGTAGGCGGCGTAGAAGCCGAACCTACCGGTGAGGAACTCGTCCGGGCCCGGTAGACCGTGCCGCGCCAGCAGAGCTGCCTGCAGCCCAGTCGAAGCCGCGAGGCCGTGGTGGATGTGGAGGGCCGACTGCCCGCTCTGCTGGAGCTGGAGGCCGCCGGCGCACTGCGCATAGGCCCAGGCCAGGGCGTGATACATGGCCTGTCCCTTCAGCCCAAACAATCGCGCAGCCACTGCAGATGAAGAGAATGGGGCGTAGGTGTTGGCGGCAAAGCCAGTCTCACCGGAGCGATGCGGCGAGGCCAGCCGGAGGCGGGCACCCAGGTCGGCTGCCAGCACATAGGCCAGCAGCAGATCGCGCCCGCTGACGGTCCCCTGTAGCTCCACGGCCGCCAGAGCGGCCGGCATGATCGGCACGCTGATGTGATGGCCGGTGGCATCGTGGGAGTCGTCGATCTCGCGGGCGCGGGCCATAGCGCCGTTGACCCAGGTAGCATGCACTGCCGACAGGCGCGTGCCATAAATCAGCACTGTCGCTTCCGGAACGGTTGAGCGCTCGAGGAGCTGAATCAGCGACGCGATGTCGGCCGCGCTGCTGCCCGCCGCCATTACGCCCAGAATGTCGAGGACGCACTTCTTTCCAGCGTCGATGGCCTCCGGCGGGAGATCCTCGAACTGCGCGTTTGATAGATAGGCCACGACGCGGTCTTCGAGAGTGTTGATCAAGATGTCATCTCCATATCTGTCTGTTAGCTGTGCTTGATCTCTCTTTGTCGCAATTTGTCTGACCCCTCATTATCCGAAGCCGGAAAAAATGTCTAGCTGATCAGACTCTCTCCAAGGTTGAAAATTCCTTAAGCCATCCTCCTTGCCTTGACGAATTTTGTAATAGCGGGCCAATTTTTGTCCTTTTTTGGCCGTTTGTCGCTCCTGCCATTACCTCCGTAAGACTGCGGATTTCATTGGTTCGGAGCGTTGGCGTTTCGTAAGATAGTTGGCACGCCGATTGCTCTCCTTTCAGCAAAGGCAGCAAAAAAGCTGCTACCCCTGGATCGAAGGAGGAAAAGATGACGCGAGGAAATCGATATTTCCGATTGGCGCTCATGATGCTAACCCTGCTGTGGGGAAGTATGCCGACCCCTTCAGCGGCCACGCCAATGGAAGAGATTAAGAAAACGATCGACCGGGCTCTGACGATTCTCCAAGACTCCAAGGACGCGGGCGAGACCGAAAGAGCGAGGCGAAGGGGAATGCTGCGAGATGTGCTCTCACTACAGTTTGACTTCAAGGAGATGGCAAGGATGTCGCTGGGGACACACTGGAACCGTCAGCCGGCCAGGCAGCAGGAGTTCGTTTCTATTTTCACCGACTTCGTGGAGAACTCCTACGTGAGCAAGATGGAGTCCCTAAAGGACACCAAGGTCCTCTATCTCCGAGAATATGTGGATCGGGAATTCGCTCAGGTGGATACTAAGATCGTTCCCAACAGCGGGGATGGTGTTCCTGTGCATTACAAGCTCCACCTCATTGGAGGCGAATGGAAGATCTACGACGTGGTTGTCGAGAACATCAGCCTGGTGGAGAACTATCGTTCTCAATTTAACCGCATCCTGAATATCGCAACGTTCGACGACCTGCTCAAAAAATTACAGCAGAAGATATCCGCACGTGGAAGTTGAAGGGCCCGTGAGACCGTATCCGCTCCGAGAAAGGCATGCCGCATGGAACGAGCAGCGGCGACCCTATTGGCGTTGGTGTAGGGCTTTGGCGTTTTGTCTCCTCGCTAACTTGGCTGCTACAGGCCCCCTCGCAGATCATGCGAAGAAGGAGATCCAGGTGCTCCGCCCTGCGGCCCGCATCGTTGACGTAGCCCTAAGGCCGGGGGAGACGCTGAATGTCGTGTTGAGCCGTTTTGGCCTCGATGCAGCCGCCGCTCATGCCGTGGGCGAAAGTTTTCGACCTTTCGTTAACCCACGCGAGATGCGAGCAGGACAGAGCCTCAAGGTTATCCTGGATGCAAAGGAAGATACCGTGAAAGGGCTGGAGTATCCCCTGCGCGGCGCGGTGGTGCGCGTGGATTCAACCCCTGAAGGGTGGTTGGCCGAGCGAAGGGAGATCTCCTCAGCGCGCGTAACGCAAGTAGTTCGAGGTACCTTATCCAAGAGCCTATACCAGGACGGTACGGCAGCGGGGCTCACAGCGCCGCAGATTCTGGAGCTCGCAGATATCTTTCAGTGCGACATCGACTTTTTCTCTGATTTTCGGCGTGGCGACACGTTCTCCATTGCCTTCGAGGAGATCCGTTACGCGGATGGCCGCCGTGAGAAGGGGAAGATCCTGGCCGCGGAGCTGACAGTAGGTGGCGATCCTGTGCAGGCCTTTCACTACACCACGCAAAAAGGGGAGGGTGCCTATTACGACGTTGATGGAAAGTCCCTGCGCCGGATGTTTCTCCGAGCCCCTCTCAGCTACCGTAGAATCTCCTCTCTCTATAGCCCCCAGCGCATGCATCCCATTTTCCGCACCCTCCTGCCGCATCAAGCCATCGACTACGTAGCGGCTGCTGGAACCCCGGTAGTCTCCATTGGCCGTGGGACGGTCAAGTTCGCCGGCTGGCAAGACGGCTACGGTAACCTTGTGGAGGTTATCCACGGCAACGGGTACACCACCCGCTATGCCCATCTCTCTCGGATTGCTTCAGGACTAAGGAAGGGCTCGCGGGTAGCCCAGGGGGACGTCATCGGCTTTGTCGGCCAGACGGGGCACGCGACCGGCCCGCATCTCCATTTTGAGGTCATGAGTGGCCAGAGGAAGATCAATTTCCTCGCGTTGCGCATTCCCAGTCAGCAGTTGCTCAGCGGGGAGGAATTAGAGCGCTTCGGCGCCGCGCGCGACGAGCATCTCGCTCTTCTCCGTGACGAGGAGCTCCTGCTGGCCCAGAGCCGTTCCTGATTTCCTGCGCGTCAAACTCCTCAGCGAGAGCCAGCTTCGTGGCTCGTGTTCGTGCTTCGTGTTTGACACCGAGCACGAGTAACGAGCACGATCACGATTCGATGTCTCCCTGGCTTCGGAGCAGGTCCCCCGCTTCCAGTAGACACCATATTTTTGGCGAGAGCCCCCATGCTTGACGTTTACGGCTTTTCTATGGTCTATGTCAGGAAAGGTTTGCTTGCGGAATATGTATGAAAGTCACTGCGATTAAGGGATTCGCGGATATCCTCCCGGGAGAGACCGAGACCTGGCAGTTTGTTGAAGATAAGGCGCGCGCAGTCTTTGAGCTGTACAACTTCTCGGAGATCCGCATCCCCATCGTGGAGAAGATGGAGCTCTTCAGTCGCTCGCTGGGAGAGACGACGGATATCGTAGAAAAGGAGATGTATACCTTCGCGGATCAGGACGCTAAAGGTTCTTTGCTCGCGCTCAGGCCGGAAGGAACAGCCGGTGTGGTCCGAGCCTATGTCGAAGCCGAGCTTTATCAGACGGAGGCGGTGCGGAAGCTCTTTTATCTCGGTCCCATGTTCCGCCGCGAGAGGCCCCAGAAGGGAAGGCTGCGCCAGTTCTACCAGATCGGCGCGGAGGTTTTAGGTAGAGGCGATCCGTTCGTAGATGCGGAGATTCTCTTGCTGCTGAGAGATTTCTTCGAAATAGTCGGGCTGGATGGCTTGACCCTGGAGCTGAATTCTCTGGGTTGCGTCCAGTGCCGCCCACGATACCGGGAAGAGCTTTTAGTATTTTTGCAGGAGAGGGAAAAGAAACTCTGTGCCAACTGCCAGCGCCGCATGAGCCGCAACCCCTTGCGCGTTCTGGACTGTAAGGAAGAAACCTGTCTTAGACTCACGACAGATGCGCCTTCGATTCATAAATTTCTCTGTAAGGACTGTGAGACTCATTTCGGCACCGTCCAGGAGCTGCTGCATGGGACCCGTCTGGATTTCAAGCTCAATCCTCGCATGGTCCGGGGCTTGGACTATTACTGCCGCACCGCTTTCGAGTGGACCAGTTCTCGATTGGGGTCTCAGAACGCAGTGGCGGCTGGAGGACGTTATGACGGTTTGGTAGAGGACTTGGGCGGTCCCTCCACGCCCGGGGTCGGTTTTGCCATGGGTATAGAAAGGCTGGTGCTCCTGTTGGGGTCGAAAGGGGCAAGAGAAGCCGGCCGACCGAGTTTATATCTAGTCTGGGTGGGGGCGCCGGCCCGCGCGTGGCTCTTTTCCCTTGTCCATCAATTGCGCCGGCGAGGGTTCAGCGTGGAGATGGAGGGAGAGGCCAAGAGCCTGAAGAGCCAGATGAGGCGGGCCGATAAGCTGCGGGCACGGTTCGTGCTGATCGTGGGGGATGAAGAGTTGAAAAGCGGCAAAGGCATCCTCCGCAATATGAATAGCAAGGAACAGTTCGAGATAAGCCTGGATCGGATCGAAGAGGAGCTTAATAAGGTTAAAGGGTTTAAGGGTTAAAGGAATTTTAGATTTTCGATTGCCGATTTTCGATTGAATCTAAAATCCAAAATCTAAAATCGAAAATGGTGATGATCATGGAGAGGATTTTTACCGACCATCTGGGGGATTGGAAGAGGAGCTGCTATTGCGGAGAGCCCCGGATTCAGGGCGTGGGTCGAGAACTGACCCTGGTAGGATGGGTGCAGAAGCGGCGCGACCACGGCGGCTTGATCTTTGTGGATCTGAGAGACCGTACCGGCGTCGTCCAGGTCGTTTTTAATCCTGAGATCAGTCAGGCGGCGCATGAAAAGGCGAAGCAGGTTCGCTCCGAAGATGTCCTGGCCGTGCGGGGATTATTAACGCAACGACCGTCCGAGACAATCAATCCCGGCATCTCTACGGGTGAGGTGGAGCTATCGGTGCGGGAGGTGCGGCTCCTCAATGCCTCCCAGGTCCCGCCTTTCTTGATAGAGGATGAGACCGATGCCAATGAGAATACTCGCCTGAAGTATCGCTACCTCGACCTGCGCCGCCCGCAGAGCCTTGCGCATCTCTTGCTGCGCTATCGGATGACGAAAAAGATTCGGGATTATCTGGACGGTCAAGGGTTTGTCGAGGTGGAGACTCCGGTACTGACTAAGAGCACCCCTGAAGGGGCCAGGGACTATCTCGTTCCCAGTCGCATCTACCCGGGCAAATTTTATGCGCTTCCCCAGTCGCCGCAGCTCTTCAAGCAGATTCTCATGGTGGGCGGCCTCGACCGCTATTTTCAGATCGTGCGCTGCTTTCGAGACGAGGATCTGAGGGCGGACCGGCAACCGGAGTTTACGCAACTCGACGTGGAGATGTCCTTCGTCCAGTCGGATGATGTCATCCAGTTGGTCGAGGGGATGATCACGCTGCTTTTCAAAGAGCTGAAGGGCATCGATCTCCGCAGTCCGTTTCCGCGTTTATCCTGGGAAGAGGCGATTTCCCGCTACGGGACGGATAAACCGGATCTCCGCTTTGCTCTTGAGCTGATAAATTTTTCTTCTACGTTCCAGGGCACACAGGTCAAGGTCTTTTCCGGGGCGCTAGCGAAGGGAGGTATGGTGAAGGGGCTCAACGTGCCAGGAGCGGCGGAGCTTTCACGCAAGGAGTTGGACGAGTTGACCGCTTTCGTAGGCAACTACGGCGCCAAAGGGTTAGCGTGGATCAAGTTGGCCGAGGGGGATTGGCAATCCCCGATCGCCAAGTTCCTCTCCGAAGAGGAACGCGGTGAAATCCTTAGGCTCACAGGGGCGAAGCGCGGGGATATTCTTTTTTTCCTCGCCGACGAGCCTAAAGTGGTCCATGAAACTCTGGCCAACCTGCGCCTCCATCTGGGAGAAAAGTTTGGTCTGATCTCCCGGAAAGATTATTCTTTGGTCTGGGTGGTCGATTTTCCGCTTTTGGAATACGACGCGGAAGAAAAGCGCTGCGTATCCGTCCATCATCCCTTTACCGCGCCTTTGGAGGAGGATCTGCATCTCCTCTCGCAAGAACCGTTGAAGGTTAGATCGAAGGCCTACGATTTGGTTCTGAACGGCGTGGAGATCGGGGGAGGAAGCGTGCGTATCTATCAGGTGGCTCTCCAAAAGCAGATCCTGGGACTCCTGGGTATCGGGCCGGAGGAGGCAGAGGAAAAATTTGGGTTTTTCCTGGAGGCATTGAGCTTCGGCGCGCCTCCTCACGGAGGCATCGCCTTCGGCATCGATCGCTTGGCAATGATCCTGAGCGGCGCGCGTTCGATTCGTGACGTCATAGCTTTTCCCAAGAGCCAGCGGGCGGTGTGCCTGCTGACCGATGCCCCGTCGCCTGTCGATCCCAAACAGCTCAAAGAGCTGGGCATCAAGACGGTGTTAGGGGACTAAAGAAGGTGACGTGCACCAACAGCTGTTGTCATCTGAATCTTGAGAACCGGGAAAGATTTTGTTAGCCTATAAGCAATTCTTTATGTTGAAATTCATCCCTTTCCTCGTCCTGCTCGCATCCTGCTCCTTCGGTCCCGGTAATTTCCAGAGCAGACATTCCACCGATTTAGAGACGAGAAGCATCCGGCGTATTGCTGTTCTTCCTCCAGAACAGATGGCCGTCGAAGAGCGAGCCAAGCTCCCACACTCCTCGGCTCCTTCAAGCGAGGGGAAGGGGGGAGAAAAAGAGGCTGGAACTATTTTGAGTAATCTTCTTTACTCCACGATCTCCGCTCTGCCTCACTGGCAGATCGTTTCCGACCGAGAGGTCAAAGAAGTGTTAGCCAAGGTTCCGCAGGCCCGGGATAGCAGTCGTGCCAGGAAGCTGGGGGAGTTGGTCTATGCCGATGCGGTTGTCTCCGGACGGGTCCTCCGTTTTCGGGAAAGAGTGGGAGAGGAATGGGGAGTCAAGAGTCCCGCATCCGTCTCTTTTGTCCTCGAGCTATGGGATGTGAAGCGAGGGGATCTCATTTGGTCCGGCCGCTTTGATGAAACCCAAAGGCCATTAAACGAAAATCTTTTTGCCATAGGTGAGTTCACGCAAAGGGGCGGGAGATGGCTGACGGCCGAGGAGCTGACCCTTGAAGGGGTTAAGAAGGCGGTGAATCAATTACATCAAATCCTGTACCGCGAGGCGACCTAGGAATTAAC
>Ga0209824_10000804_pt1 | contig 18988 bp, 8 predicted proteins | sample VDWuncwatermetaG_FD_184124 | JGI IMG/M metagenome (GOLD analysis project Ga0209824, IMG submission 184124) | Wastewater microbial communities from Netherlands to study Microbial Dark Matter (Phase II) - VDW unchlorinated drinking water (SPAdes)... ... | reverse complement strand
CTTCGATCGCCTTGAAGTATTCTTGTTGCACGTTCGGTGGTAAGCCACATTCACGCGCGATGGTAAAGCGCGTAGCCACTTGCACCGCAGCCGCGCCCGCTTCCAAATATTCTGTGGCATCGCTGCCGGTAAAAATTCCACCTGCGGGAATAAGCGGAATATCCAGATTTTCGGTCTTTAGGTATTGGGCGATTTCTGTGAAAATTGTTTTCAGATCATATTGCGCCCAATCCAATCCAAAACCTAGGTGCCCACCCGCTAGCGGGCCTTCGACGATAATGTAATCCGGCAGGCGATTGAGCTTGGCATTTTTGCGTAAAAAAATCTGCAAGGCTCGCACCGAGGAAACAATGATGCCTAATTTCGCATCTCTAAAACGCGGGTGGTCTTCCATCAAGGCAAACGATCCCAAATGCAAACCCGCGCTCAGGGTAATGCCGTCAACCCCTGCTGATAGCACGCCATGTAACCGCACGCGCAGGGTGTCACGCGGCGAATTCATAGTGAGCTTTTCCATGCAGTTAACAAAGATCATGCCGCTGCCGCGCTTGGCTTCCATTGCTTTGGTCACATGCAGGCGTGTGGCCTCAGCAACTTGCTCTAGATCAAATTTGACTGATGATTTGTCGGTGTTCGCAACATTGTATTTATGCAGCTTAGATTTGGCTTTTACAAACTGCGTGTTTTGATGTCGGTCGGTAACGGTGGGCAACATGGCATCCGAAAGGTGGCCTATGCCACCCAAACGAGCGGCTTCTAATGCCAGCTCACGCGAAGATATATCTACGCCCATACCGCCTATCATAATGGGCACATACTCGTTTTTGCCGAAGCGCAAACGGAAATCATCTACACACTTCATCGCTGCCTTTCAAATTAATTGCTAGCCTTATTTTACCTCAAGGGGGAGGGAATTTCCTCGTTTACCGCATCATTCCAATTCACATAAAGGCTTTGCTTATTGCTTCGCCCAAAGCAAAGCCCCCTTGGCTTATAACATCAACCAAGGGGGCTTTAACACACTCCACCTACTACAGGGGAGTGTTGCCTACTTTATCCTGCTACTTTTGGAGCAACAACTTCCAGCTTTGCTGCGGGTTCAACTGCAGGCGGTAAGGCCGCAGGCTGTGCAACCTTAACCGCAGAACCATCATTTAAACGCTGCACCACTGCTGCAACCGAGCCACTGGTGATGTTTGCAACGGGTGCTGGATTAAAACCCAGTGCCAGAATAATGACTGTCAATGTTGCTGCAACAGTAATTTCACGTGGCGCGAGATCCTTCAGTTTAGGCAATACTTTGCTGGTAACTGGGCCGAAGAACGAACGCTCGTAGTACCACAAGAAATAACTCGCACTCAGAACTACACCCAACACCGCTACTGCGGAAAACGCCCAATGTGCACGATAACTTCCCAGCATGACCAAAAATTCACCATTAAAACCGCTGGTGCCTGGCATACCGATTGAAGCTAATCCGATAATAAAACAGAATGCTGCCATGCGCGGTAGATGACGTGTTAGCCCACCCATTGCAGACAGCTCTGTGCTACCCAAGCGGCTGTAAATAAAGCCTGCGATGAACAACAATCCAGTGCTGGTCAGACCCATGTTAATCAAGGTGAAAACCGCGCCCTGCATCCCTTGTTGATTGAGGGAGAACAGACCCACCATCGCCAAGCCTACGTGGCTTACGCTGGCAAATGCTAACAAGCGACGCATATTGGGTTGCACCAGCGCAATAACTGCGCCGTATAAAAGTGCGAGCAAGCCCAGTATCACCATGACCATGTACCACTCTTTAGCGGCATCTGGCAACAATGGAATAACGAAGCGCAACATGCCATACACGCCCAGCTTTAACCCTACCAAAAATACGCCAAAGCCAATTGGACCTTCCATAATGGTTGTAGGCAACCAAGTATGGAACGGCATCATCGGGCCTTTAACTGCAAATCCAATTGCCATCAGAATGAAAATTGTAGTCTGTAGCTCCAGAGGAATCGGAGTATTCAACAGGGTCAGCAAGTCAAACGAGTACGGCTGCATTCCCGGTGTAAGCTCAGCTACATTGCTGTAGTTCCAGCCTACCAACAAGAAGCTAATCAATAACGGAGCCGAACCAAACAACATGTAGACAATGTACTTCATGCCTGCATATTGACGTTGCGCGCCCACACCCCAGAATTTAATCAGGAAGAAGGACGGTATCAAAGCCATTTCCCAGAACACGAAGAACAGGATCAAGTCTATCGAACAGAATATACCGATAGTGGCTGCTTCAAGAATGAGCAAGTTAACCAAGAAAAAGCGGTTGAAGAACTTGACGCTATTCCAAGAAAACAGCAGCACCAGCACAGCCAGTAAGGCAGTCAGTGGCAGGAACAGAACGCTAATTCCATCCACCCCCAAGTGATAGCTGGAGCCTAAGCCAGACATCCAGTTACCTTGTTCGACAAACTGCATGTCTGATATGCCTGGAACGAATTTGTATACGACAACAATCGCCATAGCCAAATTCAGCATCATTCCAAAGAACGTAACTTTACGCTGCGTCTCTTCGTTACTAATTATTGTCAGCAAGAGCGCGACCAGTACAGGCAAAAATATCATTGCGCTGAGCACTGGAAAGCCGATTTGCTGGTCGGCGAACATTTGGTTAAGAATCACGGTTAGTCTCCCTAAAAGTCATCAATGAGAAGTTGGAGCAGCGGGCGTGGCTGGTGTAGCCGGTGCGCCGTGATCTGCTGCTGGAGCGGTAGGGTGCGCTGCCGAAGGAACATCATGCAGCAATATCGCATTAACCCCCTTGAGCGGCGCGGCTTCAATGCCAGTGACGTGACGCATTCTGTCATCCAACATACGCAATGAGCCTTCCATTGTGTGCAGGAATGGCGTAGTAGCCAAGCCCACCCAGAAAATTACGCCCATCATCGCGCCGGCAATCAGCATTTCCGTACTGCTGAGGTCGGGCATGGTACGAACTGAAGGGTTGACTACATTGCCCAAGAACGCGCGCTGATAAAACCATAGGAAATATCCCGCTGCTAAAAATGTGCCTGCGCCCACTGCCAATGCCATACCCCAATGCATTTTGTACGCGCCTATCATCACCAGATGTTCACCGTTAAAACCGCTTGTGCCTGGCATACCAACACCTGCCAACCCTATCACAAGGAATGAAAATGCGAGTAAGGGGGTAAATTGTCCTACGCCACCCATACCACTCGTGTCTGGTTGACCCATACGAGTATGCAAAAATCCAGCGACAAAGAACAATCCGGCAGATGTTAAGCCAAGGTTAATCATTTGCAGCAAACCGCCTTGAAAACCAACGAAATTCAAGGAGAACAGACCCAGCATCACTACACCCGAATGAGCTAAGCAAGCAAAAGCTAAGAGTCTACGCAAGTTGGTTTGAATCAACGCAATCAGCGAGCCATACACAATCCCAATAACACCCAAGGTTGCCATGAGCCACAGCCATTGATGCGAAGCTTCTGGCAACAACGGAATCACAAAACGCAAGAATGCATAAGTGCCAAGCTTTACACCAACAATATAAACGCTCATGCCTACAATAGGGCCTTGCTCCAACACCTTAGGCATCCAAGTGTGAAATGGAAACAACGGTGCTTTGATCGCCAGACCCAAAAACAACAGTAAAAATATGGTTGCTTGAGCTGCGGGTGGGATAGTGGAATTCATCAACTGAATCCAGTCATAAGACGACTCACCACCTGCCGCACCTGCAAGCATAACCAATCCAGCCAGCACCAACACAGACGCTACAACCATGTATGACAGGTAGGTCTTAGCTGCTGCTACACGCTTTTCTCCCGTACCAAAGTTGGCAATCAGGAAGTAGCTGGGGATAATTTCTGCAGCAAAGAATATCCAGAACATGAGTAAATCTACTGAGGCAAAAGCACCCATCATGCTTGCCTCAAAACCCAGCATAGCCATTAAATAATGCCGCTGGCTACCGGACTTAACGGCAGGCTCCGAATACATAACCGTCAGCAACATCAACAGCGCAGTAACTGGTAAAAATAAGACACTGATACCATCTACGCCTAACTGGTACAAGCCCGCATGCTCAACAAACTGCATATTGGCGGTGGCTCCATCAAACTTAAGCCACACCATTGTAGCCAGTGCTAACTCCACTGCCGTACTAGCCAGTGCCAACGAGCGAGCTGCCATATCATTGCGGATAAAGGCCAGCAACACCAGCGTCAACACTGGTAGCCAAACAAGCATGCTTAGGATGGGGAAACCCATCTGGTCGGATGCAAAAATCTCTGAAATTTGGATTGTATTCATGAAAGCACCCCAAAAATGATACTGGAAAGAAGAATTGCGACAGCGATAATGACGGCCGGCTTACTCAAGAGGGCTTCCATCTTCAGCATAAACCGTGCAAAAACACCACTGGTGTAGGGGATGCCTACATTGACTCCTTCACCAAACAGGTGATGTTCAAGCCAAGCGGAGACTCCTCCCAAGAAATCGGTTAACGTGCCGATTATCCCTGAGCTTTTGCCAATGATATTTTTTTCGATCCATGCGGTGTCAAACGCAGCATTCTCAGTCACCCAGCCAGCAACGCCGGAAGCGCGACTTACCACATTTTTTTCCACCCAAGCGGCATCGGTAGCAGCCATCTGAGCTGCCGAACCCATCAAGCCGGAAGCTGGCTCTATTACTGACTTTTCAGCCCAGCCGGAAGTGCGCGCACTCACGCCAGTTAACCAACCCACTACACCTGGAGAGTCGATCGCATCTTTTTGATCCTGCTTCTGCTCATCGGCTGTCCAACCAGTTAACGGGGAAGCCAATAGCGTTGCTCCAGCCGCGCCACCTTTGGCCGCCAAGAAACGTTGCTCCCAAGTTGTCAATGCAGTGGTGACATGCGTTGTGCCAGTAGGCGCGCCTACGATGCGGTCAATTACGTTGGTGTCGAATCGATCTAAGGCTTTACCTAAACGTTTGGTAGAGCTTATGAATAATGCATCGTAGAGTTCATCTAGATAAAAACGATTCACTACCAACGCATATGCCCAACGCATTTTAATTAACGCGCTAGAAAGCTCCGGCTTAAAGCGATCCATATATACCGCTGTAAACCAAGAAGACAACAGCAACAAGCTAATCGCAGCAAATAACAAGTAAGCTAAAACTGGATTGCCGCCAGCTTGGTTAGCTTGTACTGACACAACTGGGGACATGAATTGATTAAACCATGTGCTGTCAACGCCTCCTGGCAACAAGCCCAGTGCCAAACCAGCGGCCGCCAATACTGCGAGCGTTGCCAATGGTCCGACCATTCCACTACCTGGAGAGCCACTCGATGCGTCACCATGATCGTGTGCATGATTGCCACCAAACTCGTCATGACCAGCAGGGCCGTGTTCGGCAAACGAATGCGCCATCATTCTTTTCGAGTAGTAGATTGTTGCAAACACTGCCATAAAGCCAATTGCGATCAACACAAAGGTTTGTAGATTACCACTGCCCGCAGTAATGTCAGTGGTCCACCAACCTGCCAAGAAAGGAATCAAAGCCAACGCTACTGTGCCAACCAAGATTAATCTAAACACAGGTGCGGGCGCACCTTCCTTATCTTTCTCCGAAGGATCCCCCGCACCATGCATATGACTGAGCACAGATGGCGCAGTGAGGAACAAGAAGCTCTTCAAGAATGCGTGTGCTACCAGATGGAATATGGCAACAGCATAGGCACCCAAACCGCACGCCAAGAACATCAGTCCTAGCTGTGTTGTTGTGGAAAACGCGAGTATGCCCTTAATGTCTGTGATAACCAGGCCAACGACACCACCATAAACCGCTGTTATCGCACCAATAATCGCTATCACTAGCAACGCATTGGGAGCCATGTCGTAAATTGCATGGCTACGCACGATCATGTAAACACCTGCCGTTACCATGGTTGCCGCGTGAATCAGCGCGCTAGAAGGAGTTGGGCCTTCCATCGCCTTTGCTAACCACGTACCCAAAGGCAACTGAGCAGATTTACCAATCGCACCTAATAACAAGGATAAGCCGATGGCTGTTGCCACGCCGCTGTCCATGCCCGGTGCTTTCGCGAGTACCTCAGCGTAGTCCACCGTTCCAAAGTACGTAACCATGATGAAGATACCCATCAAGAACCCCGCATCGCCCACACGGTTCATCAAGAAGGCTTTAGTTCCAGCACGTGAAGCTGAAAGACGGCTGTAGTAATGACCGATCAACAAGTAAGAACACACACCGACTGTTTCCCAACCGATAAACAGCATGACGTAGTTATTACCCATTACCAGTATTAACATGGCATAGACGAACAGCGCCAGCGCTGTGAAGTACCGCGTAAAGCTATAGTCTTCATGCATGTAGTTCTTGGAGAACGTGGAAATCAGGAAAGCAAATCCTGTTACCACCAACATCATGATTGAAGACAGCGCATCAATCATAAAACCAATGTTGATCTTGACATCCCCGCTGACCAGCCACGAATACAGGTGAACCTGCTTCGGTGTTGGGTCGGCTAAAACTTGTGTAAATACCCAAATTGAGCCGATGAAGGACAGCAATATTGCATTGGTTGTGATGTTTTGTACTGTTTTGTAATGAAACTTGTCACCGGCTAACAAGCCCAGCCCGTTAATCACGGTTGCCAGTAACGGCAGCGCGACTATTAGCGTAACGATTAAATTATAGTCCATTATGCTCCCCTCCCTTGATCATACCGCCCTGTTGGCTCCTTGATGAAGCATGGTGGCAAGAATTTTTGATACTTGCCCTTGTACCACTCGAAAGACTCATTCACAACCGGTAGCGGTGTAAATGGTTTTTCCCACTTGGAGAAGCCCACGCCATTCGGGAAGAATTGGATAAAGTCGCCAGAATCAGGATCAATAACTGTAAGTAATACCCACTCGTTATTCAGCAGCTGCTGAATGGCAGGCTGACGCTTGTAAATTTCAACTGCAATACCTGGAGGCGATTCTACAAAAAGTTGTAGGCGCATAGGCTCATGAATTTCAGTCATCTGACGTGGCAAGCCTGTCGCCAAATCACCATGCGCGCCGCTCATCACGCCGATCATACCGTTAACGTTGTGAGCAATCTTGGTATCACTGCCATACTTTTCAAAGTCAACCGTTGAGAAATAATACTCAAGGTTAATACCCGCGCCCACTGGTCCTACCGCTAGCAGAATCCGCTCAAGGATTTTGCCATCCGGATCTATGGTTGGGTCATACGAGATACCGAACGGACGACGATCAAAGAACACGCCTTGCAATACTGAACGGCGACCTACTACCGCGAATGCATTGGTGCAGTGACCGAGTTCCGGGCGGGTTTGGCTAAAGTCTAGCGAACGTCCTTTTACGTGGTGATAGGATGCTTCTGGCGAAACATCTTTAGGTGCAGAAGCAAAACGACGGCAACGCTCACGTGCAGCCTTTTTACCTGCATATACCAAGTCTTTAGCAATAATATCGAACTTGTCACGCAAGTTTGCAGGTATATCTTGTTGGTCATACAACGTGATGAGGTCGCTCGTTGTGTTGTGCTCGCCACCAACAAACCATGTATCCGCAGGAATGTCGATGCCGCGCTTACGCAAGCCTTCACGAACGACTGGGCGATTTATCATCGCTGCCATCGCACGCGCATTCGGGCCGCTATGCGCGCCACCGACCGCGCCACAATCATAGGCATTGATATGCGGGTTGTTCTCCATATCTGCCCCGTGCATACAGTTAATGACAATAGGCGCGAACTGGGTAGTCAGGCCGATATTTTTCAGCAAGGCTTCCATCATCGTTACTTGCTCGTCATCTGTATAGCCAATAGGCTTGCCAGCAGGATCAAGGCCGTATTTTTTGTTTTCCACTTCGGTTGTACGATTAACCAGCACTTCCGTCTCGATTGGAGGAACAGCCAATTCATGCAGCTTTGCCATTCCGCCAAAATACTTAACAGGGAAAAATGTGCGGCCTAAAAGTGGCAATGCCATCAAAAAGCCAATCATGTCGATTATAAAATAAGACGACAATACGTTACGCTTGGCTTCCCAATAAGCATTGTGTGCAGCTTCGAGCCACCTGAAACGCTTCTTATGTTTAGGCGCATCAACAGCCATCGCTGAATCACGAGGAACTTCAAAGGTTCTATGACCTGGTGTGCGAACGTTCGGACAAAGTGGCTTGGAATCATGCCAATCCAAACCCTGATAGTCATGCACTACACCCACGAAACCCGCTGCGCCCAGCGTTTCATATTCTGGATCAAGTTCATCAAAAGCACGGTGTATACTTTCTTCGCGCTCATCGATACAGAAAATAACTTGAGCCTTAGGACGCTTTGACCGAGTACGCCAACGGCCTTTACCGTGATTTTGTTTCAACGCGTTGGTAATTTCATCATGGTAATGAACTTCCATCGCCAATAGCCAAATAATACCGTGTGTGTCTTGCGGCAACGAATCCAAAGCAGTCAGCAGCTTCTCAGCCCCCTCTTGCTTAAGCGCGCGAAGTTCAGCACCGGATATTCCCAGCATTTGTGCCAACTCGAATACACGCCATGAGCTATTGTAGAGATTGTGTCCAGACTTCATGTCAGAGCTATCGCTTTCGCGCCACGCCCAAATCATGTCGGCTAAAACTTTCCACTGATCGTCTTCATCACCACCGGAGTGAAACTTGTTATTGACCAAGTTTTGCGCTTCCACTGCCAAATAATCCGGCAGGCTTCCTGCAAACAATTCGCGACGCACCAAGTATTCGGATGGATGGCTAGTAAAATAGTGCTTTATGCTATCTGCACTCGCATCAATTTGCCAAATGCTCTTGCAGGTTTTCTTAACCAGCAAGGTTTCATAGAACAAGCGCACTGCCAAATACTGCATTGCGTTAGTTGGATGCATTTTTTGCTTGTTGCGGGTGGGGTGCAGCTCGCTCCAGAACATCTGGCTTGCCCAGTTTTTCAGGCGGAACAAGGAGCGCGCGCAATAATCACCCCATTGCTCTTGCTTAATACCAAGCTGCTCTAAACTTTGCAAAACCGCATCTTCTGCCAACGTTGGCATATTGTGCAGGGCATCGCGCCAGCCTGTTAAATCATCAAAGTCAAAGCAACGCTCATGTGTCGCAAGATTGCGCCATGCATCGTAATAACCAAGAACACGACCAGGCAAGTGCCATGCAGCCAAACCTTCATCTGCAAATGTTGCAGTAATCTTAATCATGTAGCGGTTGACGCGCTCAACCAAATCTTCACCCATAACGTCTTTTAGCAAATCAGCATGGTTTCTGACATTGCCAAAGGAATCAATTTGCGCTGCCAAATCGTTACGGCAATGCTCAAGCATACGCTCGCGCGGATCATTGTGATGAATCTTCGCCAGCAAAGGTGCATACGCTTCTTCTTTATCACAAATATCAACTAGGGATTCCAGTGCTTTCACGCCTCGACGATTTAGGTGATCTGCACCTAAATCATGCAACACTACCCAGCATAGGTGCGCTGCTTCCATCGCTTTGGCTTCGCCCTTTTCGACACCTTCTTTGAGTTCCACCAGCTGCTTATTAACCAGCGCAGCAATTTCTGCTTGCAGGCTTGACTCTAGTGGAATAGCGGGTCCGCCCCAGCTTTGCATGTGCTTAAACTTATCTGCCAACGCCTCAACTGCGCCACCATCCGCATCGCGCTCCATGAAATGCACGGGATCGGTGGGGCTCAATGGATCACCCAAATTAAACACTGACAAGCTCGCGCTCCACAGCGATAAGACTGCGTAATGCTCCAAGCTTCTGCTGAAATATGCATTGACCGCATCGAGGCTACCACGCACACCAAAGTGTCGGCGCAGTATAGAGTCAACCAAATCCCCTTCCGTGTGCAACCAATGAGCGCGCAGTTGATCGCGCTGCTCGGCGGTTGGCGCAGGTGACAGATGGCTAAAGTGCTTATCTATACAGGCCAAATAAGATGCATGACGATCTTGCGGTATCCCCATAGCCTTTAATAAAGACTCCGCCGCCGTTGCCGCGCCATGCGCATGCTCACCTGAAACTGCCGCGATACTATGGTTACGGAGATGCGAAGGCAGGTCAAGATTGGTATGCACTTGCACCCAATCCGCAAATGTCCAATCGCGACCTATTTGAGCCAGCCCAGCAGCAAGATCCTTTTCCGCTTTGGCCAACAAACCTGTGCGAACTTCTGCTGGCACCTTTTCACGGAACGTACTGAGCGCGTTATTTTGGAACACCTCAAAACGCAGCATGGGCGAGCCAATTGGATCAATCCCATGAACCATGTTGATGCGGTATATATCTTCCAGCGTTACAGCGCGACCGCCCGCAGTAACCACCACCTCTTCCAGCTTATCTTTAATATCGTTGCGCCTACGCATAGCCACGCCAATATCAACGTCATTGATTCGACCTTCCGAATACCAATCACGATAATACTCATTTGGATAAAAACCTTTGGCACCCCCTACGCGCTGTGATTCTTTTATCGCAGCTTCAAAGTGTAGGTTCATCCCTTGCAAACCAAACAAGGTATTGTTATGCACAAAGGTGATATTCATCGGCCCTTGTTCAGACAACATGTGACAGTAGTGCTCGACTGCATGCTTCAAGAAGTGGCGTTTGTCATGAGCACCGTGCCCATGTTCGCCTTCTGCGTGATGATCGGACATATTAAGACTCCTGCTTAAAGGTTTAAAAACTAAATTAAAAAACTATACGCCAAAAAAAACCGTGACCGCAGCAATATGCGCGACCGCTTAATATTAATATAATTATTTGGTAATTATTTGGGCACGCTATTCGCGTGCCCATATTTGCAACAAGATTATTTAATGATGGCAACCATGTGCGTGAGCGTAGCATTCATCAAATTGAGCGCCACACCAGGGAAAAGACCCAAGCCCACCATTAACAAGACCAGCGGTGCCATTACCAATATCTCGCGCGCATTTAAGTCTTTCAAATCTTCCCACTTGGGATTGAAAGAACCCATAAACATTTTGCCTATCGTACGCAACGAGTATGCCGCTGTAATAAGAACACCCACCAAGGCCAAAATTACCCAGAATTTCCAGCGATCAAAAGCACCGACCAACGCATGGAATTCGCTGATAAAGCCAGCCAAGCCGGGCAGCCCCATAGATGCAAGCAGAGACAAGGACATCAACGCAGCAAAGATTGGCATACGTCGACCCAGACCACCGAACTCTGTAACTTCACGAGTATGAGTGCGCTCGTAGATTGCGCCAACCATGAAAAACAATCCGGCAGTGATAATGCCATGGGTAAACATTTGCATCGTTGCGCCGACAAAGCCCGTAACCGTCAAGCCCGCAATTCCCAACAACACAAAGCCCATATGGCTAACTGAAGAAAACGCGACCATTGCCTTCAAGTCAGTTTGCTTCCATGCCATGAGCGAGCCGTACACGATGTTAATCAAGCCCATTGCCAACAGCACTGGCAGGAACCACTCTATGCCATGCGGAAACAGGCCTGTAATACGCATCAAGCCATACGCGCCCATTTTGAGCAATACGCCTGACAACATCATACTAACCGGAACGGGTGCTTCAACGTGCGCCAAGGGCAACCAGCCATGTAGCGGGAACACGGGCACTTTGACTGCCACACCGATAAAGAAGCCAAGGAATACGATTTTCTGGAAATCTGCCTCCCAACCACTGCTTGCCTTCATCATCTCGACCATGTCGAAAGTATGCGTTGGCGTAGCCAAGTAAGCCGCGATAATTCCAAGCAACATAAAGACTGAGCCGCCCAAGGTGTACAAGAAGAAACTCATACTGGCCGGACCACGCTCTTTGCCGCCCCAAATACCGATTAGGAAAAACATGGGGATTAAGGTGATTTCATAGAACATGTAGAACAAGAACCAGTCTTGCGCCATAAACACGCCCAGAATGGCGAATTCCATGAGCATAAACCAAGCAAAGTAGCCTTTGACGCGCTCTTCAATACTAAAAGAAGCCACCACGGCAACCAAAGAAAGAAGGGTGGTTAACATAACCATAGGGAGAGATAAGCCGTCTACACCTAGGGTATACGTCATCCCCATTTCTGGCACCCATTGCAGGCGCTCAACAAATTGCAATCCCGAAGAAGTCTGATCGAAGCTAAAAAATAAATTCCAAGAAAGTGCAAATGAAATGCCTGCACACAAAACAGCTATACCCCGTATTGCTGCCACTGCCTGTTTAGGCATAAACACAATAGCCAACACCCCTAACAACGGAACCCATAAAACCGCACTTAACATACCCATGGTAACCCCCTTGGCAATCATTAATTTACATCAAATCATTCTTAAACGTAACCGGAACAATCTATCCGGCGCGGATACACTTTTAAAATCACTTTTCGTATTACCGTATTACATTTCCCAACAAGATGCTGCCGCTTCCTCAATTCACTTCCACTTCCTTAAATCCAGCTTAAATTAATCAAGCCTTGAACTGCCCCTTATTCCCTTATTTAGGGATTTAGTTCAACACGACGATTTCGCACCAAAATCCACTGCAACTACTAGAATCAATCCGCAGAGCGCAGCCCAATAACAAAATCGGACTGTGCTCTGCAGGCTAAAACAGCCCACAGAACTTACAGCTCATTAACTTCAACAACCACTCCGCAATGAACTCCGCGCCCAATGAGCGCGGAGTCCTGTACTAATTACTTCGCTTCTGTCGCCCAGCTTTTATCAACCACGCGAGTCAATGTGGCCAAGTCGTGATGCCCAGTTGAAACATGGCCTTCCGTCCCCGCTACCGTTACTGTGCCACCGGTATCCCTCGCGTACTCGTCCTTAAAGTCGCTGATTTTCTCACGCACGGTATGGTCGATCAATCCTGCTTTGGAGAAATCAAACACGACTTTCTTACCGCCTGGCAGTTTGTCCATCATGCTGCGCACGCCAATCAAGCTGGTGTACACCGCAGGGCCGGTGAATTCGACCGTCACGGTATCGCCAGCCGACTTAACAGTGGTCACTGTTTTGAAAGACATGATGCCGAAGCCTACGGACACAATCATAATCACGATGGCAGGCAACTTCTGATGTGCCACGAAGAAGAAATAACTGATGGCCACGAGGAGCACAATATGCACAATCAGAAACACGGTGGAAGACTTAAATTTGTTCTGGCTACCTGCGCGGATTGCGTTCAGGCCGATGGATAGCCACATACCGAAGAACACACCCACCAACAGATCAACCAATACTACGCCCAGAACCGTGCCCACCATGAACACGATTTCATCCGTACCAGTATGCGCAATATGAGCGAATATTTTTGGATGCGCCAAACGGAAGCCGATTACACACAACATGCCCGCCAATGCCGACAACGGGATCATATTAAGCAGCCAAGGCAACCCTGCCACGAAGCCCAACATAAAGAAGCCGTGGAAGAAGTTAGACCAACGGGTGCGCGCACCGACCATGATGTTGGTGGAGCTACGTACCACTTCCGCAATCATTGGGATACCGCCAATGGCGCAGGACGCGGTGTTGGCTACGCCCTTGCTCCAAAACTCGCGGTTCATGTTGTTGCGCCGCTTCCACGGGTCTTTCTTTTCAATGGCCGAGGCAGTCAACAGCGACTCTAACGAGGCCACGATCAAGAAGGTAATAATGAATTTGATGGAGATCGGATGCGTGATTTGAGAAAAATCAGGGAAGGCGAAAGAGTCCGCAAAATTCAACGGTACGCTCACCAATTGCTTGGCATCCATGCCGAAGGAAGCCGCCAAGGGGATAGTGATCATCATAATGGCCAACGGTGCTGGCAACACCTTAGCAACCTTAGGGAAGCTCGGCCAGATAATCATAATGGCAATCGCAATCGCCCCAAGAATGGCACTATTGGTATCCAAATTGGCAAAGCTGCTGGGGATGGCCGCAATAACCGCCAACATGCTGCCGCCCGCTTTCACGCCCAACACCACGTGAATCTGCTTGGCCATGATGATGATACCAATACCAGCCACCATACCCTCGACCACCGAGAAGGGGAAGAGGTTGGCGACAGGACCGGCCTTGATTACGCCCAGTATAATCTGGAGGATGCCACACGCCACACCGACCGCCAACATGTATTTATAACCAGCCAACGGATCGCCAGGATTCAGCGCGCCCAGCTCGGCAACCGCACCGAGCACGATCACGATCAAGCCAGCGGCTGGACCGTTGATGGTGACGTAAGAACCACCCAACATACTGCCGACCATACCGCCAACCATCGCGGTCAGCACGCCCGCTACAGCTGGCACACCGGATGCAAGGGCAATGGCTAAGCTCAAGGGTAATGCAATCAGGAAAAGAATGAGACCGGCCACCACGTCATACTTGGCGTTTTGTTTGAGACCGGGTAGATAGTCCAGTGGAACTGGACCAATATCTGCTTTAGGTGCTGGTGCTGCTGATGGTGATGACATAAGTTAACCCCTCTAAAAATTTTAAAAATTCTCTGGAAACAACTATTACCGCCTAAGAACCACTTTAAATTGCCTACCTCGCTTAACTAGTAACGCCCACAAAGCCCATAAAACTTCAAAAGTTATATCTGCTAGAGCATTATCTAAGCAGCACTTCAGGGACTGACGCCACCCCAAAATGACACCGAGATTCCCCCGTTTAGCCGCGCTGAGCAACAACTCTCTGCATTTTTCGTGCCGCTCAAAAGCTTAAAAACAGGGGGATAAAACACCTTCTAATCGAATACTGGGGGAATCGTATTCTGGAGCATTGCTCTTGTCAATATTTTTGTGAACTTTTTACGAAAGGGGGTGTCGCTGCGGATAATGCTTGTGTATGTTAATAGCAAATTGAACGCATTACCTAGATTGAAGTGGTAATTATATTTGGATTGTAAAGCTTGAACATACAAGCCTTGATGAATTTATTTTAGGCAACTTCTCTTGGCGTAGCTTACCAAGCTGCGCCATGACAAACCCTCGCTCAATGCCAAACCGCACTCAATGCCAAGCCTCACTAAATGCCAAGCCTCACTAAATGCTAGAATGCGCGCTTCCATTTTTAAGGCAACCGAACACTCATGCTTTCTACTGCAAACATTACCATGCAATTTGGCGCAAAGCCACTTTTCGAAAACGTATCCGTTAAATTTGGCGATGGCAACCGCTACGGCTTAATTGGCGCAAACGGTTGCGGCAAGTCAACCTTCATGAAAATTTTAGGCAAAGACTTGGAGCAAAGCTCCGGCGAAGTCATGCTAGATAGGGGCGAGCGTCTAGGTAAGCTGCGCCAAGATCAGTTTGCCTTTGAGGAAATGCGCGTCCTAGACGTAGTCATGATGGGGCACACCGAATTGTGGGCCGTATTGTCTGAGCGCGATGCTATTTACGCCAACCCAGATGCGTCGGAAGAAGACTACATGCGCGCCGCCAACTTGGAAGCAACTGTCGCCGAATATGATGGCTACACCGCCGAAGCGCGCGCGGGTGAATTATTGGCCGGCGTGGGCATTCCGATTGAATTGCATCAGGGACTCATGCGCGAAGTCGCTCCAGGCTTTAAGCTGCGCGTGCTATTGGCACAATCGCTATTTTCCGACCCAGATATTTTGCTACTGGACGAGCCCACCAATAACCTCGACATTAACTCCATTCGTTGGCTGGAAGACTTGCTCAATGCGCGCAACTCCACCATGGTCATCATCTCGCATGATCGCCATTTTTTAAACAGCGTTTGCACCCACATGGCAGATTTGGATTTTGGGCGGATCACGATTTATCCGGGTACTTACGACGACTACATGTTCGCCTCGACGCAAGCCCGCTCCCAGCAACAATCAGACAACGTCAAAGCTAAAGAAAAAATTGCCGAATTAAAAGCCTTCGTCGCACGATTTTCTGCTAACGCTTCTAAAGCCAAGCAAGCCACCTCACGCGCACGTCAAATTGAAAAAATAAAAGTTGAAGACATTAAACCCTCCAGCCGCCAATATCCTTTTATTCGCTTTGAATACGACGAGCGCGAAAAGCTGCATCGCACCGCCGTTGAAGTGCAAAAAATGTCCAAGGGGTTTGATCGCAACTTATTTTCCAACGTCAACTTTCGTTTCGATGCAGGCGAAAGAGTCGCCATTATTGGCTCGAATGGTATTGGCAAAACAACCTTGCTGCGTTGTTTGGCGGGCGACCTAGCCCCCGACACTGGCACCATTAAATGGACCGACAAAGCCAAGCTCGGTTACTACGCGCAAGATCACGCGCACGAGTTTGCCAAAGACCAAAATTTAACCGACTGGATGACTTACTGGCGCGGTCCCACTGATGATGACCAAATGGTTCGTAGCATATTAGGGCGATTATTATTTTCTGGAGATGACGTAAAAAAGAATGTAAAAATTCTTTCCGGTGGCGAAAAAGGACGCATGTTATTTGGCAAATTAATGTTACAAAAACCTAATGTGTTGTTGATGGACGAGCCCACCAACCACATGGACATGGAGTCCATCGAGTCCCTCAATACGGCCTTGCTGGAGTATAAGGGTACGTTGATTTTTGTCAGTCATGACCGCGAATTTGTTTCGTCACTGGCCACGCGCATTATGGAAATCAGCGAAAAAGGCGTGACGGATTACCACGGCACTTACGAAGAATATTTACGCGACCAAGGCATCGCTCATTAAGCCAGCAAACAACCCTGTAAAAATGAAAAGGCCAACCTTGCGGTTGGCCTTTATATTTGGTGGCTCGGGGCGGAATCGAACCACCGACACAAGGATTTTCAATCCTCTGCTCTACCGACTGAGCTACCGAGCCCTACTTTGAAATTCCTCACTACACAGGACAAGGTACTAACTACAGCAAGCTGAAGCCCATCTCGCCTTCCACCTATCTTTGCCCCTTTAGAAGGACGCGCATTATATAGATAAAAGATAATTTAAGGAAACTGGTATCTTCCACCGCTGATAGTGATGTCCAATAGCAACCTTAAAAAAGCCTTTGCCGCCGCTTTCAACCTTACAACACATTGAATTGGGCCACGCTTGCCAACCTTAGTTAACCATCACGCATTAAGGCTATTCAACAATTCCCGTATTTTGATGGGATCATCGGCGCGCAATATTTGCTGCGCGATAGGCTCGGTCTGCGCCAAATGGGTGTGCAAGATGCGATGCTTGATGCTGGGAAGCTGGGCGGCATTCATTGAAAACTGGCGCAACCCCAAGCCCAGTAATAGCCGCGTATAGGCAATTTCTCCGGCCATTTCGCCACACACAGAAATGTCTATCCCCGCTTTGTTCGAGACGCTAATGGTATGCGCCAACAAATACAAAACGGCGGGGTGCAACGGGTCATACAAATGAGCTACATCTTCATCTGTGCGATCTATCGCCAGCGTGTATTGAATTAAATCGTTGGTGCCGATGGAAAGAAAATCCATCTTTTTGGTAAATGCTTTCAGTGCCAACGCCGCTGCTGGGACTTCTATCATGCCGCCAATTTGCGTGGCGGGATTGTAGGGAATGTTGTCTTGATCGAGGCTGGCCTTGGCTGCGGCAATAAAATGTAGTGTTTGATTAATTTCGCCCGAACCAGAAAGCATGGGTACTAAAATCTTCAAATTGCCATACACCGAGGCGCGCAACAGCGCACGCAATTGCGTATGAAACAATTTTGGCTCAGCTAAACATAAACGAATGGCACGTAACCCTAACGCGGGATTATTTGCCACGCGTTGCGCGCCGTTGATTTGTTTATCTGCCCCCAGATCAAACGTGCGTATGGTAACGGGCTGCCCGGCCATGCCTTCCACTACCGACTTATACGCCGCAAGCTGCTCCTCTTCGCCGGGCAAGTCATCACGGTTAAGAAATAAAAATTCGCTGCGGAATAAGCCGATGCCGGTTGCACCCGTCGCTTTAGCGTCGGCAATATCGTGCGGCAACTCAATGTTGGCGTGCAGCTCAATGGTAACGCCATCTAAGGTAACCGCTGGTTTTGTTTTAAGTCGTTTTAATTTTTGTTGCGCTTTTTCCCAAGCAGCTTGGCGTAGCTTATATTCGGTCAACTCGTCTTTATCGGGATTGATAATAACGATGCCTTGTGTACCATCGACAATCAGCAAATCATTTTCGCGGGCGATTTCGCGGGCACTGTGCAGGCCAACCACGCACGGTTTATTCAGCCCACGCACGACAATCGCTGTATGCGAAGTGGCCCCACCTAAATCCATAAGAATGGCGGTAAATAATTGCGGCTTGAGTTGGATGAGATCCGCTGGGCTGATGTCGTGGGCAATTAAAATCACGTCCCTATCATGCTGAATGGCGGGCGGCACATAGCCCGGTTGTCCGGCCAACGTTTTAAGAATACGCTCGACCACCTGCACCACATCGGCTTTTCGTTCGCGCAAATAGGCATCTTCAAAAGACTCAAATTGCGTCACCAGCGCGTCCATTTGCACCTTGAGTGCCCACTCTGCATTGCAATGTTCGCGTTCTATCATCTCGCGCGGTGCTTGGTTGATGTGTGTGTCCGCCAAAATCATTAAGTGCACATCCAAAAAAGCATCGAACTCTGCCGCCGCTTGTGCGGGGCGATTGCTGCGCAGTGCGACCAATCCGAGGCGTGTTTTTTCCAATGCGGCATCGAAACGCGCAACCTCTCCCGCGATCATTTTTTTGGGCAAAGTATAATGCGCCACTTCTAGCGCGACGTGCGACAAGAGATGGGCATAGCCTATGGCAATGCCGCTGGAAACAGGAATCCCGTGCAGAGTAAAACTCATTCACCTTCCCCAAAATAATCGTTGATTAACGTCACAATTGCCGTCATCGCTTCTTGCTCACTTTCGCCACTGGTTTCAATATTGACGCTGCTGCCTTTGGCCGCTGCCAACATCATCACACCCATAATACTTTTTGCGTTGACCCGCCGCCCTGCTCTAG
>Ga0209824_10000803_pt1 | contig 18997 bp, 13 predicted proteins | sample VDWuncwatermetaG_FD_184124 | JGI IMG/M metagenome (GOLD analysis project Ga0209824, IMG submission 184124) | Wastewater microbial communities from Netherlands to study Microbial Dark Matter (Phase II) - VDW unchlorinated drinking water (SPAdes)... ... | reverse complement strand
CCCAGCCTAATATAACAAGCTTCTCTGGAACCCCTGTAGATAAAGGAACTCTTACGATTACTGGAACCGGGTTTGGGACAAAAACTCCCGCAGCGCCTTTGAAGTGGGATGATTTTGAGAGCGGAACATTAGGGGCAAACTTGGGAAATGGATGGTGGTCTACCTCTGCAGATGCTGGTGGCCCACTCCCAAAGTATGATAATACTGTATTGAGAACCGGAAGCACAAAATCCGTTTTACAGGATTATACTTACCCTGGGGCCGGTACTACGGGTGCGGGTCGCACATACGGTAACGCTTTCGGCCTTGTCAATCAATCATTAACAAAGGTATATATTTCATTGTATATGTATATGACAACTACGGGAGCGCCTAATCGTAATTACAAGATTATTTCTTTGAGAGGAGGTTTGCCCAGTCAATGGAACGGACCCGGATTCCATCAAGGGGTATTTCCAGGTTATAGCAGTGGATGGATGGGACCCTATTGGGATTGTGATAATACTGGTCTAGAAAGTACCACGGGAGGAGCAATCGAGTACACTTATACAACAGAGGGTACTTATAGTCCCACCAACTCATGGAAAAGATTTGAATATTACATAACCCACAGTGACCCCCCCGGGGTTTCTAATGGTAATGCCTATATGTGGGTAGATGGTGTCTCTAAAATTGCAAATCAAACACGAATGACAAGATCATCTAATTGTGCATGGTCAAACTTATACATAAACGGTTATTTTGCAAGAGAAGTGAGTGATAATGATTCAGCAGGATACATTTGGAACGATGATGTCTATATAGATATAACACAAGCGAGGGTTGAAATAGGAAATGCTCCAACATGGGCTGCAAGCACCCATCGTGAGATACAGATACCATCAGCATGGTCAGATACAGGCACATCCATTACAATAACGGTAAATCAAGGTTCTTTCGCTAATTTTAACAACGCTTATTTATATGTAATTGATGCCAATGGCAATGTAAATACAAATGGATATCTTTTAAGCGATGGTGGCGGCGGCGACACTCCACCTCCATCATCAAGCAGTGGAGGCGATTCAGGAGGAGGATCAGGCGGCAGCGGGTGCGGGTTTGTGAAGGACGATAATGGCAAAGGGCCAAGGGCTAAAGGCGAAGGGCTGTCATTTGCAATAATGCTGATTATTGCTTTAACGGGAATAGCCTTAGCAAAACGGATAAGAGCATAACTGCAACAAAGGAAGGAGTATCAGTCATGGATATAAGAAAAATCAGCTTAATCAGAATTGCTGCAATTTCTTTTCTACTAATAATATTCTGGAGCGCATCTGCCTTCGCCCAGCCCAATATAACAGGCTTCTCAGGAAGCCTCACCGATGGGTCAACCATCACCATTAATGGAAACAGCTTTGGCGCCAATGGGCCAAACATTGTTGTATTTGATGATTTTGAAGGCGGAACGAATGGTAACGATATTAATTCTGGTGCAGGTTCAGCAACTATAGGCAAGTGGGATAGAATTGGACAAGTAGCGTGTAAACCCAAATACGATAATGCATTTTCCGTATCAGGCAGCAAGTCTTTTAAGGCTGACTACACAATAAAAACAAACACTGGGACTGACGCAGGATGTTCAGCGTTTATTGACAATCTTAATACTGGGTATATCTTTTTATCTTACTGGTTTTATCTGCCTACGACCTCAGCCTTCCCCTGTTATAATGGTGGCATTTGCAATTGGAAACCAGCTTGGTTATATGGCACTAATACTCAAGATGATGATCAAGTTATACCTGCTGGGTTTGGGGGTACAACTGAATCATTGGCTGAGTGGGCTATCTTTGGTAATGACACCTATCCGTATCCGTGGCCGTGGAATTACTTTACTTTCAATATGAATAAAGGGAACTGGTATAGAATATGGGCATATATTCATGCGACTAATGATGCTACAGGCACAAAAGAATTGTGGGTAATGAGTACAAATGCATCAATACCTGTTACAAAAAAACTTGATTATAGCAATATGCAAATATTTAACGATACTGATTCTCAATTTGAAATTTTTTCGTTCAGTGCATGGGCAAGATGGTGCAATAACTGCACTGAGAGTGCGCCGAGATTTGATGATGTTTACTTAGCAACAGGCCCAAATGCAAGGGCAAGGGTAGAGATCGGAAATAGCGCTACTTATAATACCTGTACAAATCTTACCATTGCAACAGTAACTTCATGGAGTGATACATCAATTACCGCTACTATAAGACAGGGTTCCTTCAGTAACTTAAACAATGCCTATTTATATGTAATTGATGCTAATGGTAATGTAAATACAAATGGATATCTTTTAAGCGATGGTGGAGGCGGCGGCACTGGCGGCGACACTCCACCTCCATCATCAAGCAGTGGAGGCGATTCAGGAGGAGGATCAGGCGGCAGCGGGTGCGGGTTTGTGAAGGAAATTAATGGCAAAGGGCAAGGGGCAAAGGGCGAAATGCTGTCATTTGCAATAATGCTGATTATTACATTGGCAGGAATAGCCTTAGTGAGAAAGGCAGCCGTTTATAAAGGCAGCAAAGGCGTAGAGCATATTAAAAGAATGACATATCTTTCATTATTATTCTTTGTAATTTTTTGCATCCCAGTTTTTGCAAATGCTGCTGACTATTATGTGGCAACAAATGGGAATGATACAAATCCGGGAACGATTGAACAGCCATTTCGCACAACACTTAAAGGGCTTCAGTCTGTGAAGAATGGGGATATAATTTATATCAGGGGCGGCGCCTATCGTCTGATGGAAGAAAGCACAACGACAGAGGGTTTCGCTAAGCCCAATGCGACGCAGACAAGTTTTGTAACTATTCAAAATTACAATAATGAGAAGGTAAGAATCTTGGGTTCTGTAAGTTCTGCCGGCCAGACATGGGTGAAATACAATCCCGATATCTGGCAAATACCGGCAGATTTTATGCCCAATGATCCTAAAGGCATGTTTAATGGCGAAAAGAGGATAGCCCATGTAATGAAGTGGATAGGCGGTGTTAGGTCCCATGGTGACATATCCCAGCTCACAAACCCAGGGCAATGGACAAAGGCGGATGCCACAGGAAATGGTTGTACAGATAATAATGCTAATTGCAATATCTATCTTTTTCCTAACACTGGAGAAGACCCTAATACTCAAAGCTATGAACTTTCTCAACGTATGTTCTTCTGGGGCGGTTCATCATATATGATAGTAAGAGGACTGGAGTTTGCATATACTCAGAATGCAGCGTTTACTATAGAAGGCGGCAGAGGACAGATAATAGAGAATAATATCTTCTCCCACAACTCTAATGGCAATGATAATGCTTATTCTGTTTTTATCTCCTATGGTGGCGGCGCAGTTATCAGAAACAACAAGGCATTTGATTCAGAATACTGGGGAGGAACGCCGAATTCCAAGGGGATCACGCTAATGTGCATGGACCCCAATGACCCGTCGATGATAGAAGGGAATGAAATCTACGATATCATCGGCCAGGGCATAGCTACAAAAAGCGGTGTTTCAAATATTATTGTCAGAAGAAACTATGTGCATAATGTGGGTTCGGGCATAGAACCGCCTGGCCCCCGCTGCCATTGGACAAAGCCAGATTGCCAGAAAGGCGATTCGGAGTATTATCCAGGCGGAGGTTGGCAGATTTATGAAAATACCCTTGTGAACAACACTAATGCTATATCTATAAAAGGTTCATCTGAAGCCGGAGACGCCAGCCACAATAATAAAATATACAATAATGTGTTTTAAAAAATACCACCAGCGCTATAGACCTTGTTTACGCGCCTACAGGTACCGTGATTGCCAACAATATTTTTCTGGAAAATGCAAGGGGCGTTTATCTTGATAACGGCGGCAGCGGCATCTCAAGGATCATTTTGGATTTCCTGCCCAATTTTAATTCAGATTATAATCTATTTTTTAATAATACCGCAGATTATTTCCTAAGGAAGGACTGGACAGGCCCATCAGATTCCGGGACTGGTTTTTCACTTGACCAGATTAAAAATACATATAGTAGAGAATTAAATTCGCTTTCAAGCGATCCACTCTTTGTAGAAAAAACAAGCATTGATTTCCATCTTCAACCTGCATCCCCTGCAAAAAATGCAGGCAACGGTTCATTTTATAATGCTGCGAAGGTTGATTTAGGAATTTATCCAAATCCTTCAGCTCTGAATACTGCTCCTACAACTTATGGCTCTGACGGCACCTCCGGCGGCAGCGGGTGCGGGTTTGTGAGGGACAGTAATAACAAAGGGCCAAGGGCAAAAGGCGAAGGGCTGGCATTTGCAATAATGTTGACTATCACGTTGATAATAGTCTATTTAATAAGAAGGGGCAAGATTATACAGAGGTTTTTACTATGACATCATTGCTTAGCACAGGTCTTTTTATTTACTATAATGTCTTTGATGCTGCCGATTAGCGGGTGCATTGATATAAGAATGTGCAATTGACTAAAAATAATAAGGCTGCAAAAAATAAGGGGTTTTCCCTGTGAGCTTGACACCTTAAATAGTCCACGATATACTTTAAACATAAGCAGTTAATTAAAGATTATCATATCCATATCCATATACTTGCTTCTGAAAGAATTTGCTTCTGTATACCAAGTCATTTTCAGCGTCACGAGAGTTTATTTTGGCAGTTTCTGTATATAAATAATAAATAAAAGGCAAGAGAAGGTCATTAATCTCTACATCGGAGCCAATTATGAAGATGACGAGAAAGATTGCTGTGGGATATCTAATCCTCGCTGCCGTAATTATTGCAGGGGGCTATTTTAATGCCATATCCCTCCGCTCTGCAGATGAAGGCTTTCATAGCATATCTGATAAAAGCTGGCCCCGGATAGAGGTTCTTGAGAAGATGAAATCTGCAAGCCTGAGGATCGTTTCCTCCACAACTGAATACGGATTCCTAATGTCTGAGAGCAGATTATCAGGCGTGGATGCGAAAGAGGAGCTTGAAAAAGAGACAGAGCTTATTCAGTCAGGCGCATCTGATTTGAATGATGCACTTGGAAGATTCAGGGGGCTCGTCAATGATTCTGACCAGAAGCTTGAAATATATGAGTCAATTAAGGCAAAGGGTGATGAACTTATAGAGACTGCCTTCATGATAATAAATCTGAAAAAGAAAGACATATCAGGCGAAAGGATACTTGAGCTAAAAGAAGATTTTGAGGATACTGAAACGGACATCATAGGCTTAATTAATAAGGCTGCTGAAAATGAGAAACATGAAATTGAAGGCGCTGATAAATATGTTCATGATGCCCTTCATAGAATTGTCTTTTTGATTGTGGTGTTTGCTGCAGCGATAGTTATTATTGCGTTTTTAAATGATTTATACATTTCAAGGGCAATGGTTAATCCTATTCTTCTGCTCAATGATGCATCACAAAAGGTAAGTCAGGGAGAATTCAATATTAGATTAACTACAAAGAGCAATGACGAGATTGGCGAGCTTACAAGCAGTTTCAATAAAATGACAACTGACCTGAAGAACAGCAGGGATGAGCTTATTATGGCAAAGGAGTCTGCAGAGGCAGCCAACCAGTCAAAATCACTTTTCCTTGCAAATATGAGCCATGAGATAAGGACGCCCCTTAACGGCATTATAGGCATGGCAGCATTGGCTATGGACAGCGAGCTTACATCTGAGCAGAAGGACTATGTTGCCACTATACAAAAGAGCGCCCATGCGCTTCTGGACATCCTCACCGATATCCTTGATTTCTCCAAGATTGAGGCTGACAAGCTTTCTGTAGAGGCAATAAACTTTAACCTTAGGCTTACAATAGAGGATGTGGTGGATGCGCTTAATGCGCAGGCAAGTGAAAAGGGGCTTGAGCTTGCTAACTATATTCATCCTGATACGCCGTCCCTTGTGAAAGGCGATTCAGGCCGCATACGGCAGATACTCATGAATCTTGGGAACAATGCAATAAAATTTACAAAGAGCGGAGAGGTCATTATCAGGGCCGAACTCGTTAAAGAAACAGAGGATAATGCAATAATAAAATTTACAGTTTCAGATACAGGAATCGGGATTTCAAAAGAAAAGCAGCAACTCATATTTAATGCATTTGAGCAGGCAGACAGCTCCACAACGCGTGTTTATGGAGGAACAGGGCTTGGGCTTGCAATATCCAAAAGGCTAACAGAGATGATGGGCGGCGAGATAGGCGTGGAGAGCGAGCATGGAAAAGGGAGCAGCTTCTGGTTTACCATACCACTTGAAAAACAGAAGGGGCAAGGGAAAGAACATTATGAAATGGCTCAGGATATAAGGGGTATGCGGATACTTGTTGCAGATGACAACCAGACCAACAGAACTATTCTTCTTAAGATGCTTGAAAGCTTTGGATTAAATGCAAAGGCGGTTTCAAGCGGGGCAGAGGCTATAAGCGAGCTTAAATCCGCAGCAGATGCAAACCCCTATAAGATGCTGATCCTTGATATGCAAATGCCCGGTATGGACGGCGAGCACACAACAATTATTATAAAAAACACGCCTGAGATAAAGGATATCTCTATTGTGATGCTGACATCTATGGGGAGGCGCGGGGATGCTGCAAGGCTGCAGGGACTCGGCTGCTCAGCATATCTTGTAAAACCAGTAAAGCAGTCCCTGCTTTTTGATACTATCGCTGCTGTTGCAGGCATGGATAAGGTAGAAGAAGGCGGCAGCAAAGCCATTCTCTTTACCCGTCATTCTATCGCTGAAATGAGGTTTAGCAATGTGAATATGCTCCTTGTGGAGGATAATCCTGTTAATCAGAAGATGACAGAGGCAATGCTGAAAAAGGCCGGCTTCCATGTTGACATAGCTGAAAACGGAAGAAAGGCTGTTGAGGCTGTTGAAAGAAAAAACTACGATATTATCTTTATGGATATTCAGATGCCTGAGATGGATGGTTTTGAGGCTACAAAGACAATCCGATCTATGGAGAAGGCAGATAAGAAGAATATTATTATTGCCATGACTGCCCATGCCATGAAAGGGGACAGGGAGCGGTGCATTAAAGCCGGGATGGATGACTATATAGCAAAGCCGATAGATCCAAAAGTGCTTTTTGATATTATAAAAAAATGGTTAAAGCCAAAGGTGGAAGGGGATGAAGTTGTTCATTCAAATACAGCGCCAAAGGGTGATATACAGATTGAATTACAGCAGAAGGCAGGTGAAGAAGATTCTCCTGTTGATATGAAAAAGGCCATGAGCAGGGTTGGTAATGATATGTCATTTTACAAGGAGATGGTGAATGAGTTTATAAATTATATCCCAGAAAAGCTGAACCTGATAAGCAATGGCATAAAGACAGGGGATTTTGACGCCGTACAAAAGAATGCCCACAACATAAAAGGCGCAGCAGGGAATCTGAGCGCAGTAAGATTACATTCACTATCATTGGAGCTTGAGAACAGGGGCAGGGAAAAGGATATATCAGGCGCAGAAGATTTAGTGGCAGAACTAAAAAGGGAAATGGAAAGGCTTAAGGAGTTTATTGCAAAGACGTAAAGAGGATAATTATGGAAATCCTGATAGTTGATGATGACCTTATATCAAGAAGATTCCTTCAGAAGGCCATTAAAGACCTCGGCTATTCTGTCGTATCAGCAGAGAACGGCCTTCAGGCATTGGATATTATTCAAAAGAACCAGATTAAGTTTGTGATTGCAGACTGGATGATGCCTGTTCTTGACGGTGTGGAGCTGTGCAGGAAGATAAGACTTTTGAATGATTCAGGATATATATACTTTATTCTTCTTACAGGAAAGGATAAAAAGGAGGATATTGTGCAGGGCCTTGATTCAGGCGCGGATGATTATATAACAAAGCCGTTTGACAGGGAGGAGCTTAGGGTAAGGGTTATGACAGGCATGAGAATTTTGGATCTTGAAAAGAGGCTTGAAGATCTTGCCTGCATTGACCCCCTCATGCAGATAAGTAATAGAAGGTATTTTCATCAGGCCATAGAAAGGATTCACGACAGGGCGTGCAGATACAGCGAGGGCTACGGCGCGATAATGTGCGACATGGATTATTTCAAAAAGTATAATGACATGTACGGTCACATTCAGGGCGATAATATATTAAAGGCTGTTGCAGAGGCATTGAAAAAAACACTCCGCCTTTCAGATGAAATCTTCAGGTATGGAGGAGAGGAGATAATAATCATCCTGCCTGATCAGGATATCAATGATACAATGATTGCAGCAGAGAGGGTTGTAAAGAGCGTAGAATCGCTGCGGATTGAGCATAAGGCCTCGGAATTCGGCATTGTGACAATAAGCTGCGGGATAACAGCATTTGACAAGAAAACCGACCTCGGCAGCAAGTGGGTATCTGTTGTAGACAGGGCAGACAAGGCATTATACAGGGCAAAATCAGCAGGGAGAAACAGGGTAAATACTTGAAAGAAGCCTGTCCTAAAACGGGCTCATTGGCTTATAGTCCTTTGGAGGAAGAAAGAGCGAAGGCTGAATATCCACCTTCTTTATGTTTTTGTGTTCAATTAATGTCTTGACGCCTGTATAGGAAACATTTTCGGATTTGGCTATAAAATTATCCAATTCCTTTGCTGCCCAGACAGTGCTCTGGTTTACCCTGCCGATAATAATAACCTTTATATCATAAACAGCGCACGAATAACCTTCGTAAACCTCATCCCTTAACAGCTTCTTTTCAACTGTCCTCGGCTTTGGTTTTTTGTCCTTATCCTTTGGTTTTTTTCCGTCCTTATCAGGCTTTATTTCATCCTTGTCTTTTCCTTCTATTATATCATTTATAGAAGTAGATCCATCTTCCTTTGGCATATCCTGAACTATATACATCTTTAAGTTGTCCATTACAGTATATTTTTTCTTTGTATCGTAATTAAATATCTCAATTATCCTGCCCTCGCTCTTTACCTCTTCTTCATAGCGTATGTTCTTGCCATCAGAAAAGTGTTTCCTGTAGTTCTCAATCTCCTTGCCTTTATCAAAGGTCACTGTCCTGACATCGCTGGTAATGCCGGCGTGGGCAAGGATCGGTGTTAAAAGAATAAATAAAAGAGATAATACAAAAAACTTATCGCTTTTCATAAAACATATCCCCCTGTTTCGTAATTTTTTTTATCCCAATCTGTCATGTCATTCCCGCATGTATTTAGCGGGAATCCATTACGATTACTCTGGATGCCCGATAGAAGCATTCGGGCATGACAGAAATGTTGATCAATCGTCATTTTTATACATTTTTCTTTGCATAAAGTAGCTTAAAAAGGCAGAGATAAAAAGCAAAGAGCCGATAAGCGCTATTGCCGCCCCCCTGTCTTTACGGATGTCCATTATAACATATTTTTTTGTTGGGAAGCCTATTAAAATGGCTTTAATCTTTGTGCCTGTAAAAGGCTCTCTTTTGAAATCCCTGTAAAATGCCCATGTCTTTGAAATCATCTTATCGTCTTTATACAAAAGAAGCTCAACCGCAGGGTTATTAAATCGCTCGCTCTTTGAATATGCCTCGCCGTTTGCTGTAATATCAAAATCAGGCAGGAGCCTTCCAAGCTCAAGGGAGTATCCCTTTGCAGAGAGATTTATCTTTTCACCAGAACCCAATGAATAGAGCTTGCCTTCATTAGCGCTGCCTATCAAAAGATTTGCGCCTGACACCACCTCTCCAAAGTCCACCTGATAGAAATATATCCCTTTGTATGAGAGCGGTTGATTGACCTCTACCTTTTTATTTAATACCTCTTTTTCATTTTCAATTACTGTGAGATTGCTTTCAACGCTTTTCAGATAGCCGCCTTCATAATAATCTGCCTTAAGATTATCAAGCCTCACATAATAATCCATATTTGGCGCATTAAAAGGCGCAGATTCATATAAGATATTTCCCTTAGAAATAAAACCTGTTGATGAGCTAATCAAGTGGCCTATCAATACCAAAAGAAAGCCTATGTGCATAAGATAGGAAGAGAATTCTATCCATTTCCGCTTGTGCAGCTTTTGCTTGTATTTTATTAGAGAGGAGAATCTGTTGATATTGCAGATGACTGTATTTATAGCAAGGACAAAGGTGAGTATTATCAAGACATACAGCCACCACAGCTTTCCGAGGTTATTAATCCCATCGGCAAAGAGCCATTTAAACAGGATTTCATGGTTCATGCCCTCAAAAAGGGGATTCCCCTGCATAATAAAAGAGCCGATAAAGGCAATCAGGACAAATATAAGGACAAGATAGATGGTTAATCTGATTGAACTAAAAAAGCTCCAGAGGGTTTTTGGTAAAATTATTTTATTCAATCCCTGAATGTCCATTATACTGCCTCCAACCACGACAATATTACCACAACCTACAAAAATTTCAACACCTATAAACTCTTTTGCTTCCTTGAATAAATGCAGGCTGTATGGTATATTTAAAATTAATGGCTAACATATTGATTTTTGAATATATTGCTGCATTCCTTTTTGGCTCTGTTATAGGGAGCTTTTTAAATGTCTGCATATACCGCATTCCAAGAAAGGAGTCCATTGTATTCCCTGCTTCCCACTGTCCAAAGTGCGATAAAAATATTAAACCCTATGACAATATCCCTGTTATAAGCTATATCTTTCTCAGAGGCAGATGCAGGAATTGCGGAAAGAAGATCTCTTTTCTATACCCCCTTGTAGAATTTTTAAACGCTGCTGGTTATGCCTTTATAATCTACAAATTTGGTTTTAATATCAATGGCCTGATTTATGCGCTCCTATATTCTTCTTTGATTGTTGTAACATTCATTGATTTGGAGCACCAGATAATCCCGGACAGGATAACCCTGCCGGGGATTATAATAGGATTTATCCTTGGCGCAACTGTCCTGCCTGTTGGCTGGCTCAATTCATTAATCGGCCTGTTTTTAGGAGGCGGCCTGTTTTATCTTGTTGCGGTTATATCAAGGGGCGGCATGGGTGGCGGCGATATAAAGCTGATTGCAATGATTGGCGCATTCCTGGGCTGGCAGAGCGCGCTTCTGACCATATTCTTAGGCGCTCTTGCAGGCTCTGTTGTCGGCCTGTTTCTAATGGCCTTTAAAGGAAAAGGGAGAAAGCATCCAGTCCCCTTTGGCCCATTCCTTGCGCTCGGCGCTGTAGCAGCGCTCTTTTGGGGGAATTATATAATCAACTGGTATATAAACTTTGGCAGATAAGATGATAAACATAAAAGGCCTTATATGGCTGTTAACATTCCTGCTTTTTATCTTTATTGCTATCTTTAGCTTTCACACCCTTTCCTTAATCTCCTCAGTGCAAAAGGATTTAAATGATGAGTTTGAAAAAAGGCTGCATGTAACCTCTTTGCTCATTGCAAGGGAGATAGAGGCAAATTTTGACAAGCTCCTGAATGATCCGGAATTTATTCCCCTGCTTATAAAAAAGAACAGCGCACAGCAAATAATAGCCTTGAATTATGAAGGCATTGACATAAGAAATAAAAACGGGCCGAGGGTTGGCATTGATAAATCCATAATAGAGAAGATTGAAAGAGGCGATAGGGTTATATTATCGTCCTATGAGGCAAAGGGGAACAGGCTGATAAAGAGCGCCTATGCCTCTATAACAAACCCTGCTAACCTTGAAAAAGGTGTTATTATTGTAAAAATGTATCCTCCGTCGGATAAGGGAGAGCAGAAGGATGACGAGTCCTTTGGTTTCTTCAAGGCGCTTATCGGCTTTGTTGTCCTTGCGCTGATTTTTTATGTAATCCGCTCATTCATGATTGCAGGAAGGCCGGCGCCAAAAGAGGGCGATGAGGCAAAGATTAAAGGCGATACAGGTTTTCTTATTCACACCTTTCACTCGCTGATGCAGCAGTTGAAGACAAAGGAGCAGGAGCTTCATAGGCTGCGCACAGAGGCAGAGGAGAGGGCGGATGTTTTTGAGGATTATAATGAGTATGTTTTAAAAAGCGTAAGCAGCGGTGTTATTGCATTTGATAAAGAAAATAAGATTACTACATTTAATCAGGCTGCAGAGAAGATATTGGATTTTGGGGGCGAAGAACTTCTGGGCAAATCGTGCAGCGAGGCATTTGGAGAGGGGAGCGGACTTTGCCAATTATTAGATTCAATCCTGCAAAGGTCAGAGGAGAGTCCGCGAAAGGAGCTTGAGATTGTAAAAAGGAATAGCGAGAGGATATGGGTTGGCATAAGCGCATCAATCTTAAAAAACAGAAAGGATGAGGCCATTGGCGCGATACTTATATTCAGCGATATAACCGAGATAAAAAGGCTGCAGGATGAGATAAGGCAAAAGGATCGGCTTACAGTGCTTGGCGAGCTCGCAGGCGGCATTGCCCATGAGTTCAGGAACATGATGGGCACAATACTCGGCTTTGCAAAGCTCCTTTCAAAAAAGATTGGAAAGAATGACCCAAAACAGGGTATGATAGAGGCAATAATCAATGAATTAAATACAATGGAGATGGTGATAAACGAACTCCTGAGCCTTGGCAAGGCGCAGGCGATTTCATTAAAATTAGTTGACATAAACAAACTGATAAGGAATGTTCTGATAAAATCCATGGGAGAGGTAAAAGAACCAAAGCCTAAAATAGATGTTAATATTCCAAGCGATATCCCAGAGGTTATGGCAGATGAGCTTTTGGTAAGGCAGGCATTTACAAATCTGATTCAGAACTCTGTTGATGCCATGTCAGAAGGCGGCGAGCTGAAGGTAGAGGGAAAATATCATGCAGCAGACGGGATTGACAAGATGGTGGAGATAACCATCAGGGACACAGGCGCAGGAATACCAAAGGACAAGCTTGACAAGATATTCCTTCCCTTTTTTACTACTAAGCCAAAAGGCACAGGCCTCGGCCTTGCCCTTGTGCATAAGATAATCCTGTCACACAACGGCAGGATAGAGGTGGAGAGTGAAGATGGGAAGGGGACGACATTTAAAGTCTATTTGCCGGCGGCAGATTAAGATTTGAGGAGGAAACGGGGAACCGGAGAAACGGTGAAGGGGCGATCCCCCTTTCTCCGCTTCACCCTTTCTCCGTTTCGGTAATTTTCATGGAGGTTTCATGCAGCACACCATACTGGTCATAGAAGACAAGGAGAGCATGGCGCAGATGCTTATGCAGACGCTTGAGGCCGCTAATTATAAGGTTGAGACTGCTATGTCTGCTGAAGAGGGTATACAGAAGCTGAATAGTGCAAAAATAGATCTTGTATTAACAGATCTAAGACTGCCGGGAAAGAGCGGTATGGATGTTGTTGCAGCCACAAAGGAGAAAAACCCTCTTACACCAGTAATTGTAATGACTGCCTTTGGGACAATAGAGACAGCAGTAAAGGCTGTTAAAGAGGGCGCGTATGATTTCTTAACAAAGCCCTTTGACCCTGACCATCTGCTTTTATTGATAGAGCGCGCCCTGGAAAAGCAGAGGCTTCAGGCAGAGAACATTGTATTAAAAGGAGAGCTTTTAGATAAAATTGGCCTGCCGAATATTATCGGCAAAAGTCCAAAATTTCTTGAGGCAATTGATAAGGCAAAGAAGGTTGCGCAGGGAAAGACAACAGTCCTTTTATTAGGCGAAAGCGGCACAGGAAAGGAGCTTTTTGCAAGGCTTATACATTACCTCTCTCCAAGAAAGAATAACCACTTTGTTGCAATTAACTGCGCTGCTATACCAAAGGACTTGTTGGAGAGTGAATTATTTGGCCATGAGGCAGGGGCATTCACAGGCGCAAAGGAAAAAAAAATCGGCAAGTTTGAGCTGTCAGATAAAGGCACAATCTTTCTTGACGAGATTGGAGACATGGACCTAAATCTTCAGGCAAAGCTCCTTCGCGTGCTTCAGGGCGATGAATTTGCAAGGCTCGGCGGAAACAAGCCGATTAAAATAGATGTCAGGGTTGTTGCAGCAAGCAACAGGGACTTACAGAAGGCAATATCAGAAGGGCAATTCAGGGAGGATTTATATTATCGTTTGAGCGCCTTTCCAATAATCATTCCGCCGATCCGTGAAAGGCATGAAGATATACTGCCTCTTGCAGAGCACTTTCTTAATATCTTTGCAAAGGAGATGAATAAAAATATAAAGGTATTTTCAGAAGACGCCAAGAAAATCATATTGAATCATCAGTGGAAAGGAAATGTTCGTGAATTGGAGAACTGTATAGAGAGGGCAGTGATACTCTGTAATGGAGATTCCATAGAGCCTGAAAATCTGGGACTTCCCCAACTTGATGCAGACAGGGCAATATTAAATGAGATGCCGCTTGAAGGCGGGCTTTCTGATGTGAGCAGCAGGGCAGTAAGGATTGCAGAGTCTCGGCTTATCAAAAAGGTATTGGAAAAAACAGGATGGAACAAGACAAAGGCAGCAGAAATTTTAAAGGTGAGCTATAAGACGCTATTGACGAAGATAAAGGAGTATGGGTTGGAGGGGTGATTAGCGCTAAACTCAAATGCTCATCCTTCCCCAGCATTTTTCAAAACCTCTTTATAAATTTCATTGCTTAACCTGAATTTTTTATTCCTTAATTCATCAAGAAGCGATTTTACTGATGGAATGAATTTTAGTTGTTTTTCGGCGCTCAGCATTTCTACTGTCCTCTTATCTTTGACAGGTTTTTTATGAATCCATTCAGCATTTATTATTTCTTTAGACCCTGGTTTTCCTCTGCCTTTAATAGAAACTTCTACAAAAACAGCTTCGGGAATGTAAATCTCACCGTAATCTTTTTAAGAAGGTTTATTTTCCCGATCCTTGTGAGACCAATAAGGATAGTGGAATCACAAACCGCCTTCACTTTTTAAGCGCCTTTCTCAACTTTTCTACACTTTTAAACTCTCTATTTAGTTGTTCCTCGCTATAATCAATAACAGGCACATTATTTTCGCTGAGAAACTCTATAAAATCCCATATTGAAAGTCCTGATAGTTCAGCAGATTTACCAAATGATAATATCTTATCGCTAAAACATTTTAGAGCGAGCAGCTTTTTAGATTCCTTTGATATAACCTCTTTTGAAAAACCATGAGATGATAATGTCTGATATAAATCCTCTGGTAAATCTATAACAGCCTTTACTGTCATAAACACCTCCTAATATAATCGGCTTATTGAAATAATTATACCAGATTAATATTCAAATGTGAAGGTAGAAAAGGAGCGCTGGTTTGTCAAAGAAAAAGGAAGGGCAGACCCTACTTATCTATTGGTAATATCAGAAAATAAAAAGGGGGCGTGGAATTACGCCCCCAAAAATAAAGGACAAAGTAGTAGGGTGGGCTGTGCCCACTGCTTCATCTTATGCCAGTTTTAAGACGAGCTTTCTGAGCAGCAGCCATACCACAGGCAGAAGCAATATCATCATGCCTATAAATGGCGGTTGATTATTTCTGTTATCATCAATCACACCGCAGCCTCCGCCTCCACCGCCGCCATCTCCACCTCCTCCGCCACCTGCTGCCTGTGGAGTAGCGCTTACTTCATTGGAATAAGCAGAGGTGCCAGTATCATTATAAGCCCTGACACGGTAATAGTAAGTTGTGCCTGCTAAGAGTCCTGTGTCAGAATAGGTAGTTATATCTGCCCATACTGTTGCTATTTGACTGTAAGTACCGGTTGCGCCTATTTTTCTTTCTATCCTGAAGCCTGTCTCGTTAGTGGTAGTATCTCCCCATGATAGGTTTATTTGGCTTGTGGATACCGCAGAAGCTGTAAGTCCAGATGGAGCTGCAGGCGGTGCAGTAGCCGCAAAACAGGTATAAATTCTAAAATCATCAATAAACCAGCCATAATCATCTACAGAGCTATCAGTACCTATTCTGAAGCGGAAGCGTACATTTTGCCCAGCGAGTGATGTCAGGTTCAAACGACTTGAGTAATAACCATTGCTCTCTCCAACAAAGGCCGATCTCCCGCCAAGTGGATTACCATGGGCATTAGATATTGTTCCATTATACCCATTATTTAAAAAGAGGGAGCTGGCATCATTCCATGTAGCGCCACTGTTGGTGCTATATTCAACAATACCTCCGTCATAATATGTACCATAGTCACTATTTAAAGGTATTCCATCTTCAAATCCATGGGCATGATTAAAATGCATATAGATGGTGCTTCCTGCTGGCAGTGAACGGTTAGAGGCCATACTGATGTAGTAATTTGCTGTTGCAGGTTGATTATATCCCCAGAAATTATACTGGCCGCTTGTTGCATAGGTAGCGTCAAAACCAGCAATAGCATTAGGATTCTGTGGATAATACCATCTGTTAAGACCAGAAATTGTGCCTGAGACCCAGTTGCCGCTTGCAGTGTTCTCCAGATTATCAAAGAATATATTGCTCGGCGATTGTCCTGTAGGGCAAAAGGTCGCCTCATTTGCAGGGCAGGAGGCTGGCTGTTGGTTCATCTGCACTGCATTTACTGCATCAGTTACCTCCAGACAGTCCGCAGTAGTGGTGACGCCTGATCCTGTAAGGTTGTTGCATGCCTGTATAAGTGCATTATAAAGGTCATTATAGTCGCTTGCAGAAAGGAGCAGGTTTGTCTGCGCCTCGTAATATATCTTTGCAACTTTAGGAATACCGAGAGCTGTTACTGTATAGCCATTAAAAGTTCCGCCATCTGTCATAAGATAAGCTGCCTTATTATTTACACCGCTGTTTGTATGAACACCGCCATTATCCTGTTCGTTTGTATCACAGGCGTAATTAGCGCTACCCATCCTGTCGGGGTCGCCATAAAGTGGAGGGTTGCTCATACTGCGGATGGCGCCTCCGGAGAGGTCCTCTCCTATCAACCATCGGACGCCTGCTGTATCGTTTCCAGCATCTGCGTATGTAAGGTCAATAAACTCTCCCCAGACATCAGATAAAGATTCGTTGATTGCACCTGACTGATAGTAATAGAAAAGCCCTGACTCGTAATCTGTTACGCCATGTGTTATTTCATGACCAGCCACATCCTGCAGAACAAAACCAGCGCCATAAACCATCTGTGAGCCGTTCCAGAAGGCGTTCTGGTAAGGAGTTGGGCAATTCGGACAATAGCGCGTTGTGGATCTCATTTGCAACCCAAGGCCGTCAATGCTGTCCCGTGCATGGTATGTCCAGTAAAAGTTATAGGTGTCTCCTGCATAATTATAAGCGCTGTTTACATCAGCAATTGCGCTTACAGCTCCCCCCTCACTGCGGTTCAGGGTTCCGGGTAAGACACAGCCTGGAACATTTGAGCAATCGTAAATCGCACGGTTTAATGCAGTATCTATCTGATTAAAGTGCAGGGCAACGATGCCTGTATGCGCATCAACAAGCACCAGCTCCCTGATGGGAAGCAATCTATTTGGCGTTACATTCATCCGCCAGACGAGTGCATTGAAGTTTCTTGCCGGTTTTAGCATTATAGGATTGTATATCCAGAGCTCAGGCGTGTTTGCCACAAGTTCTGACGCATCTATGTTATAGTTCTTGGCCACAACACCAATGGCCTTTTCTATGGCAGCAGCAGCGCTCATTTTTGGTATTACATCTACAGCAAGTCCCGGTAAAACCTTGCCATTAGCTGATACAATATTTTTGCCGGCATCTGTCTGGACATTAAGCTCTCCGCCCAATACAGGTATGCCTTTGTGCTTCTGCTGAAAACGGACAAAGGAGCGGCCGCCATCAGCAGTTTTTTCACGCATTACTGTCAGCTCCTGCTTCTGATTAGTAATGCCAAATAGCTTGCCGTAAGTGGAAAGAAATGCCCTTGCTGCATCCTCTGGCGGAGCATCTGAAGGCAATCCTGTTGGGATTGGATTCTGAAGATCCGTGCCAATAAAACGGACATAACCTGTCTTTGCATGATAGGCCACATCTACTTTTCCGGATGACGCCTTTTCCAATTCCTTTACCAACTGCGGGTCAGCCTTGATGTTTTGCGCTGCCTGAGCTGATAATGGTAAAAAAAGACAAATAAGGAATAATAAAAATCCAATAAAGTTTTGATAAAATAACCTTCCAAGATTGTAGTGCATTGCCATATAGTTGCACCTCCTCCTATCTCTTAGTTCTTCAGCGCCTGATCCAGCATGGTTGACAATAATTTAATAAGCGCGATATATTTTGAATCCTGCAGAGAAAGATCGTTCACCGTTATTTTCCCTTTACTGCCATCTGCTGTTAAATTTAGTGTATATACAAAACAATCTGCACAGCGGTTAGACAGCTTTGATGTATTACCATTCATTAATGAAAAATTAATCTGCTCAAGTGTATTTATTATTTCTGCCAACTGTTTTTGTGAAATTTGCTGCTCAACATTTTTCTTAAGCTTTTGGTCTATGGCAGTTAGATGCCCGCTGCTATTTATAATCAGTTGCTGTCGTATACCAGCAAAACCACCTGATACATTATATTCAATTTTCCATGACTTAGGTTTTTCTGCTTGATGTTCTGTTGAGAGGGCGCTGTTAGTCCCTGCAAAGGTGCAGGAGGCTGGCATAATAAATAAAACAATAAAGAATATAAACAGCAGTGTTAGTATTTTTTTGAAAGGCGCCTCCATACTCCTTGCTCCAAGCCCTCTTTTATTTCTATATCATTGTGCAGTTTATAGCCTCAATAGGATATATCTATTTTTGCCTTATGTCAATATTCTAAGGAAAAGTTGTCTGTTACTTAATAAATGTCTAAAAAACTATTTTTAACAATAACATTAAAAGAAGATTTTATATTAATACTAATAAATGACGAGGTGTGTTGGCGATGTCTGGTATAAAAAATAGACATTACGCATTGCCTCACTAAAAACCCGAAAGGGAAGTATAAAGGGTAATTAACCGTTTTTACCTCAATGCCAGGCTCTCATTGGCATATTTAATAATCAGCAAGAAAAGAACTCTATTATTCTTCTTTTACCTGTCTTTATCTTTTTATTAATCTGCTTATCGTAGAATAGTGCATCCCTAAATAA
>Ga0209824_10000802_pt1 | contig 19006 bp, 11 predicted proteins | sample VDWuncwatermetaG_FD_184124 | JGI IMG/M metagenome (GOLD analysis project Ga0209824, IMG submission 184124) | Wastewater microbial communities from Netherlands to study Microbial Dark Matter (Phase II) - VDW unchlorinated drinking water (SPAdes)... ... | reverse complement strand
GTCGAAAAGGCCTTGACCCATTTGCATCCAGTTGCATTTCATACGCCGTTCCAAATCAACCGCTCTATGGAAATCAGCTTTATCCCGGCTGGACATATTTTGGGTGCAGCCATGGTGAATTTGGAGAGTAAAGGGAAAAAGATTTTATTCACGGGAGATTTGGGACGCCCCACTGATCCTATCATGCAACCCCCTGAACAGGTTGATGAAGCGGATTATTTGATCGTTGAATCGACTTATGGGAATCGACGTCATGACCCACAAGACCCAAAACTCAAACTGGCTGAGATCATTAACCGAACCGACAAGCGTGGTGGCGTCACTATTATTCCAGCATTTGCCGTCGGCCGCGCACAAACTCTACTTTATTACCTTCAACTTTTGAAAAAAGAAAAGCTGATTCCCGACCTACCTGTTTTCTTAAACAGCCCAATGGCCATCAACGCTTCTCATCTCTATTGTGAGTACCGTCCTGAACATCGTTTGAGTCAGCAGGAATGCAAAGACCTATGCCATGTTGCCAAATATATTAAAACCGTCGAGGAATCGAAACAGATCAACACGCTCAAAACCCCTGCGGTGATCATTTCTGCAAGCGGCATGGTTACCGGTGGGCGCATTTTACATCACTTGAAGGCTTATGCTCCAGATGCAAAAAATACGATTCTTTTGGCTGGATTTCAGGCCGCGGGAACACGCGGACAAACCATTGCCAGTGGTGCTGAAGCCGTTAAAATTCACGGAGAGTACGTGCCTATTCGCGCCGAAGTGTGCATGATTGACAATCTCTCCGCGCACGCGGACTACGTCGAAATTCTGGATTGGCTCTCTCATTTCAAACGAGCACCACAAACAACTTTTATCACTCATGGCGAACCCGCAGCCGCCGATGCCATGCGTCGTCGCATCGAAGAAACGTTGCATTGGAATTGCCTTGTTCCAAATTTTTTGGACTCGGTTGAATTATCGGAGAGAAAAACGGGATGAACCCTACCGCAAAAAAAAAATGAACGTGGTGACCTCACTGCTCGTAGAAAGAAAGCTATTTATTGAATGAAGGCCTGTAATGTCGGATTTGATCAAACTTTTTAAGGAAATTCATTTAAAAGACATCCCTCTTGTGGGTGGAAAAAATGCCTCTTTGGGAGAAATGGCCAATCAATTGGCGGCCAAAGGCATTCAAGTTCCCGATGGTTTTGCAACGACGGCCACAGCGTATCGCCGCTATTTGCAAGAAACGGGTTTAGGGAAAAAAATTCAGGAGCATCTTAAAAGTTTGAACGCGAATGATACGAACCAACTGACTTTTCTTGGCCGCCAAGTTCGACAAACTATTCTGAAAACGCCCTTGCCGTCATTTCTTCGTGATGAGATTGAATGGGCGTATCAACAACTGTGTCGGAATTTGCATGAAGAGAATCTCTCTGTTGCCATTCGATCTTCCGCTACCGCAGAGGATCTGCCGGATGCCAGTTTTGCAGGCCAGCAAGAAACCTATTTAAATGTGCGGGGGGACAAAGAAGTTCTGGAAGCTTGCCATAAATGTTTTGCTTCGCTGTTCACCGATCGCGCCATTTTTTACCGACAACAAAAAGGTTTTGATCATATGCAGGTGGCTCTCTCAATCGGTGTGCAAAAAATGGTGCGGTCTGATCTTGCCTCCTCCGGCGTGATTTTTACTTTAGACACCGAATCCGGATTTCGCGACGTCGTGTTTGTTACCTCCAGCTACGGTTTGGGGGAAAATATCGTACAAGGAGTGGTGAACCCCGATGAATTTTATGTTTTCAAACCGACGCTCAAAAAAGGCTTTCATTCCATTATCGAAAAAACCCTCGGCACTAAAGAAATCAAAATGATCTACGACACGCGCGGTGGCAGCAAACTCACGCGCAATGTGCCGGTATCTCCATCCGATCGCCAACGCTTTAGCCTTTCAGACGAGGACGTCCTCCAATTAGCCCGCTGGGCCATTGTTATTGAAGAACACTATGGGCGACCCATGGATATCGAATGGGGCAAGGATGGATTGACACAGGATTTGTATATCTTACAGGCGAGACCGGAAACCGTGCATGCACGAAGCGATCGCAACGTTGTAGAAACCTACATTCTAAAGAAACAGGGCAAGATCTTAAGCCAAGGCAAGTCTGTCGGGACAAAAATCGGGCAAGGCAATGCCTGTGTGATTCGTGACGCCAAAGATAAGGAACAATTTCAGGAAGGACAGGTTTTGATTGCGGAGATGACGGATCCGGATTGGGTGCCCATCATGAAAAAAGCGTCTGCCATTGTGACCGAACGCGGTGGGCGTACTTGCCATGCCGCCATCATCAGTCGTGAATTGGGAATCCCTGCCGTGGTTGGCGCTACTCATGCGTTGGAAACGATACTTTCGAGCCAGCCTATTACAGTATCTTGTGCCGAAGGTAGTGAAGGATATGTTTATGAAGGGATGCTGGCATTCGAAACAAAACAGCTCACTCTGCAAAACAGAAAACCTCTGCCCGTTAAGATCATGATGAATGTGGCAAGGCCTGATAAGGCATTCGACCTATCTTTTTTACCCAATGACGGTGTCGGGTTGGCACGCTTGGAATTCATCATCAGCAGTCAAATCCAAATCCACCCCATGGCACTGATACGTTACCCGAAACTTCAAAATCTGGAAGATATTAAAAGCATCGAAAAATTGACGCTGGGCTATAAAAACAAACCTGACTATTTCGTGGAAAAACTATCACAAGGTGTCGGAAAAATCGCCGCTGCTTTTTATCCAAAAGAAGTGATTGTGCGCTTGTCTGACTTCAAAACCAATGAGTACGCCGGACTCATTGGCGGCAAAGAGTTCGAGCCAAGTGAAGAAAATCCAATGATCGGATTTCGCGGAGCATCCCGCTACTATGATGATCGTTACCGGCAGGGCTTTGCGCTTGAATGCAAAGCGCTTAAAAAAGTACGAAACGAAATGGGATTAGATAACATCAAGATCATGATCCCATTCTGCCGCACGGTAGAGGAAGCCAGCCGCGTTTTAACCGTCATGGCAGATGAAGGCCTCAAGCGAGGCGAAAATGGACTACAAATCACCATGATGTGTGAAATCCCCTCGAACATCATTCTGGTCGGTGAATTCAGCAAATTATTTGACGGGTTCTCCATCGGTTCAAATGACCTCACTCAGATGGTCTTAGGGCTGGACCGCGACTCAGAAATTGTTTCGCATCTTTTTAATGAGCGTAACCCCGCCGTCATGAAAATGATCCGGATGGCAATTCGCGGCGCAAAGCAAAATGGCATTCCTATCGGGATTTGTGGGCAAGCACCATCGGATTACCCGGAGTTCGCCAAGTTTCTGATCGACGAAGGCATTGACAGCATTTCCCTCAATCCGGATGCGATTCTGAAGGTCATAATGAGATTGAATGGGGTTTAACAAATGACCGATTCACCTTTCTATACGCAATCCGTGTCCGAAGTCATCCGGAGAGTTGAGACCGATATCGTAAGAGGTCTTTCGACAAGTTCGGCGGCCGATCGTCTTCTACAGTATGGTTTAAACGAAATCGGTCGGGTTGCTCACAGACATCCCTTCAGAATTTTGAGAGATCAGTTTTTAAGCCCGATGATCCTTCTCCTTCTGGCGGTGATTGGGATTTCGATTGGAATCGAACATTTCACCGATGCGATGATCATTAGTTCGATTGTCGTACTTAATGCCTGGATCGGTTTTTTCCAGGAGTTTCGCGCGGAAAAGGCCATGGAGAGTATCCGTCACATTGCAGCGCCTGGCGCGAAAGTTGTTCGTGACGGAAAAATTTTGAAGATTCCGGCACGTGAAGTGGTACCGGGAGATATCGTGCATCTCGAGGCGGGAGACAGAATACCGGCTGATCTCCGATTTGCGGAGGCCAACTTACTGCAAGCAGATGAATCACTTCTGAGTGGTGAATCAACTCCAGTTTTTAAAGAGACTGTACCACTGCACGAAACTGATCTGACGATCGGCGATCAGGCCAATATTGGTTTTACCGGAACACTTGTTGTCGGAGGCCGCGGCGTTGGAATCGTTGTTGGAACGGGACAAAAAACAGAGTTTGGACGGATCGCTTCTCTCTTGAGCACCAACAAGAAGGGCGAGACGCCGCTCAAACAACGCTTGGAAAAAGTAACCCGCCAACTGGTTCTTGCTGCCTTTTTTCTTTGTTTTGTCCTCTTCGGCATTGGCCTGTTACGGGGTGAAGCGGCAATCGAAATGCTCCTCGCTGCCATGAGTCTTGGGATCGCTTCAATTCCAGAGGGATTGCCGGCCGTCATCACAATCAGTCTCTCGCTCGGATCGCTTCGTCTGGCAAAACAGGGAGCTTTGATTAGACAACTCTCGGCGGTTGAAGGACTGGGCTCCATCACTGTTATCTGCGCCGATAAGACCGGAACGCTGACCCAAAATCGAATGGCCGTTCGCTATCCAAAAATTGAAATTCAAACGAGTCCATTTTTTATCGATGCCTTGATCCTTTGCAATGACGCATCTTTCGACTTTGCTCAAGGTGTACAACTCACGCACGGGGACCCGATGGAAATTGCTCTCCTGAAGTTTGCGAACGAAAAAGGTCAGGATGTGGCAAGTGTGAGAAAAAAATGGAAAAGAATCTCCGAGATTCCCTTTGATACCGAGCGAAAATGGATGTCAACCGTCCACGAATCAGATGGCCGCCGGATCCTTTATATGAAGGGGGCCCCGGAGAAAGTTATTTCCCTCTGCAAACTGTCTTTAGACAAACGGCAAGAACTAGAAGTCCTTCAGGAGAAATTAGCGTCTCAAGGATTAAGGATCTTGGCGGTGGCGATGCAGGATCATGAACCTATTGAGCAGGAGTTGACATTTTTGGGATTGGTCGGCCTGCAAGACCCGCCACGACAAGAGGCGAAGGTGGCCATTGCAGAATGCCGCGCTGCCGGTATCCGACCAGTCATGATCACCGGCGACTATCAAACAACGGCGGTGGCGATTGCCCGTGAGCTCGGCGTTTACCAGCAGGGAGATGAGGTCATCACGGGGGCGGACTTAAAAAGGAAAAATCGCGAATGGCTGGACGAAAGGTCCTCCCGTGCCTCGGTATTTGCCCGTGTTTCTCCGGAAGACAAATTTTCCATTATCCAGATGTTGAAAGATAGAAATGAATTCGTGGCCATGACAGGTGATGGTGTGAATGACGCTCCTGCATTACGTATTGCTGATGTTGGGATTGCGATGGGTCGCGGAACTGATGTTGCCAAAGAGGCCTCCTCGCTGATCCTGGTTGAGGAGAGTTTCTCGACGATTGTTCATGCCGTACGGGAAGGACGAGTGATCTACGACAATATCCGGAAATTCGTCCGATACATGTTGACCACCAATCTGGCGGAAATTGTCACCATGCTCCTGGCTACCGCCGTCGCCTTGCCGACCCCACTTCTTTCGGTCCAGATTCTCTGGATCAATCTTGTCACCGACGGCCTTCCTGCCGTCGCCCTGGGTTACGAACCGGCGGAAGGAAATGTCATGGCGCGAAGACCACGTCCCACCAATGAAAATATCTTGGGACGCGGCCTTTGGCAGCATGTCTTATGGGTTGGGGTCTTGATGGGTTGTCTCACGATCATCCTGATGACCTTTTTCATGAAGAACGGTTTCGATACCGTTTCGCTCCGAACGACGGTTTTTACCGCTTTGACCTTCGCCCAAATGGGCCATGTCCTGGCCATCCGCCAGGAGAGCCTCCCCCTCTGGAAGATTGGTTTTTTTTCCAATTGGAGGTTGGGAGTGGCTGTTTTGGGAACAATCGGATCTCAACTGCTCATTTTAAAAATCCCATTCTTAAATGGTATTTTCCATGTAGCGCCCTTATCGTGGGTTACCATCGCATACTGTTTCATTCCGGCTCTAGTAATTTATTTAGCTGTTGAAGTAGAAAAGAATTTGAAAAATGTGCGAATGAGTTGACATCATTCGCAAAAGACCAAGCATGACAAACGAACACGATCATCAAGCGAATTCACTCATCTTAAAACGCCTGGGAATTGATACCCATCAGGAGGCGGTTGTTTATATGCGCGCTGACTGCCCCATCTGCCGCTCCGAAGGATTTCAAGCCCATTCACGGGTTCAAGTCATCACACCCCATCGAACCATCATAGCAACACTGAATATGATACACGATAGCCTGCTCAGCCATCATGAAGCTGGCTTATCTGAGGCTGCCTGGAAACGACTTTCCCCGCAAGAAGGAGAAACGGCTTTCTTTGCCCATGCGCCATCTGTCACGTCTTTAAGCGCAGTAAGGGCAAAATTGTACGGGCATCGACTTTCAGATGAATCTCTGCAAGCCATCATTCAAGATGTGGTTGGCGGCAAATACACGGACATCGAACTCTCCTCTTTTATTTCCGCTTGTGTCGGAGATCGTTTGGATCGCCAAGAAATCATCGGCTTGACGAAAGCGATGATTCAAGCGGGAGAAAAAATTCACTGGGAGCATCCCCTTATCGTGGATAAACACAGTATTGGTGGATTACCTGGAAACAGGACGACGCCCATTGTTGTAGCCATTGTCACAGCAGCTGGACTCATCATGCCCAAGACATCCTCGCGAGCCATCACTTCACCGGCTGGTACCGCCGATACCATGGCCACTCTCACCAACATCAACTTGGACCTGCCCACCCTGCAGCAAGTCGTCGAAAAAGAGGGCGGCTGTCTGGCTTGGGGGGGAAGCATCCACTTGAGTCCAGCGGATGATATTCTGATTCGAATTGAACGCGCGCTGGATGTCGATAGTGAGGGGCAATTGGTCGCTTCCATTCTTTCCAAGAAAGCAGCAGCCGGATCGACTCATGTGGTAATCGACATGCCCGTCGGTCCCACGGCCAAGGTCAGGACTTTGGAAATGGCGGCCGTACTCAAGGAACATTTGGAGCAAACAGGAAAGGCGATTGGGCTTAAAGTCCATGTCATGATGACTGACGGTACACAACCAGTCGGACGTGGCATCGGTCCTGCCCTGGAAGCTTTGGACGTTTTATCCGTCCTAAAAAGAGAAAAAGATGCCCCCCAAGATTTACGCGAAAAATCACTTTTGCTAGCCGCCAAGATTTTTACCATTGCAAAGGTAGCGACACAAAAAGAAAGCTATGAAATGGCCAGGGAAATTCTTGATGAGGGTCGGGCTTGGATAAAATTTCAGGCCATTTGCGAAGCGCAGGGAGGCTTCCATTTTCCACAAAAGGCCGCCTTTACGCATGATGTTTTGGCCACCACAAAAGGCACAGTCCTGACCATTGATAATCGCAAGCTGGCCAAAGTCGCCAAACTGGCCGGAGCACCGGAATCCGGCTCTGCGGGAATAGTCTTGCATTCACCGCTCAAGCAACAAGTTGAAAAGGGAAAACCGCTCTTTACTATTCATGCGGAAACACACGGGGAACTGAACTATGCCCTGAATTATGTGATCGCTCAAAATAATATCATCACGATTGTCCAGGAGGCAGAATGAACCCGTTTCTTTTTGCATTACCGGACAATGACGTGTTGGCCTCCACTCTGGCAAAAAAGCTTGGCTTTGAAAAAGGACGGGTTGTCTCCAGGCGTTTCCCTGATGGCGAAACTTATGTACGCTTTGAAGAGGCTGTGGCCGATAGGGAAATTATTTTGTTCTGCTCACTAAACACTCCCGATGACAAAATTTTGCCTCTTTATTTTTTGGCAGAAACGGCACGTGATCTTGGTGCCAAAAAAATTGGACTTGTGGCGCCTTATTTGGCTTACATGCGCCAAGACATTCGCTTTAAGGAAGGCGAAGGTGTTACCTCTCGTTATTTTTCTAAATTTATTTCCAACACTTTCGACTGGCTTGTCACAGTGGATCCCCATTTGCACCGCTATCATTCCTTAAACGAGATTTATTCCATTCCCAATCGGATCGTTCACGCAGCAAACATTATCGCCCAGTGGATTCAGGCTCAAATCAAAAAACCGCTCTTGATTGGCCCCGATAGTGAGAGTGAGCAATGGGTCTCCGATGTGGCAAAACAAGCTCAGGCGCCTTATATTATTTTACAAAAAATAAGGCATGGCGATAACCATGTAGACGTTTCCATTCCCGCTGTAGAAAAATGGAAAGCCCATACGCCAGTATTAATCGACGATATTATTTCCACCGGTCATACCATGATGGAAACCATTGGCCACTTGAAGAAAGCAAAAATGCCGCAGCCAGTATGCATCGGAGTCCATGGAATTTTTTCTGACAACGCCTACGAAAATTTAAGAAATGCTGGCGCCCAAAAAATCGTCACGTGTAACACCCTATTCCATTCATCCAATGCGATTGACGTCACCGATGCCCTTGCGGCAGTAGTGAAACAATTACAAAAGGAAGAAAAAATCTCATGATTCGTTTACTGCGAAAGGAATTGAGAAAGCTCCTGCTCATTTTCAAACACCCCACTTTTATCTTTCTGACTGTGGGCGGAAACAGCGTGTTATTGGCCGCAAGTTACGTTTTGTATCTGCTCGAAAAAGGCATCAACCCAAATATCAATACTTATTTTGACGCCCTTTGGTGGGGAATAGCCACAATCACGACTGTGGCATACGGAGATATTGTCCCAATCACGTTTACCGGGCGTCTTGTTGGCATTGTTCTCATCTACACGGGAACTGTCCTCTTTGTTACCTTCACCGGCGTCATTTTATCTTTGCTCATGAAAGAAGAAGTCAAAACCGAAATGCGCCCACTAGAGAAGGAAATCAGAAAAGAAGAAAAGGAACAAGCACACATAGAAATACGGCTCACGGATATCATTAAACGGCTCGAGAAAATTGAAAAAAGGGGAAACCACTTATGAAAAAATTTGCCACAATCAGTCTGATCCTGACGTTAACCCTTGCCTCGATTGCCATGGCTAAAACGCTTTCCAAACCACAATTAACAGACCTCAAAAAACGGCCAGAACTACGAGAACAAATGGATAAGATGATCCTGAGCATGTTCGATATGGACATCATGATTCATAAAACCCAAACAGCGGATTATGATATTCTCAAAGAGGATGCTGAGCGCATTCTCCAAGCCATTCAAGAGATTCGCGCCAAAGATCCTGACAGCATTCTTTACAAGCATCTTAAAAATTTGGAAGAACCGACTTCTCTTCTATTAAAATATGCAAAAAAGCAGGACCCGCGTGCCCTCAAATATCCCGAGCAAATTTTCAGTGCTTGTTTTCAATGCCACAGTGTTTACAGAAAAAACCCGTTGTATTGAACTAAACTGAACCAATTGTTATAACTAATTGACAAAACTAACTTTTCTGGCATGTTTTTGAGGCACGTGAAAAAATCGATATCCCTATTTAAAATTCTGCCATTTTTTTTCTTATTCCTATTTGTTGCATTTCCCCATCTCCAGGAAAACCTGCATGTCATCTTCGTTCATCAGGAAGAAGTCATACACTCTCACGAACCTGACGGAACTGTTCACTATCACACGCAAAAACAACGCGGCTCTTCTGGCAAGAGTGAACCTGACCAGCATCAACATTCTTTCAAGGAATTTTTCCTGATTTTTGTCAGAAGCGGCGTATCCCCAACGCCGAGTTCGTTTAACAACGATCTCCCTGTTGTCGTGATTGCCTTTGAGCTTTGGTCCAACCTATTTGAACAGCCCGTCCTTAACCTTAAATCAGGCTCTTATCGCGGACCACCTGATCAAATTCACTTTGCTTGTCAGGAAATTGTTCTCTCCCATCCCAATAAAGCGCCCCCATTGGCGTAAGCCCTCTCGTTTCTGTTTCTAAAAGAGTTGATTCTACTGTCACAAAAATACTGTGTCGATTTTAAGTCATTCAAGGAGAGTTTTTCATGATCAATCAAGTTCTGCGCTACGCGCTGACGCATCGTCTGACGATCCTGCTTTTGACACTGGTGACACTGGTTTATGGCACATGGATCATCAAGGGGCTCCCCATTGATGTTTTTCCGGATCTCAATCGGCCTATAGTGACTGTTTTAACTGAAGCTCACGGTTTGGCCCCTGACGAAGTTGAAACTATCGTCAGTATTCCAATTGAATCCGCCCTCAGCGGTATTCCCGGCGTGGTACGCGTGCGGTCTTCAAATGGTATTGGTATTTCAATTGTCTATGCCGAATTTGATTGGGGCACAGATCCCTTCCGCAATCGCCAATTGATTTCCGAGCGGTTGCAGATGGTGACAGAACGTCTACCGAATGACATGACTCCGGTTTTGGCACCGATGAGTTCAATCATGGGTGAAATCCAATTCGTGGGTTTAACCAGCCGTGATGTCAGTGTATCCCCCATGGATTTACGAACGTTGGCTGATTGGACGGTACGTCCACGGCTCATGACGATTCCCGGTATCAGCCAAGTGGTCGTCATGGGTGGTGAGGTCAAACAGTATCAGATCCTTATCTCAAGCGAAAAACTTCAGTATTACGGTTTGACTTTGGAAGATCTCAAACACGCCCTCTCAGAAATTAGCGTCAACACCAGCGGTGGTTTCGTCGACAAAGATGGCAAGGAATATCTCATCCGCCCCCTCGGGCGTGCCGAATCTTTGGAAGACCTCAAAAATTCTCTTGTTGGTATGCATCTTGGAAAACCCGTTCTGGTTCAAGATATAGCCACTGTGCAACTGGGTCCCAAAATTAAACGTGGGGAAGGAAGCATCAACGGTAAACACGCCGTGGTCATGACGATTCAAAAACAGCCAGGTGCCGACACGATTTCACTCACGCAAAAAATAGACAAAGAACTGAGTGTTTTACAAACCACATTGCCCGCTGGAATAAAAATCGAAGCGGATTTGTTCAAACAATCGCGTTTCATCGAAACGTCCATCTTCAATGTCGAGGAAGCCTTGCTCCTGGGCGCCTTTATGGTGGCTCTCGTGCTGATTATTTTTTTGCAGAATGTGAGGACCACTCTCATTACCCTCACAGCCATTCCTGTTTCATTCGTGATCACCGCCATCGTTTTTAAATTTTTTGGTCTTGGCATCAACACGATGACGCTCGGGGGCTTGGCTATCGCCATTGGTGAATTGGTGGATGATGCCATCGTCGACGTGGAAAACGTTTTTCGCAGGCTCAAAGAAAATAAAATTTTGCCTCATCCAAAATCGGCATTGCGCGTGATTTTTGAGGCGTCATCTGAGGTCAGAAACTCCATCATTTTATCAACTGTTATCGTGGTGCTTGTTTTTGTGCCACTCTTTGCTTTGAGCGGTATCGAAGGCCGCCTTTTTGCCCCTCTGGGAATTGCTTATATCATCTCGCTTACGGCTTCTTTGCTCGTGTCTCTCACATTGACGCCCGTTTTGTGTTCCTATCTTTTGCCGCAGTCAACTGCCATCCAGCATGAGAAAGACAGTACTTTTGTGCAGTTTTTGAAAAACAAGATCGAAATAATTCTCACTCGGCTCATCGATCATCCCCATCTCGTTATGGGTGTTGCCACGGCACTCGTTATCGCGGCTTTGGCGTGTTTGCCATTTTTTGGCCGGAATTTTCTGCCAGCCTTCAATGAAGGCACGGCCACCATTGGTGTAGCGGCAGGACCTGGGATTTCACTCGCCGCTTCCGATAATTTGGGAATCAAAATCGAAGAAGCCATTATGCAAAGTCCCGAAGTCAAATCAACCATCCGTCGGACAGGACGTGCGGAGCTGGATGAACACGCCGAGGGAGTTCACTGGCATGAGATCGATGTGGATTTTCATGATGAAGGAAGAGATCGTTCAGTCGTTTTGCAAGAGATACGTGAGAATATTCTCAAACTCGGTGATCTGGGAGTCAATCTCGGACAACCCATTAGCCACCGGCTTGATCATCTGCTCTCAGGTGTGCGCGCCCAACTTGCTATCAAGGTTTTTGGACCCGATCTTGCCGAGCTCAGACGTCTGGCCGGTGAAATCCAGGCGGTGATGCAAGATATTTTGGGTATTGTCGATTTACAATCCGAACCACTTGTTTTGGTGCCACAGCTCAAAATTGCCATTAATCGTACTCTGGCAGCTGGGAAAGGCATTAGCACAGGGGCTCTAGCCGAAGATCTGGAAATTGCCTTAAACGGAAAAATGGTTTCACAAATTTTGGAACAGCAAAAGCTTTTTGAAATCTTCATGCGCCTGGATGAACCCTCACGTTCCTCCGCTGATCAAATGAAGAAATTGCCAGTCAAAACTTTGCCAACAGGCGACAAAGTCTTTTTGCAGGATATTGCCAATGTGTATGCTTCCAGTGGTGCCAATATGATTAACCGCGAGGATCAACTGCGCCGCATTGTCGTTTCAGCCAACACCCAAGGGCGGGATTTGGGAAGCATCGTTCAAGAGGTACAAAAACAGATCGAACAAAAGGTCAAACTGCCACCCGGATATTTTGTGAAATATGGCGGTCAGTTTGAGACTCAACAAAAAGCCTCACAGCTCATTTTCTTTTTGGGAATGATTTCACTCGTTGGTGTTTTTGTCGTTTTGTATCTGCATTTCCGCTCAACCATGATCAGCCTGCAGATTATGATGAATGTCCCGTTGGCACTCATTGGCAGTGTGGCCGCTCTCCTTTTGACAGAGCGCGTTTTATCAGTCGCCACACTGGTTGGATTTGTCACTCTGTGCGGGATTGCCTCGCGCAACGGTATTCTGCTCATCAGCCATTACCTTCACTTGATCAAAGAAGAAGGCGAAACGTTTGGCAAAAAAATGATCATTCGTGGTTCATTGGAAAGATTGGTTCCCGTCGCTATGACCGCCTTAGCTGCAATACTGGCTTTGGTTCCCATAGCACTTGCACGTGGAGAACCAGGCCGTGAAATTCTCTACCCGGTGGCGATTGTCATCATTGGTGGGCTGATTTCTTCAACCCTGCTCGACATTCTCGTCACCCCAGCAATTTTCTACCGTTATGGTCGAAAGGCCGTGGAAAGCTATCTTGACACGGAAAATCAACAACAATCCAAAGGAGACCTTTTATGAATATGAAAATGAAATTATTTAAAACGCTCATGGTCGGCTGTTCACTGGCTTTTGCCGGGCAGGTCGGCGCTCATGACGAAGGGCACGGACCCAAACTCACCGACACAGGTAAGTTTGGCGGAATACTCACGGCTGTAGTTGAAGCCAAGGATGCCTCCAAAGGAAATGCGGCCCTACTGGTTTACAAGGGCGAATTAACACGCAGCGAAGATAAAACCGTGCGTGTTTATGTTTATGACAAAGACATGAAGATGTTACCTGCAACGCTGCTTAATCCCAAAGCCGAAGCTAAAATCCTTACCATGGTTGGTGGCAAGGAAACGGTAACGCCATTTGTCCTGACTTTTGAAAATAAGGCTTATGTCGGTAAAATGCCCGAGCCCAGTGGCAAGCCTTACAATATCGATGTGACTTTCAGATCCGGAGACAAGGATCTTTTAGCGGCATTTGATAATTTGGATTGATTGCGGATCGGCGGCCCCGAAAACACGAGGATTCTATGAAAAAAATTCTGCTCATCACATTTTTTATTTTGCTTACCGACGCTGCCAAAGCTGAAACGACCACGATCAAGTTTGATCATTTACGCAGGCTTGTTTCATCGCAAAATGGTTATGTGTTGGCCGAAGAAGCCTATGTAAAAGGGGCCGCCGCCCAAAAGGGACATCTGAAACGGTCCTTCTTGCCTGAAGTTAAAATAAATGGTGGTTTTGAAACCTTCAAAACGGGTCATTTAGATACCCTGACACAGCCCACAGCGGACGCTCTGGCCAAGATAAATCTCTTTCGTGGTGGCAAAGATAAGCTTGAGGATAAAATTATTGGCCAGAAGTATGTGCTGGCTCATAATTCGTTCAAAAAAACATACCTGGAAAATCTACTGCGTGCCCGTATGCTTTACGCCGATATTTTGTTTTATGAAGAACAACTGACTTATGTTCGAGGCACCTTATTCATCAATCAAAATAATTTGCAGCGTGTGCAAAAACAAATCGACGCGGGATTGGCGACTGAAACAGACCGTCTCGAATTCAGCCTGCAGGCCAATCGTCTCAAACAAGATAAACTTTTGTTTGTAGAAGACCATGAACATGCCATCGAGGAATTAAAAACGATTTTAGGATTAGATCCCCAAACCAGTTTAAAGCTAGTCACTCCAAATTTAATAAATATCGACAAGCTATTTTTAGAAAAAAATCAGGATTTCAAAGATCATCCAGAAGTTGCTCAAATGCACATTGCCAGTCAAATTTCTAACTTGCAAAAGAAACAGCAGGAACTCTGGTGGGTTCCAAATCTTGATACATATGGATTATACGAACTGCATCCTTTTCGAGAACGCGAAAGAACATCTGTATCCGATCGCGATGAATATGTGTTTGGCGTGAATTTGTCTCTCAATATATTTGATGGCCTGCAGTCACTGACAAAATCAAAAGCATTAAAATACCAAAGTCAGGGTTTGTCTCAAGCCAAGCAACAAAAATCTAAAGAACTTCAAACTCAGTTTGAAAAACTGCAGCATGAATTAAGAACCCGAAAACAATTGATTGGATTACTGCATCAAAACATTGGACAAAGTCAAAAATACGCGGAACTCAGTTCGGACGAATACAGCCGTGGGGTAAAAACAGCTTCCCAACTCTTTACAGCCTCACAACAACTTTATGATGAAAAACAGAAACTTTCTGAAACTAAAAGAGACTCTATCAAAATCAAATCAGCCTTACTGGTGATGACAGGAAATTAGTTGTGGCGTTTAAAGTCATACACATTTAGGAGTTTTGTCTATGTTAAGATTTTCTATTTTAGCCTTTGCCGGAGCTGCAGGAACGCTCACGCGCTATGCGCTTGGCAGTTGGATCCAGCAGCTTTGCGGTTCACGATTTCCTCTCGGCACATTCGTCGTCAATGCCTTAGGCTGCCTCATTATCGGGTTTATCGGAACTTTGGCCGATGAAAGAGCCTTCTTTTCTCAGGAGCTGCGTGTTGCCCTGATCATCGGTTTCTTGGGCGCATTTACCACATACTCCAGCTTTGCTTATGAAACAGGCAAGCTATTTACAAACGGTAATATTCTGTTCGCTATGGGAAATGTTTTTGGCACTCTCGTGATCTGTTTCATCAGTCTTTTTCTTGGTGCATTACTAGCCAGACTCATCTGAAATCAAAGCTAAATAGTCAATAACGCCTCAATGCCAAAAGCCTTCAAAGTCTTAAAAACTGTTTGCCTGTGTTTAGAACCTCCGGGCAAAAATAACCACTCACACTAGGCAAAAAATGCCCATTTTTTAGGGCAACTTTAACGCATGATAAAAAGGCCCCTTTCCTTTTGATTTTGCTCACTTTTTTTTAACAGCCTTTGACAGGATTTGGCACCTGAATTGCTTATCTAATCCGTGGGCATTTATTTACAGAAAGCAAATCAGGGACCATGGCCATTCAACTACCCAAACGAGAAACCCTGGATTCCTGGGACTACGACCAGTTTCAGGGCTGGCTCACCGAACAAGATAGCAACGCCCAACAAGCTTTTGCTGATGCTGAAAATTCACCCCTCAATCTGGAAACTTACGATTCCATCAATGACATACCGCCTTCGTATGACGACTTCATCAACATTCTTGAATCCCTTGGCGGCTACGAAGACCTTCGCGGCATCTACGAAAATACCACACGCCCCTTAAGCTCATCGGCCGCAAAGTTTGGCAGTGCGTCTGCTTATACAGATCAAATTTCTAATCCTACACCAGATACATCTTTAGTCGATGCTGAAGCGATTATCACGCCTGACCGTTCGCCCGCAGTCCAATCATTCTTTGATGCCTGTGGCCTGTCCGAATCGATGCTCGATAAAGACACCTTCGGCAGTGGCCTGATCAACTACGCTATGACCGGTGGAACTGATGACGACAAGCTCTGGGCCATTTTAAAAGATTTTAAGTCACCACAAGAGGCAAGGTCATTCCAGACGCAAGTTGAAGCCGATCCGTTGGCACAAGGCAGAACTGTCGAAGACCTACTGGCGGGTGAACTCGAAGGCCGAGAACTCGGACGAGCCATTGGCACCTTTCAAGCCGCTCAACGTGGACAAGATTTTTATGTCGGCGATGCCTATCGCTCAATCAATGAAATCTATCCCGAAACCAACGCTGAAGTTCTCGCTCTGCGCAGCACTGGAGGCCCTATCTATGAGGAAAACCATGCTATCCTCGTGTCAATGCTGACTGATCCAAGAATCTTGCCCGATAACCCCAACGTGCCATTTTCTACGGAAGAATTAAACGACTTACCCTTCCCTGCCCTCGCTGCTGTAACAGCCGCCAACATCACCATCATCAATGATATGGAAAGCATTCTCGAACTTGCCGGTGTGACCAATTTATCCAATCAAGGTGGTTTTGGTGCTGCTATTGAATTCTTTCGCCAAAACCAAGACATGTCAGGATTAGCAATCGCGTATACAAAATTTGAAATAGCATATGGCCAATTTGTTGCCGGGCTCAAAAGAGGTGATGATTGTTCCAGAAGCCTAATCGCACTCAATGTGGCTATGGCCAATGTCTGCCGCGAAACAAGCATCTTCAACACACAAGAAAACCAGGGAATAAAAACCGGTTTGGAAAATGCCCAAGCCGTACAGGAAGCCAGTTACGTGGCCATCGGTGCCTCTGTCACTATTGCCACCGGCGGTGCCGCCGTTGCCGCTTATGGAACGGCAGCAGGCCTTGGCTTAGCCTTCGTCGCTGGAACGACTGCACAGACAACCGTATCTGTCACTGGTGATTATGCCCAAGGCAAAGATGTCACACTCACATCCGCTCACGGGCGATTGGAAGAAGCGGCTCTCAACTCGGGGCTCACAGCCGCCACGATGGGTATGGGCATGGGCGCAGCCGGCCTCGGCGAACGTTATCTGGCGAGCGAAGCCGGTCAAGCTGCTCTTCAAAGTGGCCGAATCACTAAGGGCACAGTTGATGTCATCCGCACAGTGAGTGTCGCTGAAGGAACGAGTATTATGCACACAGGTGTCCGCGAGGGCCGCCTGCCAACGGGTGAAGAACTCCTCATTTACGGCGCTACGGGTTTTGTCACGGCGAAAGCGCAGCCGTTCATGACGACAAAAACACAGGAGTTTGCCCTTGGCTACGCCATGGAAAATGTCGAAGGCAATCTGCAAACCATTTCCAACACGGGCACCCTCAATACGAGTGATGCACTCGCAAATGCGACTGGCGCCTTTGCCGAAATTGGTGGCATGCATGGTTCACATAGCAAAGTTTATGCAGACATTACACCCGAAATTGATCTTCACCAACCCGATGACTTCGAATTACCACCCCCTGAAAACGACTCAGAGACCACAATCAATGACGATGTTGATGGGTCAAATGCCGCACCGGATACGGCAGATGTCGATAGTGAAAGCACAACCGAACCCGATACCATCGTATTACCAGAACCTGAAAATGATTTAGTGCCAGATGATTTCCAGTTGCCTCTGCCAGAAAATGACTCAGATTCAGATGCCACGCCCGTCATGGATACAGACGCCACACTCGAGCTGGATGAACCAGAACTCTCACTTGATCTAGACGAAGTACCTGTTATCTACCGAACCCCTGAACCCATTCCTCAAGCCGTCGATGCTGCTAAAATATCTAATCCCAATAGCGAAGACACTGTCTCTTATACACCTGCCCAAAATACAGAGCTGGGGCAAACTATTGGCACTGAAGAATACGAAATGCGCGCTCAAACAACGCACCGATCCAAACCCGTCAAACTTTCACAACCAACCACATACTCACCTCAAGATTTTGAGCGTTTTGACGCTGCCATCGCCGATATGCGTTTGACACCTGAAGAAGCAACTAACCTCTTGGATGAGCTCTCGCTGCTCGAAAAAGCCTATTTGGACAGAACTGCTTCGATTGATCCTGCCCTCAAAAAAGCGGTTCGTGAAGGCACCTACGATCCGGCCAATTTTAACTTTGATCAGCAAACACAAGCCAGTGTCATTGACGCTCTCTACAATGGCCGCATAGTTGATTTGCAAAAAGAACTGAGTGGCGTTGCCAATGAACGTTTTTATGGCACCCTGGCCCGAGCCGAGCCTATTCCCAAAGGTGGCTATGAACGGACAACCCCCACAGGCCTACCGATATCAACGGGGCCAACACCAATTTCCTCACGCACACAAATCTCGGAAGCCTCTATTCTTGAAATGCCATTTATGGACGAAGTGTACGAACTCGCTGATCGCCAACGCGCAACCGGCATGGAACATGGCAAAGCTTTTTACAACGGCGAACTCGTCGATGTGGGCGGCGAGGCCGCGACCCGACTCGATTTTCCACTGCAAGTGACAGAAGCAGGTGGAATCATTCAACCCATACCTTTTTTGGAATCCCAACCCGGCACACCAGTTCCATCCGTCATCGATTTAACCATGGCGATGTCACTCGCCAAGTTTCCTGACGCTGTTGAAACAACTGTGCCCAATGCTGAATTGGCCACTCACCACCGAGCCGAGCGCATCATCACCAGCGATGTCATGCTTGCTAACGATGTCCCTGCCACTGTGCGCATCGTCATTACCTATGATCCGGCAACCCAGCAGTTCCAATATGAAGTAAAACTTCTTCCCGGCATGGAAAGCTACATTCCAGAAATTGAGACAGCCTTACGACAAGCCGAAATGGAATTTAAGACGGCACCAGAAATCCAACAGATGGAAATGAGAAATCAAAAAGCGGCTGCACCCCATACTCATCCAGAAAATGTCGCAGCCGACTCCTTTTATAACGAAATGGATCCATACGGAAAGATACCAACAGCAAAAGACCGCGCTCTCGATGCAATTGGCAAAGGCGATGTGTTTATTGATCATAGCGAGGCCTTCTATGAAATCAGTGAGCGCATTGAGAGAGAAAGTTTTAACGCTTGGGATGCGCCCATCAGTGA
>Ga0209824_10000801_pt1 | contig 19021 bp, 1 predicted proteins | sample VDWuncwatermetaG_FD_184124 | JGI IMG/M metagenome (GOLD analysis project Ga0209824, IMG submission 184124) | Wastewater microbial communities from Netherlands to study Microbial Dark Matter (Phase II) - VDW unchlorinated drinking water (SPAdes)... ... | reverse complement strand
ATGCACAGGAACTCGCTGAGAGTTTGGGATATGTCTTTCCTAAGGCAAAAGGTCTCAAAGCGGGAGAGGAAATCACCATTTATAATTTCTATCAGAAGAATAACGGCCTTGTGAACAGTGCGGTTCTTGCGGGTGGGAAACCTGTCGGCACCGTCGGTGTCAAACAGACGACTCTTGCTCAAATCGGTGATCCGTCTCTCTATCAGAGACTTCTGCGCCATGGGGTTGATCCAAACCAGACTGTTGTGATCCGGACTTTCTACAACGACCTGGGCGCCTTGTTGCAAGATCATGGTGGCGAGCCCATCATTCATGTGAGTGTGATAGGTGCCGGAAATTCTCTCTTGCCGACGAGTGCGCGCCATATCATCTCGAGGGCTGTCACCAGTCAGATTTCAGAGAGGGAAAGGAAACCGGGTCTTCTCACTGTAGAACTTGATTTCCAGCAGAAAGATCCCGTTCATATGCGCAATAACTCCCCCACAGGCGAAATCGATCTATTCGGAGGACAGGTGAGCATTAACTATCACCCAGAGTTGATGAATAGCTTTGAAAATCGTTTGGGGTATGATCCGGTCATCCTGCACAAAGTGGGTGGTGTGGAAGAGACGCTTCATCTGTTCCTCTCCCTGCTTTACCGTATGAATATCCATGAATTCCGCGGTCACCTTCGTTTCGCGGATCCGGTTTTAGTCAAAGAGGTCGCGGAGCAATTGGGATTGAAATCGCCGGTCCTGACACGCGAGATTCTCCAGACGCTCCTAAAGGAGAACGACGCCCTCGGGATCCAGAAGGTCGCTTCTCCGAAGCAGCCCGGGCTTTTCGAATTCCGTCTCCCCACTGGCGAGCTTCTCGTGACGACCGATGACGAATACAATATCGCGGGCCTTGGTGAGGGGCTTTTTGCAAACCGAGGGTCCTACACAATCCAGACGAGTGAGCGGATCGCAGAGACCCTGAGTGGTGCCCAGTATCGGGCGGTCGATTCCGCTGCGAGATTTATGTATTTCTTCGGCCTCAACTTGAAGAAGCATAGTCCGGACAAAATCAGGCAGACCATTGAATCGCAAATCTATCAGTACGGGATTCGGGAACTTGATGATTATGAATTCCTTGTCAAAGATCCTGTTCTGAAGGAAGAGGTCAAGGACATCACAGTCAAGTTCAGCGAGGCGAACTTTAAAGCCTTGAAAGAGCAGACGGCGGATCGCTTGGCACGATTCTATGGGGTGCCGAAAGCGGAAACTTCCTCAACGCCCCCTGAACCGCCAAGGCCTCAGGAAGGAATTTCCAAACCGATTGTCATCGGAATCCCTGCACTTCCTCGCATCCTTTTCGGAATCAGTCGGGCGCTTCCCCTCGTCAATGCGGAGACCTACCACCTTATCCAACAAGATTATGAAGCACAGAAGCTACAGAATCCCTCTTCTTCTTTTGTGAGGATCATGTCTATCTTCTTTGAGGGTGAAAAAGTGAAGGATATTGTGGATTCCGAAAGCGACGTCATCAGTCCCCATGTGCTGGAACTTCCAACCTTACTCACGCAGGATGATGACACATTGGCCGGAGCGATTGAAAATCACTTAAGGCAGATAACAACACCTCTTTCACAAACCGATTTTAATCAGTTTGTCGCTCTAAGGGATCGAATCCTTGAAAAAGCGACAACGGCACAGATCGATCGGCTATTTTCAACTCTCGGAAAGGCTCAAAACCGAGATGAAATTCATGCAATTCTCACAGAGGAAGCGATTCCTTTTGAAAGTGGCATCCACGCCACCGTGATTCCTCTCTCTTCTCCGTCGACGAAAGTGATCAAGATTCTGGATCATCCGACCCCTGGGGTGAATACGGCGTCTACCGAGATGTATCAGGCATTGCAAACAGAGATGGTCGAAGAAGGACTGATTCCCCCTTATACCCTTCGTCACGTCGAGTTGGGGGGTCATCCATTCACCGTGATCGAGATGGAAAAAGTTTCGGCCACTTCTGGGGAATATCTCACGCACTTGATGAATCTTGGACGGATCGAGGCGGCGCGATCCTATCTTCAGCAAGGGTTCGGGCTTTATGGAAGCCTCCTCCAACGGGGTTACTTTGTGGATCCCGATGCCAGCGACCGCTTCACGAAGGACACAGGCCTTTATCAAGGGTCTCCGGTACTTCTTGATCTCTCCAACTTGACGCAGGATCCGGAGAGGATCCAACGGAGTCTTTCCAACTTTGAAGCGGTCCTCATGGATGATTTGATGACCCATTTCGGAGAAGAGGGTGAGTCGTTCCGTCCCATTGTTCAATTACTTGTTGCTAAATTGACGGGAAAGCCCGAGGTCGCAACGGCCGCTGTCGCACCCAACGATCTAAAATCCTGGATCTCCGACGCGGTTGCGTTTAGTCACATCCAAGGCTTGACAGGTCATGAAGAGGAAAGAATAGCGCATCTTGAGCAATTTGCTAAAGAGAACAATCTATTGGTCCATCGCGGAAGCTTTGGAATTGAAATAGAAAATACCCTTGATCCAAATGCGGATCTTGTTGTCGTTCACATTGACCAGGAGCATCTCCCCATTCCGATCCGAATAGAAGGAAATAGGCTCGTTGGGGGGATGGATGGTGTTTATGGGTCGGTAGCGGCAAAACAACTGCTGCTGGATAAGAAAAATATTCGTGTCGCTTTTGTTGTGGGAGAAGAAGATCAGACAAACCATTCTTATGGCGCCAAGGATTATGTGAAGAGTTTACGGGAGAGGGGCCTCACACCTCGTTCCATCACGATCTTAGATGTTGCAAGTATCGGTGAGGTTGGGAAGACGAGTCTTTACACCTTCCCGACCCTTTCACGGGGGTCCCAAGAGATTGCAGAACGACTTCAAAATTTTGCTGAAACAGTAGGAATTTCAACCCAGATTCACAATATTGAAGAGCACCCCGCCTTTAAACAAGGCCATAAATGGAATGATGCCCAGATTTTTGCAAGAGAGGGCTTTGAAAATGTGATAGCAATTCAGCCCTATGCCATCGGTATGCATGAAACGGATGGCACAGTAGAGATGGAGATTGCAGACCTCCGGGCTGCTCTTCAGCTGACAAAACTTCATCTTTCAGATTTGGCAGACCGATTTGCGCAGGCTGCCTCTGAATCTGTCCCTCATGCGGCGGCGAGGGATGGTGGGTCTATCAAAGTAGCTCAGTTTGGGGATCTTTCGGTCGAGATGGTGAAAGAGTTGCCCGGAGTTGAATATCTCGCTTCCTCGGCACAGGCGATGGTGGATGGCTTCATCCATCCGGAGGAAGAGGTCCAATTTAGAGAAGGAACAATTCTCCTCTTTGGGAAAGAAGAGGCGGGACGCTACCTTGTCACGAGGGCTGTCCCGGTCTTCAACTATGCAGGGACAACGCATGCAAATACGACTCCGGATCACGCCTCTGTTGCTGAACTGATCGACCGCTATGCTCAAGGGGAGACCAAACTCATTGGTGTCTATCATGACCATCCGCCTCGCAGACAACTCAGCAACCGGGTCGGTCCCTCGAGGGAGGATAATCCGCGGAATCTTATCCCGGCGAGCGTCGATCCGTCGAAGATCGTGTCCCACCCGATCGGTATCGTCGGGGAACTCCATGTCGAAGGCATGGAAGCGGGGCAACTCGAGACATTTAAGCCGACACTCGACAATGTCCAACTCTATACGTATCGATTTGATCAGGCAGATAGAGTAGAAGTCGCCCAGTCGGTGAGTATCACGGAACTCTGGGCCCAACAACTCGATCTCTTTGCAAAGGATGGTTCTCAGAAAGATGTGGCAACACCTGAGGTTGGAACAACGCTTCCTCAGCCCGCCATGCCGATTGCCGTCGAGAATGTGGGCGGGGTGCGTCTTGCAAGACGTCAGGAAGCGGTCGTCGACGGAAGTTATGCAAGGTTGGTCCTCACTGAAAGACTGAGGGGCATTCCGCAGATCAATTCGAAGGGCTTGGGGAAGGTGATGCTGCTCCTCAATCGTAATGACCGGCTTCTCCTCGATGAGTCGATCGACCGGATCGCGCTTCCGGATAAATTCATCAGGGCCCTGCACGGTGGGACCATGAAACCGGTGGAACTTATGAAACTCCTCGTCGTGATGAGCCGGATTCTTAAATCGGGCGGCGTCGACGCGATTCACATCAACGGTATTAATCTCACCGATATCCAAGAGTTGCAGAATATCTTAGAGAACGTCGATTTCAAAGCACTTCCTGTGACACCTCAAGGGATTGCAGACTTCATCAATCACATTGAGAGAAATCTAAGCACCCAGCTCTTCGTAGAGCAGATGACCATTGAAGTGGAGCGTCAGGTTTAAAAGCGATTCACCCATTCAGAGCCGGGTTACTGCGGTTATCGTAACCCGGTTTTTTATTTTTAATGAGCACGCAACTTATGGAACGAAGTGAACATAAGTTGGTGTGCGAATTGAACCCAGCACTAATTTAAGGAGTTATCTTAATAAAATAAGTGCTGGGTCAAATTCAGCCGACGAACTTATGTCGTCCACCAGAGAACTTTGGCGGACTCCATAAGTTCGGGCTTCATTTAAGTTGTTTTCACATAGAAACAAAGTTATTTTTTTTAAGTAACTGTAAATAAAAGTGTTATGTAGTAAAACGAAACAATTTGTTGTTCTTAAAGGAGGGATTCTATGGCATACTTATAGTGAAGGGTAGAAATGCCGTAACCAATTAAGGAGAAATACGTTCTGTGATTGAGAAGGCTCCAAAAAAAACCCAAAATTTTCCTTCTTGGTTTAGACCACTCGCCTTCATCGTGGTCGAAACTTTTTTATGGACGACTTTATCTTTTGACATCGCACTCGCCCTTGATTCCCACACGCAGAATCTCCTTCGTCCCAAGCAAGCGACTCAAAGTTCATTAGGAAAAGAATTACAATTTGATTTAACCGGTGGGGAATCTTCTTCGCCCGTTTCAACACCTCAAACCGCACCCCTCGTCACGGCGCAACTTCCAATTCCTCCTGTGGCGACCCTTCCTACTGCACAAGATGGCGGAGGAAAACCTTTCCGCGGAAAGTTGCCATCTCTTTCTTTCTTAAGCCAAACTGTAAGCGGACCCGAATTCGATATTCTCCGGATGGCGATTTCTCCTTTAAATATTCCGGGGGAAGTGGCTATGCCTTCGGAGGCCGACATCCAAACCTTTTTTGCTTACGTCAAAGCGGTCGGTTTTGATGCGTTGATGCAGATTCAGAATGTCTCCGCGCGGCTTCCCGTCGAGGCGTCTCGAAGAGAACTCCTGATCCATTCCATCTCTTCCCTCAGAGAAAAAATCACGCCGCTTCTTGAGCATGTCGAGACTCCTCCGGTCGGACTTTCCGATATCCTTTCAAGCGGCACAGAGAGATTAGATGAGACGCTCCGGGCAGGTTTCAGCAACGCCTTTGCAAAAGCAAGCGGGGTTCGCGGCTCTCCCGAGGCGAAACTAAGGCTCATCAGGGCACATCTTATCCATCTCTCCGACCCTTCCAAAGAGAGACTTCTCAACATTCTTGAACTCATCAGTAAACTCGACACTCCTCAAGCGAAGCAGGGCGCCATCGCCGCCTTTGTCGGCCGGTATCTATTTTCCGTTGAGAACGCCCTGCAACTGGGCCGTATCTTTAACGGGAAGGTAAAACTTCTCATCGGCACTTCAGATACACTTCAGTTTATGTTCGTATCCAGTGTCGGCATGGCTGCACCGCGCGAGACGATTGACATGCTGATAGACGCCTTGGAGAACAATCGCATCGGTCTTACGAGTGTTGCTTTCGAGATCGCTCACTGGTCGGCGTCATTATTGTCGAATTTACCGATGAGTTCAAGAGGGGAGAAAGATAGACGGATGCCTTCGCCTTCGGCAGAGGAGAGAACTTGCCGCACTCCTTTCCGAACACCCTCACTGGTTCAGGCAGTTCGTGCAGGAAGCCATAAACCGTGGAACGGTTGAACGGATCATGTTAGGCAAAGACCCTGATATCGAAGATATTCCGTATGCAAAGATGCTCCGTGATCTTCAGGCGAAAAATCTCATCACAAACGTTCAGGCCTATTGGGTGGCCAATCTCATCGAACATTACGGGTTCACCCCAACAGATCTTCAGGCAGAGGGGATCGATGGGAAGATGCGGGATCTCGGAGCGCTTACGGTTGCAAGAGGAATTTCAAGCACCAGGTCTTCACTTTTTGGAAAGGGAGCAGAGGCACAGAAAGAGAAGATGCGTTTCCTTGAGAATAACTTCCGGGACATCGTGAAGAGTCGAAGGTCCGTGAGAAACAAGCTAACAGATCCCCGGGCCACCCTCCTTCTTTTCGGGGCCCTTTATCCTCGCACCACGAGCAATGTGCACTTGGCCCTCTCCGCTTTGACGCTTCATTATCCGGATCTTTTCTACAGACAGGTGGGGGGTCGGTCTCAACTCAGAGGTCCTGAGGAGGCAGCGGCGCTTGTCCGTATCGTCCTTGAGGAACTTAGGGGAAAACCATTGCGACGGGATGAAATCGAAAGCCTTGTCGATAACATTTTCAACGATGGTCGATTCCGGCGCTTTGGTAAAGAATCTGCGACTTCACCAGAGGCGATGGAGCCCGTGAAGGAGAAGGTGGAAAGCCTTGTCGCGTTATTGCAGGGATCCGCTCCTCAGGGTGCGAGGGTGGAAGATATCGTCGGTCAGATCTTTGAGAGCGACTGGATGCAGGGTCTTGCGCTTCAGTCTCTCGAACGCTTCAAGGTTAAGGGAGGAACGACCCTGAGTGCAGCCGGCGCGGCAGACCTTGCCACCAAACTTTTTGCCGATCTCAGGGATCGATTGATCGCGGACCTCGAGACAAAGGTGTTCTACGATCTTTACAAGGCGATTCGGAATATTCCTCTTAAGGATCTCAAGGCGGATGCGATTGCAGAGGTTGTTTTGGATTCGATGAATGAGCGGTTGCAGGAAACCGGCATTAGCCAGGCGACGATAGAGCGCTTGATCGATCCCATTGTGGATAAGGCCACAACGTATCTTGCGGGACGTCCGCTTCAGGAAAATCAGACGGCACTTCTCACAAGAGTCTTACAGTTCACCTTGGAGATCGAGGCAAGGCGTCAAGTGGGTCTTTCCTCACGGGATGGCGGGACAAAAGAGCTGGATGCGATCGATCTGGATCAACTTCCTGCTGGACTTCTTGAAAACTTCGTAGAGACTCAGAAACTCCCGAGCAGCTTTGAGCGGCGGGTGATAGATCTTACCCAGATGAAGGGGCTGGGTGCGAAAGTCGCCGCATTGGAAAAGTTGTTCGGGATGGAGATGCAGCCGGGAGATGAATATTCAGTTCTTGTGAGATACGACAAGAAGAGAATTGCCAGACCTTTTGCCATCGCATTAGAGAATCGGGAACTTGGGTTTTCGAGATTCGCAAGAATTCCAAACGAGTCCTTTCATCTGACAGAGGAACGGTTCAGCGTCTTTGTGAAGGGGTATCAACAGGCACTTGCCGAGTTCGAAAAGGGAACTCAACCGACAGCGATTTTTGCAAAGACGCGTCAAGTCGCGGAAAGGTATCATTTGCGCGCCGCCTTCTCCACGGCATTTCTCCTCTCCGCGTTCGTGATTCCGGGGGTTACTTCTGCGATGACGCATCCTGTAGCGTCCACAACACCGCAGATTCCGAATCTGTCTGAATCCCATGTAGGTTATGCCTCGGTTGAAATGCCACAAGCGGATAGTACAACCGATCTTGCGCAGGCGCAAGTTCCGCACCCTGTGGAATCCACGGTTCAGAGACCGGAACCCTTGGCTGTGAGCTATCAACCTCTTGCCATGAAAGGCGCGCTGGAGGGTCTACTCAGTGAGCCGGAGATTCAAGAGCAGTTAGGAAATCTTGGGCAGGTGGCGGATTCCCTGAAGGTGCTTCATGAAGAACAGGATAGCCTTGCGAATGCCTACCAGGGCATGATGCCGAAATTAGAGGCGGCCAAAACAAAACTTGAGGGGGCGATCGAGCGGAAATTAGTGCGTGAAGAGGCGCTCGGCCAATTTGTGAAGCAGGAGGGAGCGCTTGTCAAGAAATTAGAGGATGTCCAGAAGGCAAAGGAGGATTTGGTTCATTCCATCGCCGATATTTACATGGATATCGATTCGCTTCAATATCCGAATCATATCCAGGTCGGGGATGGCGTGACGTTTAAGTTCGCTGCGAGGAACAATAGCCGGCTCGAAGGGAGAGAGGTTACGGCTGAACTTCATGTGATCCCTGTATCCGATCGCGAAAGCGGTCTTCCGAAGAAAGTGTTTTCGACGCAAGAATCATTCACGCTTCCGCCGGGTGGCGCGCCCGATTCCATTTCCTTTACGTGGGATAAGGCCGAAGCGGGCCGGTATGTCATCTCAGCGGTATTGGTAGATGCGGCAGCGCCGGAACTCAAAGATCCTTCCCGATTCGCCACTCCGGAACTCTACCGAGACTATTTAAAAGAGAGATCCGAAAAATATGTGGTTGAACGGGAAGTAGGGCTTCGGCCGCTCGATGTCGGGACATTTGATTTCGATATTTTTGATACGAAGGGTCCGACCCAGGTGAATGTGGGGGATAGTGTTACCTTTAGCGCAAGGGCCGTGAGTCGTTTTGAATCACCGATCCAGGTTCAGCCGCTTCTCATTCTGACCTCTGAGATTGATAAGGACACCCTTGAGATTCCGTTCCTTCCCGACACCATCAAGACATTTGTCCCGAATGATACGACAACGATCAACATTACCTGGAAGGATGCACAAGAGGGCCGTTGGATTCCGGCGATGCTCCTCATCGACCCCGCTGCTTATCGTCAGGATAACCGAGAGATTAAAGTGTTGGCCGATGACTTCCCAGAACTTTTGACCGTTGGAAAGATTGATGTGTCGGTCCCGCCGTCAAGTTATCAGGGGCCTGATACATTGAAAGTGGGGGAGGAGGGAACCTTCAAGATCGAGGCGGAGAATAAGGGGATTCCGATCACCGCTTTTCTTGAGGCGACCTTCACAGAGCATGCCCGGCCCGATAGCCTCGGGAAGCCGAGCAGAATCATTGCGGTATTCCCGTCTGATACCACGACAAAGTTGATTCTCCCTTCAGGAAAGATGACCCCGATTGAGATTAAACATCGCTTTGATAAGCCAGCCCGCCTTGCGGTGAGTCTTGCTCTAATGGATGCATCCGCCCCCAGAAAGCCGCAAGCGTTCTATGATCTCCCGGATGACCATCCGGATAAGATCGCTTATTATAAAAAATACCTCTTGGGAAGGATTACACCTCCAGAACCTTTGGTGGTCGGTTCGATTACACCGAGCCTTGTGGATGTGGCAGCACTCTCCTTCCCGGATACGGTGGCCATTGGATCGATGGCCACCTTCAATGCGAAAGCGAAGAACAATAACCCGACCCCCTTCCAGGCGTATGGGGAATTAACCCTCACAGACCATGCCCTCGGCAAGCATGTCGTTGGCTTCAGCAACGCCAAAACTTTAGCGCCTGGTGAGAGCGTCCCCTTCGCCATCACCACAGACTCCTTACAGGCAGGACGGAAGGCGATTAGCTTTGCCATCCTCGACGCTGCTGCACCCAAGAAAGACTCCACCTTCTACAATTTACCCGACGACCATCCGGATAAGATCGCCTATTACAAGAAATACCTCCTGGGTCGTGTGACTCCGGATGAACCGCTTGTGGTAGGCTCGATCCAAAATGATCTTTTTGCTTTAACAGGAGGAGCTCTAAAAGATACTTTATCGATTGGCGAAGAAGGACTTTTCTCCTTCAAAATCCATAATGATAACCCGACTCCCATCCAGGGCTTTATCGAAGGAACCTTTACAGACCATGCCCGGCCCGATAGTCTGGGTCACCCCAGCCAGATCATTGTCGATAGTGATGCCAAGACCCTTGTTCCAGGAGAAGAAGTTCCTTTTGAACTCGCGCACACCTTTAACCTTCCAGGTCGGTATGCCCAGAGTTATTCCCTCTGGGATGCGAGGATGGATTCGACCTTAAGAAGCCTTCCTCCCGATGATCCTCGAAAACAAAAATACCTTCTTGGAAAATTCATCCATCCCGAGGAACCCCTGGTGGTGGGATCCATTACACCGGCCCTTGTGAATGTGGCAGAGGTTTCCTTCCCGGATACGGTGGTCATTGGATCGATGGCCACCTTCACTGCGAAAGCCACAAACAATAACCCCACCCCCTTCCAGGCGTATGCAGAACTGACCTTGACCGATCATGCATTAGGCAAAACGGTTGCCTCCTTCGCCAACGCCAAAACACTTTTACCAGGAGAGGAAACCCCCTTCGCCATTACCACAGACTCCTTAAAGGCAGGACGCAAAGCAGTAAGCTTTGCACTCTTAGATGCTTCAGCCCCGAGGAAAGACTCCACCTTCTACAACCTCCCGGATAATGACCCTGAGAAAATCGCCTATTATAACAAATATCTCCTCGGTCGTGTGACGCCTCCGGAACCCTTGGTGGTGGGATCGATTGAGAATGCGCTATTTACACTATCAAACCCTGTCGTTCCTGGTACGTTAAGACCGGGCGACGTAGGTGTCTTTAAAGCAAACCTCCGCAACGACAACCCGACGCCGATTCAGGCTTATCTTGAAGTGACTCTTACCGATGCCGCAAAAGATAGTGCCCTTATCTTGAGTACACCCGCTCAAACACTTCTTGCAGGAGGCGTAACGGTTCCCTTTGAACTTCGTGAACCGATACCGGCGGGTCGCTATGCCATCAGTATTTCTGAAATCGATGGGGCAGCGCCGGATACGTTGCGTCATATTACAGATCCTGATCATCCTCTCCGGAAGAAATACACGCTGGGCCGGATAAACCCCGAAGATCTGCTTGTGGTCGGAGATATCAAGATCGACATTCCGAGCGGCGGGCTTACCTATAGCAGCACCGTTGTTCAAAATGTTCCGACGGAATTTATCCTCAAGATCACCAACCTCGGTGATTTCGACATGCCGGTCAATCCCGAAATCGGGCTTTATCGGGCGGGACTTGCAATTCCGCGAGGGGGTAGTCCCGTCGGAGTTCTGGATCGCATCTCAGGAGGTTCTGTGATGACGGTCTATGACAGTTTGGGAAATGCTATTCCGCGAACAGCCACGACCCATCCCGGTCCTCTGCGATATCCTGAAGCGATCATTGTTCCGAAGGGCGAGACGATCACAGTTCCTTTCACTTGGATCCCGGATCAAGGTCGCGTGCGTGTGGCAGGTGTTGTCATCGATGCGGCCGCCAAGCGGGGTACAATCGCTCAGGGGATTGGGACGAGCGCCGTCGTTATAAATCCTTCGAATGTTTCGATGGCAGAGCCCAAACAGGAAAATCTTATTTTGAAAAAGATGCAAGAACTTCAAGCCCTTCAAGAGAATTTTGATCCTTATATGAAAATTATCCCGAAGGGAGTTCCTTTGATTCAGGAACTTCGTGGTTTGGTGATAGGGGCCTCGATGTTTGTGGGTCAGAGGCTGTCTCCGTCTGGCCCACCTCCACAGGGAGGAGAGGGGTACCCCTTAAGTCCGGTAGCCGGCATTGCACAGGAACTGCCTCCCGATCCTGTGAAGGTCATTCAGCAGAGTGAAGTAGAACAGATACGGCAAAAACTTCAGGCGGAGGAAAAACTTCTGGCTCGATATCAGCAAGGAATCTTCCCGACACAGAGCCGGATCCTTGGAGAAGATTTTGAAATTCTTCAGGCAGGAGGCGATGTCGAAAAAGTGCTTGATGAGATGGAGCCTATTTACTCGGCGTATCAGTCGCTCGATGATCCGATCCAGGCGCAAAAATCAAAACTTCAGAGTGGCATTACCGCGATTCAGAAGGCCCTTTCGGAAGTCGTGCCGGATGTATCGGATCCACTTCCTCAAGTCGCAGAAGCAAAAGTCCTTTTAGCAAGGGAACCGAGCCAAATCATTTTGACGCCGGACGATCTCCGTCAAGAGATAGGGAAATTTGAAACGCGATATGGACTTGATTTCGGCATTTTCACTCCAAAGGCACAGGTCAAGTCTACAGAAGGGGGTGTCAGACTTCGGGTCTGGCCTCTCAAACAGATCGGGCGTCATTCTCAACTCGGATTTACGTTGGATATCCCGAATCTTGCCAGTTATATCTCTGAAGGGAAGGAGCCGCTTCGCTGGCCGACGGCGCAACTCGATCTTTTTACAAGGCCTTCTACCGCGCATTCCTTTGATTGGATGAACAATGCGGTATTGCGATTCGATTTCTCCCGAAAGAGCCTTCTTCTTTCCGAGGACCTTGCCTTACGGCATATGGTTCTTACGCTGGGCGGGACCGGGTATGCGGATTGGCGGCCCTTTGGTGAAAAACAATATCTCATTCTGGGCGGATTGGGGAAGGCGGATGTCAGGACAGGACGTCTTTCCGTCGGCGGGGAATATGGGGCGAACCGTGTCGAGGATCGCTCCCAATACGCGATCAATGCCGATGCGTACCAACTGCATCTTGCTGATCCGTACCAAGAGGTCTTAAGACGCCTAGAGGCCTCCTTCACGTTGAGCCCCGCGCTTAAGATTTCCGGCTACCGGAATTTTGATGTTGGGAAAACGTTCGGTGGTAGGGCTGAGGGAACTCTCGGCAATTTCCGTTACGATGTTCAAGGGGATCCGGATCTCATTTTAGGAAACTTCAATCTCGATTTTGCAAGTGATGCGCAGACGCAGGTCCGGCTCTTCGGGAAATTGGATCTTAAAGAGAAAGATGCTTCCACCGTCGGCCTTACTTTGAGTTATCTTTTCGGAAAGGGTAAAACAAGGCCGATTCGGAATCTTATCTCTTCGGCACCGATCTACACACCGCTACCGCTTGGGTTACAACTTCCAGCTCCTTCAAAGCCGGCTACCCCTCAAGAAACAGTTCAATATGCGTCGCTCACGTCTATAGAATCGACTCCTTCGGAGCCCGTGACAGATACTTCATCGATCGCCCCTGTAGAAGAGACGCCAGCATCTCAACCGCTGGCGTCCGTTGTTCAAACCTCGGCCCCCGTCTCACAGCCGAAGGTTGCGAAGCCAGATACTTCGAAAGTCGTTACACCTTCTCAACCGAAAGTTCCTGTTGTTCAGGCGAAACCTGTTGTCGACACTGTAATTTCACCGTCTGTGGATACCATTGGGGCGAGCAATATCTATGAGTGGAGCTGGTCCTCGGGTGAGAGGACATTGCCGTTAAGTGACAAAATCTTCCGTTTCCGTTCGGGGACCCATAAGACAAAGATGTCGCAGTTTGTACCATGGGACCTCAAACGTGTGAAGATGGCCGTTGGATCTTTAGGGGGTGCTTCTATTGAAAAGGTCAAAGGTTGGGAGACGACCTTGATCAACCTCGATTCTACCGAAAGATCTGATGCTTACTTGAGTGTTGTCATACCGAAACTTTCGGAGCTTCCCGAATCGGATTATTTACAATTTGCGGCGGGGCTTCAGAAGGCCGGCGTAAGAGCGATGCTTCTGGATATCGGTGAACTTCTCTACAATGAAGTTCCTGTTGAGAAGCTCCTTGTCTTAAAGGGTGCCGCGAATCACGAAGGGATCCAGGTCATTCCCCTCTTCAGCGGATTGGTCAGGAACCTGGACGATAAAGGTATTGCTGTGAATGCGGTGCGTGAGGTCCTCCGGAGCCATGCGTTTGAGAATGTCGATTCCGAGGGGAATGCGGTGCCCTTTGAGTTCGCAATTCGGTCGAATCCAGAACTTCTTCCCGAATGGAAAAAGGAAGAAAATCGGAAAATCCTCATCGATGTCCTGGAACAATTCCTGACAGACGTCCAAAAGGAAGTTGCCCGTGAGGCGAATGGTCTTTTGACTGTCCTGCTTCCCACAACACTAAGAGCAGATGGCTATGATCCTGTTGCCGACGTCGAACATATCTTTGTCGCTCCAGGAAATACCACCGCGGCATTGCAACAGGCTTTTGAAGGAATCGAAACGACTCCCGCCTATGGCGTCGGCGTCTTGATGGGCTCCACCGGATTTAAAGGATCTCTTGACCAGATGCCGAAGACGATGGGGGAACTTTACGGCACACTTCAGGGTGAGCATTTTACAGGCCATCTCGTTTATGAGCCGGAAAATTATACGAGTTTGGTGCGGTTCTTGGAGTCGGGAGACAATCCAACCTTCTGGAACGGTGTAGAAGATTTTGTCGGAAATATTCCAGGGTATGCTTGGTGGATCGCCAAACATATTAAACTTTGGATTAGTTCTCGGACATTTGAAGAGAAACCTCTCTTGGGAGATCTCAAAGAGCGGCTGTTACCAGATCATAGGGTAGATCCACGCAAACTCTTCAAGGAAACCCCGCCTTCTATCGGTGACCATGCCCTCAACTTTTTCTTAAGTTTGGTCCAAGGAATTCACGAAGGGATTCTCGGTCTTGGAGCGATTGAGTCAAAAGAGAAAGCAGCTTCGGGTAATCCGGATATGAGCGCTTGGGATCTTGGTCCGGACGCCGGACTGATCGCGAGGGGACTCAATATTGTGAAAGGTCAATATTTCTCAGACCATGCCCGCATTATGAATGTATCCACGGAGGTTGTGGAGACGAGAGAGAGGAATGTGTTCGAGGAGGTATTCGATTTCATCTTTGGAGGAGACGATAGCGGGCCGGTTGTTGCAACTTATAAAGGTGTTATCAATCTGGAAGACGATCTAAGGCTCCTGAGCGCCAAGTATAAGGTGCGTTACGTCATCACCGTGAAACATGTTGGAAAGGAAGCCGAACTCTTTCGTCCCTTCACAGGATTTATTCGCGTCTATCAGCATCACAGTTCCGATCTTAACATAGCCTATGACTTTGAGAATAATAAGCATAAAAGCATTTTCCATAAGGCATTCAACTTTGTCACAGGTCTCTTAGGGTTACGATTCGAGATGTTCCTTTTTAAGGGGCAGGAGGATCAAGTCGCTATTACGATTCCTTTTGACAAAGATGGGAATCATGAAATGAGTATTCAGCTGATCGATGCTCGCGGTCGCCCGGTGGATCAGATTGGCCTTGTGGCAATGGATCTTGATGTTGTGGTGAAAGACCACTTAAAGCCGGGCGCAGAAACGTTCTCTAAAGCGCCCCTCAAAGAGGCGATCTCTGAGATCGGAGCGACTTATGGAGGTGCAGTAGGGTTAGCGGCGCGCGTGAAGTTGGATGAAGTGGGTGATGCATCCCGTCTTTTGGAATCTGCACTGGCCAGCGGCATTTCTCAGTTTATCGTTCAGACCACGGATCTACGAGGCATTCCGAATTTCCTGAAGCAGGCGCACCAAGCAGGGATTCGCGTACTCCTCTACACCGATCTCCAAGGAGATGCGCTGAGCGCATTCTTGAGAGAAGTCAGTCTCCATCGTCTGCCGCTCGATGGGTATGCCGTTTCTGCGCAGGAAACCCCCCAGGCTACAAAAGCCCTCCGAGGGATTGTGGAAGGGAGGTTTGACTCGCCGCTCATGGTGCTCGGAGACGGAAAAGATGGCGAGACGAATCTTGTTCTTGTCAATGTTCAAAATGGCGTCGAAGGACTTAAAGATACTTTGGACGCGACGAAACAGCGACTTGCGCCGAAAGGAGTCCGTGGTGTTGTCTTGGAGGCAAAGGATGCGGAAGAGTTGATGCGTTTCTTGGAGGAGATTCCTCAGGCGACCCCTGATATCATCCGACAAAGAATTGAAACAGTGGACGCCAAGGAGCTGCAAGGGATTCTTGATCGGAATTATCCGGAACTGACCCGTATTGAAAGGTTCATCCAGGGAATCTCCGGCGTGAGAGAACTCCCGACCGTCCAGGTAGGGGCGGATGCGATCAAGGTCGACCTCCTTTCCAATCCGAACCTTTATACGGAAGTCGGAGAAGATGGAGTGGGTCACGAGACCGCAATCAAGCTCCGCCTGAAGAATCTTGGCGAGCGTCGGTTGGGTGAATATAATCTTCATTTGAGACTGATTCATACGCAGACCGGTGAATCTCAAGATCAGTTCTTTGCCATCCCGCCGATGGAAAAGGGCGAAATGAAAGACATCGCCCTTGTGCTACAGGATCTTGACCCGGGGCGATATCAGTATCGTTTCTATGCAATTCCGAAGGATAAAGAGGCAAGAAAGGTAAGCGAAGAAGCGGGGATTCCTGAGGAGGCAAGAGTCTACGGAGTGATTCAGGTTGGAAAGCCCTCTCTTTCCACTGGGGCCATGAAGACCGATAGTTATCCCCTCAGCCATTCTCCTGCAAAGGCGGTGATTGAGGTTCTCTTACGCAACGAAGGAAATGCGCCGGTCACCGTTTATCCGGTCGGTATTTTCCAGGATAAAAAGACAGGCAGAATCGTCGAAACAGATGACCGGCAGGATGACGCGCTTGAAGCCTACTTCGTCGATGAGACGGGCGAGCCTCTCAAAGCGAAGAGTGTGGCGCCAGATGAGGCGGCTTCGGTCAAGGTTCGACTTATCCTTCCACCCGATCCGCTCGATGCGCTGAAAGGCGAGTTTGTCGCTCTTCGCCACACCCTCAGGACACTCGATTGGACGCAGCCTCTGCCACAACTCAGGCAGAACGTGCTCGATCTTTTGAATCAGGCAGAGTCGATCGGTCGCGAGGCATTCATGTTGCGTCAGGAAGATAGGGTACGTCATCTTAAGACCCGTGAGGAACTCGCCGCCAGACGTGAATTGACAGTTGACGTTGATCAGGCACTCTTAGCGCTTCAGGAGGGAACCCAGAAGCTCCAAGAAGGGCTGGATCGTTTGGTCGAACAGCGGGAACTTCTCTCCAGGACGGAAGACCCTAAAGAAATCCAGCGGGTTTCTGAAAAAGGAGTAGGAACTGTTGCCACTGGGCTCAGAGAAATTTCTGATGGCGTTTACGGGGCCAAAATCCTCTTTGTAGATACGGATTTGGAACGAACGAAGAAAGACGCTGCCTATCTGGGAGATCGGGGAGTGTTGGAACGGACCGAAGCGGTGCTTTATGAGGTACAGACACCTTCCCTTATCGCATGGAAATTTGAAGACTTCGCTTCACAGGTCGGAGCGCTTGAGACGGCGGACGCAAATCTTTTGAAACTTGAAAATGACCTCCATCGACAGAACGAAGGCTTGGTTCAGGATTCCGCTTATCTGGATCGTGCGATCCAAACTGGACCTATCACCGTCGCGGCCCAGTTTGGGAATGGAATCCTTGGTGATCTTTCGGGCACCCTGACCATGAAGAATGTAGAAGATGCCATTGCGGCAGAAATACAGCGGTCCCTTGAGGCGAGGATCCAACAGTTGAACGGCGACAAACCGCCGAAACAACATGGCGTTCTCGGCAAGGTTTGGGATGTGGTCAAGAAACCCTTTGCGGCTCCCGTCAGTCTGGTAGGTTCCGTTGTCTCGAAAGACAAACGGCCTGAGGTGCGGGAGGCTCTTCTTAAACAATTATCGGCTGAAGGAGAGATGAATCGGCTCACAGAAGATGCAAAACATTCGGCAAGAGAACTCCTTCTTTCTCAAGGAAAACTTCAGGAAGCACGGCTCTTGGATCTCATCCTTCTTCGCGATACGTTATCGACGCTGAATACAAAGATCGAACAAATTTATAAAGAGGCCAAAGGTCCTGAGGCGCTGCTCGAGGCCAATCAAAAAGCGGCGGCCTTGATTGAAAAAGCGGGTGGCGTCGAGACGATCCTTTCCAATGTCTGGCAGATGGCGACCCTCTATCTTGAGTTTCGTGGAGAGACGGTTCCGTCGGTTGCCATGACTGATCTTCATACGCTTTGGACAAATCTTTTGCAAATTCAAGAACTCCTGCCGGGATCCGTTAGAGGAGATCTTCTCGCCCTTGTTGAGCATGAGGTGATAGAGAAGGGAAGACGGGAAGGAACGGTTCAGAGGACCCGTGCGTCGATCGCACGCCTTGAAAATGAGAAGCTCCCTGAGGCAAGGGCCCACCGGGACCGGGTGGCCGAAGCACTGAAACAGTTGAAGGAGATGCTTGCCCAGACAGCGTCTTTGACACCCGATGCATTCAAGGAGTGGTACGAAACATTCCTTTCAGGGAAAGAGGGCGCCGTTACAGCGAAGCGGGAAACCGTGTCGCAACTCGAAACAACACTTACCCGACTGAACGAGGAGAAAAAGAAACTTGCTGAGGCGGGAGAGGAGGTCCTCTCGCCTGATCTGGTTCTCAGTGATGCAGATGAAACACTCAGTAAGATCCAGTCTGAGACCGCCGAGGATATCATTCGGTTTACAGAAGAAGGAAAACGCGCTTACGATGAAAAGCGGTATGAAGATGCGAAGAACCTTTTCAATCGTGCGATCGCCCTTGAGCCGTTCCACCATACGAGCGCTTATCTTGAGGGACTTCTAAAGGAGTTGGAGCCGACCACACCCGAGGAAATCAAAAAGAAACTTGAGGAGCGGCGGGAAGTTGCCGTCCAGGCGGAAGAGCGAGTCGCTGAGGCGAAGAAATATTGGCTTAAGGTGGATGAAAAATTGAAGGAACTGGGTCAACCCGCAACTGAGATTAAAGCCACTGAAAAGATCCTTGCACAGGTGGATCGCTTCCTCGTCGTCGCGATCCATTCACTTGAGGCTTTACAAGCCGAGCGGATGGCCAAGGCCTCTAAGGGCGGAAAGATTACTGAGCCGAAGAAGGATAAACTTGATCTTCGAATCGAACAGTTGATCGCGGATCTTTCTACATTGCGTTACGAAGCTCTCCCGACCGTTGAGGAGGGAGATGATCTTTCGCCACTGCTCCTTCAGGCGGAAGCGAAACTCGACGAGGCGTATCGATCGGTCAATAAATTTTCACTCCGGATCACAGGTCTTAACCTTGCCCTTTCCCTTGTCCGGGCCCAGATCGGCGGGCTCGGATTCATTCCGATCTTCAATGTTGCCATTCCGGATCCGAAAGCGCCGGTCAAGACGCAATTTAAAGAGTTAACCATCGGTGCCGAGGGCGTCCGGATGAC
>Ga0209824_10000800_pt1 | contig 19033 bp, 17 predicted proteins | sample VDWuncwatermetaG_FD_184124 | JGI IMG/M metagenome (GOLD analysis project Ga0209824, IMG submission 184124) | Wastewater microbial communities from Netherlands to study Microbial Dark Matter (Phase II) - VDW unchlorinated drinking water (SPAdes)... ... | reverse complement strand
GTCTCGGCGCCATCGGTTGGGCGATAGGAGCCGGATGAATCGAGAGGTTCACGTCCGGTTCTGGGAGGGCGTGAGGGTGCGATTCCCCTGCGCTACTCAACTTTCTGGAGCCTCGAATTGGATCTGATAATCAGCCAAACTACCCGTCAACACACGGGCGTCTTTAAAGCATGTCTTCAGAGGCGACGCCTGTCAAAGATATTTGTGTCCATCGTTACCCAGGAAGGTGATTTTGGACATATTCCTGGCTTGACTGTCAGGCAACTGATGGATGTGATACGGTAAGCGTTAAGTAAGGATGGAGGCAGATTCATGAAACCTGCAAAGGCACGGCGTGAAGAAACTGTTATAGATGAGATTGTCGAAACTCTGAAGTCTGTCCCAAAGACCCGGCTGCGGATCGTCCGGGATGTCATTGGCGCGCTCGCTGAACCTGCCGTTCCTGACAGGGATGGGATGAGGTTGAAGCGCACACGACGAAAGAGCCTTCTCAAAACCCCATTCTGTGGAATTTGGGAGGGGCGGAGGGGCATCGGCAATGGGCGATCCTATGCAAGGACGTTGAGGCAACGGTTGGAGAGTCGTGGCGGCAGAATCTAGGGCATTCGTTGATACCGACGTCCTCATAGATATCGCGAGAAAGGACCATCGGGCGCTCGACTTCTGGCGGCGCGCTGAGGCGCGGTCGACGATGACCTGCTCTGTTATCTCTGTATTTGAGCTTCTTGCGGGGTGCCGGAACCTGAAGGAACAGCGGGCGATGCTGAGAAGTTTTTCAACCGTAGACATCGTCCAGGTCGAGAGCGGTGATTCTGTCCAGGCTTTACAGTGGTATCGGTCCTACCATCTTTCCCGAGGCGTTGGGTTTCTTGATTGCTTTGTTGTGGTGGCAGCCCGCCGTTTGGATTGCCAGGTTCACACGCTGAATACGAAGCACTTCAGGGCTATCCCCGGCCTAAAGATTATACGTCCCTATTAGTCTTAGAGAGACGTCATGCCCGCATCGAAGCGGGCGAGTTTAAAGCGTGGGGAAATAATGGTAACATCAAAATATGATCCACGACCTGACGGATAGGCCCGACTTTTTATGGGATGAACCTTTTAGTCGAGACGATCTCAAGAAACTCTTGGATGGCGAAAACGAGGAAGAGAGTCTCTATTACGCGGCTAAGATCCTAAGAGAAGCACGGTTTGAGGAAGTTTGGGATTATCTCTCCCCGGCCTTTTTATCCTCTCACTGGGAAAAGCTCCGCTGGAGACTCGGACGGAGGAAAAAGTTCTGGGAATTCTTTTATACCACATGGCACAGACATGGCCTTATCGCCTAAAGATATCCTCTCCGCTTTGCAGTGGGAGTTCTTGGCGTTCTTTTTTCAGGGGTCGCCGCCTTTTTTTAACCGGGGGGACCGCTCTAAGCGCCTTTAGTCTGCGATTATACTGACTATATGTATAGCTTTCTTAAAGGTTTCTACTGATTAGCCTGTCCGTATTCTCTTTTTCCAATAGTCTTCTTGCCACGAAAACTCATCTGATCAGGTGACGATTCTAACACGTTGTGTTATTCTATGACTGTCCCTGAATAAAATAAGGGACTCCTATGCCTTTAATGATTGGACAGCCTATTGATGCGCGTGAGCTGGAGCAGGCCACCAGTCAGTGGTCGCCGGAGAGGTTTGCCTCCATGTGCAACAGTCTGGTTTGGGCTGTCTCGGGGCGCCGGTATCCCGGAGTGCCTTCATTTACGGAGCGTGTGAACTCCGCCGACGGTGGAATTGATGCCGAATGGGAGATTGAAATTGCCGACGATAGTCATGCTTTACCAACCCCGATCATCGGACAAGGTTGGAATGTTTTCCAATACAAAAAACGTGATCTCATCGCCCAGGACCGAAGACGAATAATTTCTAACATCAAATTGGGCCTCAAGAAGGCGTTAGCCGACTTGGCAAAAGCACGAGGAAAAACTCCAAACCGTTATGTTCTCTTTCTAAACGTCGATCTGAAGCATGACCAGACGTTGGCTCTAAAGAATGCGATTTTACAGGGATGTGATCGAGCTTCGGAGGTCCACGTTGAAATTATCGGAGCTGCGGAGATCGCCACCTTGCTCAATAACCAACCTCACTTGAGGGCGGCCTACTTCGCTCCGCTTGCCTTTAAAACTTGGGAGGAAGCTAATCGCTCACACCGCACACAGAAGCTTTTTGGATTCGATGTGGCTTTAGTTGGAAGAGAGGACTTGCTGACACAGGTACGATCGCTCGTCGATAACCCTCAGGCACGTGTCATTATTCTTACAGGCCCTCACGAGATTGGTAAAAGTCGTCTTGTCCTAGAAGCGACGAGCCATCGTCCACACGAAGTTGTATTTGCCGTCGATCCTCGCTCGATGAAGCTCAATGATTATCGCAATCTCGATACTCCACAACATGAAGTTGTCTGTGTTGTCGAAGACCCTGATCCCGATAGCGTAAAAACATTGGCGAACGAGATTCTGGCAATTGAACGACTCAAGCTTGTTATTACGCTCCCGACTTCTGATCAACCGCCGGATGCTTACGGCACGGATGAGCGAATTCAATCCGCGGCCATTGGTTCTTTGAGCGATGAGGATTCACGCAAGCTTGTAAGCTCCACTGGAAAGCGACTGGACTTTGGCGTGGAGTCGTGGATTTTGGATCGGGCAGGCGGAAATCCCGGAATTTTGCTTGCAGCTACAAGCATAGCAGAGAAATTACGAGCCGCCCCAGGCGACTTTGAAGCGGCCGTTGGGCGGGAATTCGCGAGACGGATCGAATCAGAGATCGGCATCGATGCGCTTAAATGCACCGAGCTTTTATCACCACTAACGCACGTCGGTATCTCGGGCCACTTTCAGAGCGAGCTTAATTTGATCTGTAAAATCTTTGGTGATGGACAGTGGCACGCAGCTAAAGTCCTTTCTGAACTAGAAGATTTGGAGAAGGCGGGTTTGGCAAAGAGAGGAGGATCGTTTGCAGAAATAACGATACCGTTTCTAGCTAACCATCTTGTAACTAAACTGCTTCGCGGTCGAGGAGGTGAAATATTTGCTCTTTTCGCCGGGTTAGATCGATTAGGCAGAATTAGGTTGATACGGCGTCTTTCGCAGGTCACGAGTCAAGAAGTTGACCGATTTTGGGATGCCTTGTTCGCTTCTAATGATCCTCAGGCTCCGTTCGGTAGTTTAAGATCTGCACTGCGTCAGAACCAAATGCTTCGATTTATTGCCGGTGCGACTCCCGAAAGGACAGTCCGACTGCTGGAAGACGCACTCCTTCAAACAAGTCGCGAAGAAAGGTTGGCGATATCGGAGGAGCCGCGTCGAGAGATCATGTGGGCGCTTGAGCAGCTCCTGTTTCGCGCAAAGACCAGTGGACGTGCGTTGAAACTCATCTGGCTACTTGCCGAGGCAGAGAACGAAACGTTCGGCAATAACGCTACTGGTGTCTTGTTAGAATGCTTCCTTCCTTTACATAGCCAGATGCCTCTGCCGCTAGATGAGAGGCTAAATGCACTGCGTGAATTTACATCACCTCAGGCCTCGAAAGAGGGGAAGCTCGCTGCGATTGGTGCTGCCGGAAAAGCTCTAAGCCAACGCGTTGTCGGACTTCGACATAGCGCGGGAACCGCGCCGTTGGATAAAAGACCGGTCTTTACATACAGAGATCTGTACGAGTATGCGCGCGGCTTAGTAGATCATCTGTTTTCGCTTGTCGAATCCGAGGAAGACGAAATAGCCCAGGCAGCATTGGCTCAACTACCTCCCTTAGTCTCGGAACTGGCCACTCAAGGACAGCCGAAGGAGGGTATAGACGGCCTTAACAAATTAGTCGAATGGGCGTTGGCAGAAAAACCTGGAATAAGCATCGCATCTTTATATAGGGTCATCGAGTTCGTTCGGCGAAGTTTTCTCGATCGCAGCAAAAAGCGGGAAATCGATGCGAAGGGACGTGCTGAATTTGAAGAGTATTCTGAGAATCTCAACCGGTTAATTCTCAAGCTAGAAGGTGGAAGTTTCTCGGTGAGACTCAAGAGGTGGGCTGGCGGATGGCATTCAAAGGACCATGAGGAAGTCGTGGTTAATGGTCAAAAAATGTTGAAATTTGATTACGAGCTGGAAAAGCTGGCTAAAGAAGCAATATCAGATCCCGCCTCACTAACCCCGGACGTCTGTTCTTGGCTTATCTCTGGTAGGGCTCAGCAATCTCATCAATTCTTCTTTCATTTGGGAAAATTGGATGTCAACGGCACGTTGCGGTCCACACTTGACGAAATCGGAGCCGAGAGCAACGGAAGTGTCGCCTTCGGATCATATTGGCGCGGTCGGGCGGCAATAGATCGAAAAAAAGCCGAGAAGTATCTCGAGACGGCAGCAGCATTGGGCGGTGTTGCTAGTGAAGCTGTCCTTCGAGCAGTCGCGCATTTGGGACCAAGCGAGGCAACCTTACGTTTACTTCGCGACGAAATTTCCAAAAGCCAAGTCTCTCCTAAAGATATTGCTGGGATTCTGTACGGCGATTGGATTCGGGAAATTTCGGCGGAAGATATGTTGAGTTTATTAAAAACGGAGCCGGGCGATCGGGTAGAACATGCATCTGTAGCGATCGAGGTACTTGGAAGATGGGTACATTGGGAGCGGTCTCTGGAGGGAGCACTTGCCGATTTCGCGTGGCAATGTCTAGAAGCTGCACCGCGGGTTTCAGGCAACGAAGCTTACGATTTCGATAAAGTGGCCGCAACATTGACTCAGAGGCAACCTGATCGCGGATTCAATCTCCTTGAAACATTGTTAACGCAGCCAGAAGACAAACGAAGCTGGTGCCCGATTGATCGCTATACAGGAGGAAATGATTTCTGGAGCACCTTATACCATGCTGACCGTCGTCGGACATTGCGAACGGTATTTTCGGTTGCTTTGCGTGATCCGTCGTACAGCTTTCGTGTCACATGGAACCTGGAGGAATTGTTAAATCAACAAGCCGACGCTGACATTCTGCTTGAGTTCGCCTTAGAATCGGAAAGCCAAGCAATTTTGATCGCTGAAAGTATTACGAGCGCCAAAGAAGGTTTTTGGCCGCTCGCTTTTGGCATTATTCGCCGTTATCCGAACAGCCCGAAGCTGTGGGATGTGCTTACACAAGGTGTAGAACAAATGGGTCGAATAATTGAAGGTCCGTATTCGCAACATATCGAGTCGTGTCGCAAAGAAGTTGAGAAAAAGCTTAGCGATCCTGGTACTCCAGCGGCGGCTCGTCCGTGGCTTCGGGATATCCTGGGCCGTCTTGGGGAAGAAATAGCCCAGCATGTCATCTGGGAATATGACGAAGACGCAAATGATCTGCGACGCTACATCGAGGACAAAGAATCGCCGGAGCGAATCTGGGCTATCGGTAGGGTTTTAAAGTACGCCGAATGGAAAGATATAAGAAGGCTTTTGAGTGTTGAAGACATCGAGGAGGCTCTTCCTCAAGTGGATCTTCCTGAAAGAAAGCGCAAGGCTCTAGAAAAGGCATTGGAGGTTTGGCGGGTTGGAAGCTAGAGTTATGACACCCTTACAGACAAGGGTGTTAGAAATCCTATTTGCGACTGGCCTCGGCCAACGCAGTTATTGCTTCACTGGTGGAACGGCTCTAGCCGAGTTCTATCTACAACACAGACATTCCGATGATTTGGATGTATTCGCAAGAGCACGTCGGATAATCAGGAGCGACTATTTGGAAGCGAGACGGAATCTTGAGCGTGAAGGATTTGAAGTTCGTGCGGAATCTGAGCAGGAGGAATTTGTTCGTTTCTTTGTGCGTGAGCCAGAGCAGTCGGCAAAGGAACTACGAGTCGAGTTTGCACGATACGCCGGAGCTCAGCTCAGTGCAACAAATAGTTTTGGTGCAATAGTTGTTGACTCATTTGAAGATATAGCTGTCAATAAAGTGTGTGCGATCTATGGCAGATCCGAGGTTAAGGACTTCGTGGATCTGTTTTTTATTCTCCGGGAATCAAAATTCACGCTTGATTACTTGGTTGGGCGAGCGAAGGAAAAGGAGGGAGACTTTGATCGAGAGGATACTGTTCTTGAATTTGCTACAAAGCTTCGGGGAGTTAAAGACTTACATTTGCATGAAATCCGGATGATCAAGCCACTCGTCTTGGAAGATCTCCAATCTTACCTCATCCCGAAAGCAGAAGCCATTATCAGGCGGCTTCGGCCAGCTAGAAGGAGTTAAATCAAGTGACGGGATTTGAATGTTTGCAGGGCGTTCAATATCCCAGATCTTCGATCTCCTCTTCTTCCATGCCGAAGTAGTGCGCGATTTCGTGCAGGAGGGTGAGGCGGATCTGCTTGCGCAGTTCGCTGGGGTTGGGAAAATCCCGTAGCAAGGGCTCGGAGAAAATAGTAATCTTGTCGGGCAGGAGAGGCGGTTCGAGTGCCGAGCGTTCTGGAAGAGGAGTCCCCTCATAAAGGCCATAGAGCGTGTCTTGCTGAGGATCGAGCCCCATGGCTTTGAGCTGGTTTCTTTTAGCTCTTTTCTCGACGACAATCTCCACGTTGGAGAGACGGCTACGAAACTCCTCAGGGAGTCGCTCCAGCAACCGGACGGCCTCCTTCTTAATCTCTTTGTGATCCAATGATAAGAAGTTCGCACGAAAGTCCTTGAGGTTCAAGGCGCATGTGGCTGCTAAGAACGTTTTTTCTCCTGCTCTTTTTTCTTCTTCCTGCTGGAACCGGGAACGGCCAGACCCGGGAGGGCGATCTCGCGCTCTTTCGGGACGACTTGGACCGGAACTCTCTCCGCCGTGCCGTTCAGCACAGCCTGGAATTCCTCGCGCGGCTTCCTCCGGATCGTTTGGTGGGAGAGCTGCCAAGAAAACTTACAGCGCAAGAGGTCCGGGAGTCCCTGCTCTCCTTTTTGGACCTCCTCGACCTTTGGGAGCACCCGGAAAAATTAGCTGAGAAGATCCATTCCCAGTTTGACTTGTATCGGTCTGTGGGTGATCCGGGGGAAGGGGACGTTCTTTTCACTGGCTATTATCAGCCCGTGATCGAGGGAAGCCTTACCGAGACGGCGGAATACCGCTTCCCGATTTACCGCAAGCCCGACGACCTTGTGGAAATTGAGCTCGGAGGGTTCTTGCCGCAGCTTCAAGGGGAGAGAGTGGTGGGACGGCTGGAGAACGGCCGCCTGGCGCCTTACCACTCGCGCCGCGAAATTGACGGCCTAGGCCGCCTCAAAGGAAAGGGATATGAGATCGCCTGGGTGAAGGATCCGGTGGATCTCTTTTTTCTTCATGTCCAGGGCTCAGGCCTGATCCGGCTGGAGGATGGCCGCCAGCTCCAGTTGAATTACGCCGCTTCCAATGGCAGACAGTACAAAAGCATCGGCAGGCTGCTCATCGATAGCGGGAAAATACCGGAGGAAGAAATCTCCATGCAACGCTTGCGCCGCTACCTGGCGGAGCATCCCGACGAGCGGGATGATCTGCTCGCCCAAAATGAGAGCTATGTTTTTTTTCGCTTCGTAAACAACGGCCCTTTAGGCAGCCTCGAGGTTCCACTGACTCCCGGGCGTTCCATCGCCACGGACTCGCGTCTTTTTCCGAAAGGGGCGCTTGCCTTCATCGTTTCGCGCAGACCGATCCTCGACGCCGGAGGGAACCTGAACGGTTGGCAGCCTTTTTCCCGTTTTGTCTTGAACCAGGATACGGGCAGCGCCATCCGAGGTCCGAAACGGGTGGATTTATACTTCGGGAGCGGGCATGAGGCGGGCCTGGCTGCTGGGTTTATGAAAAGCTCCGGAGCGGTTTATTTCTTGATCAAGAAGAAGGCGGTCGGAGAGTAGCGCGTGGCAGGGGGCTAAAAAGCCAGCGAGTCACCTTGCTTTAGTATCCTTAAACGATAATCTTTGAGCCTTTTCAGTTCCGTGATGATTTCCTCTCGGTACTGAGGCTTGATATGGGTTACCAAGATGGGAACCGAAGGTCGTCTGAGTTTATCCGCCTCTTGAGCCAGGGTTCGGGGTGTGAGATGACGGCTCATATCGGCAATATCCTGGAGTCTGTTGGGGAAGGAGGCCTCGAGCACCACGGCGCGGAGGTTCTTCTTTCTTCGCGCTATGCCCCAGACCTTTTCCGTGGGCCCCGTGTCTCCTACGTGAAGCAGAGTTTTTTTGTGGTTTTCGATAAAAAAGGCGACGCTGGGGACGATGTGGTTGACCCGGACCGCTGTTACGGTTGAGTTGCCGATGGGCATAGGCTCTTCTTCAGGCATGTTGTGGAAGCTCAAGACGGGCCAGTCTTGGCTATCGCCGGTGATCTGGGTAAAATCGGGCCAGATGGTATCGTTGAATAGCGACGACTTGAGACCCGAGATGACGTCATTGATGCCCCAGACGTTGATGGTCGCCTCGCAGTTGCCGTAAAGATTGTCCGCGATGGTCGCGAGTCCGATAACGTGATCGAGATGGATGTGGGTGATCAGGATGTTTTTTATTTTCTGCTGGGCTCTTAATCCCAGCACGGAAGTCGCCGAGCCCGCATCCACGAGCAGGGAGTCGTTGACCAAGAAGGCAGAGAGGTTGTGTCCCGGGATCTGGCCTCCAGAGCAGCCGAGAACGCGGAGTTTCATAGGAGCCTACTTAACACGTTTTTTATATAATGTCATGCCAAGGTTCAAGAAAAAAATTGAGCAGACCGTGACCAGGAAGCTCCAGTGAAAGAAAGCATTTCAGCTCGACAACAGCTCCTGTGGGGACTTCTTATCGTTCTTATCGCCAGCGTTGTCGGCACGGCGTTATGGACGCGCCAGGGAGGTCGCCTTCGGCAGGAGATGAGACCGGAGAGGCCGCTCGAAGGGCTTGGAGTCTTTGGCAGGGTCCCTGACTTTTCTCTGGTGGAGCGGAGCGGCCAGCCAATGGAACTGTCGGATCTCTCGGGAAAGATCTGGATCGCCGACTTCATCTATACGCATTGTCCGGACAGTTGCCCTATCCAGAGCGCTCAGATGAAAGAGCTTCAAACCGAGTTCCGCGGCGAAAAAAATCTGCGCTTGGTATCCATCACCGTGGACCCGCGGCGAGACTCGGCCAAGGTCCTGTATGGATACGCAAACCGCTTTCAGGCCGATCCGGAAAGATGGTTTTTTCTCACCGGGGAGCAGGATGCGATCTATCGTTTGGCGCAGGAAGGATTCCATTTGGGCGCGGCGGAGATCCCTCAGCTGAAAAGGGAACCATCGGGCGCTACGCACACCCATAGCCCGCGGTTCGTCCTAGTAGACGGCAAGGCCCAGATTCGGGGATACTACCCGGCAACGGACGGGGAGGCGGTCGCGCGGCTGCGCCGCGACTTGGGGGTTCTTCTGCGGGGCGAAAAATAGGAAAAGAGCGGCAAGATAACAGTGTCCACAATGGAGAGAACCGCTGAGACGCACCGCCTGATATTGGCCTTGGCCATCACGGCGGTTTATTTTTTCGTTGAGCTCTTAGGAGGAATCCTAACCAACAGCCTGGCGCTCCTTTCTGACGCCGGCCACATGTTCTCCGATATCGCGGCCTTGGGACTTAGTCTTTTTGCCTTCCAGATGGCCAGGCGTCCGGCCACAACGAAGAAGACTTATGGTTATCACCGTCTGGAAATTTTGGTCGCCCTGATCAACGGCCTGACCCTCTGGCTCATAGTCGGAATCATTTTTAACGAGGCGTACAGACGTTTTCTCGATCCGCCGCAGGTTCATAGTCTGGGGATGCTTTTGATCGCTGCGATCGGTCTGGTGGTCAATGTTGTGGCGGGGATGATTCTCTTTGGCTCCGACCATGGCAGCCTGAACATGCGTGGCGCTTTCCTCCATGTCCTCGGCGACGCGCTTGGATCGGTGGGCGCGGTGGCGGCCGGGCTCATCATGCTGGCCACCGAATGGTATTTGGCCGATCCACTGATCAGTATCTTGATCGGCCTGTTAATCCTTTATACCTCGTGGGGCCTCATCAAAGAATCCTTGGATATCCTCATGCAATCGGTCCCCAAGGGGATCGACGTTGAAGAGGTCCAGAGGGCTCTGGAGCAAGTGAGCGGCGTCAGTAAAATCCACGATCTGCACGTCTGGTCTGTCACTTCTGGAGTTTTCACCTTGAGCGCCCATGCCGTGATCACCTCGGATGGGGACCCGCACATGATCCTGGATCGGATCGAGGATAGGCTGAAGCGTCAGTTTTCCATTGAACATACTACCATTCAACTGGAATTCGAGGATCGGGAAGGAAGAGAGTTTCAAGCCTTTTGACGCTTCGCCCTGTCCCATTGAGAATGGCGGTTGAGCGGTACCCGTGCCGGGGCTCACATAGACTTGACACCCCGTGGCGCGCCACCTATAGTGGCATCATGTTCCGAAAGTTCATTGCGGCTTTGTTTGTCGCACTTTGGTTCATCCTTCTGGGAATTGAATTTTCGGAAGACATGGGGCTTATCGAATACGACGAACCAGAAATAGACCGTTGCGTGGAGGCCGCGCTGACGAGCCTCGGAGAGGCGATTAAGATATCAGATGACTTTAACCTAGAGGCCCCTTGTTCCGTTTTCGTCAATTCCATCGCCTACCTTCCTTTTTCCGCAGACCAGGACGTTTCCTTCCAGCTGATCAGGGAAAAAGCCGCGTTTGTCAAGCCGGACATCCCTATCTATCGTCTCCATCAAGTCTTTCTTATCTGATTTTTAACTCTCTATTCTGTTAAGCTATCTCCACCGCGGGGGAAATCATATAAATTCATGCCGCCTCTAGCGGGTTAGAGCATTTGGGCCAGTCATGAGGAGCAGGCTATTGCCATACAGCGAAGGTAGCTGTATGCCATTTCGCCTACATAGCGAGTGAGGAGTTGAAGTCATGATGAAAATTTTTTCTGTTTTTGGGTCTTTTCTTATTATTGGCGTTATCGGTTGCGCCCATATCATTGTAGGCACGGATTTTGATAAAACTAAGATCAACCAGATTGCGAAGGGCAAGACCTCCAAAGAGGAGGTGGCGAAGATTTTCGGCGAACCCGTAGAAAAAGGAACAGAGGCCGGGCTTGAGCGATGGGTTTATATCAACCGGGTCACGTCAGCCACACCCAAACCAGAATGGCTTGGCTTATCCTATCGGGGCGATACCAGGGAGAGAATGCTGGTGATCATCTTCGGTCAGGATACGGTTAAGGATATTATGTTTTCCGAGACCACCAGGCCATTCGCATCAAGCTTGGGCTTAAATAACTAGGGACGTAGGGAGATTCTTCGATGAAGTTTTTCGGAAGATACATCTTTTTCTATCGTGGCTACACCCAGGCATTGTTCTTTACGATGCTGATTCTCTATGTCTGGTCGTTTCCTTCTCCAGACCCTTTTTGGAAAAGGTGGATGGATACCTTCTTGGATGCTGTTGCTATGTTCAGCCTGATTTCCGGTGAGCTTATCCGCCTTTGGGCTGTCAGCCACGCGGGGAAAGCCACGCGCTCGCGCCGCTTTAAGGCTCAGCTCCTCGTCACTGCAGGCCCTTATGCTTATTTGCGTCACCCCATCTACCTGGGAAATTTTCTGATTGGTCTGGGTATCGTTGTAATTTCAGGGGCTTTTATTTTCGTGCCGATCTTTTTGCTCCTTTTTGCCTTTCACTACCATGCGATCATTTCCGAGGAAGAAGGGTTTTTGAGGGAACGATTCGGAATGGCCTTCGAGCAGTATCGCGCACGGGTTCCCAAATACTTTCCCATAAGGATTCATGTGGGGAGGGACCTCTTGTTCGGCAAGCACCTCCCGCTTAAGGAACTCGGGACAGCGTGCGGAATTCTCGTCGGGGGATTCTTTTTTGAGTGGATAGAGTCACCGCTTCACCGCCGGTGGATTACAGGCTTTTACGATTGGTTAACCAAAGGAGGGATTCTATGAGAGAAGTATACTACTCGAGAAAAGGACTACGAGGATTTTTTTCGGCCTTATTTTCTTTTTTCTCCTCACGGGTGTCGGGCGAATGGGGAAAGACGTGCATTAGGCATCCGACATATTAGCATCGAGTCTTATTGGAGTAGGAACCACGGAGATGTTATTCTATTTGCACCGTAAAGGGGAGTGGCCCACTTCTTCTTTGATGATTACACCTATGGTAACGGATCGGGGAGTCGCCGGGGCAGTTCTGGGTTTCTCCTGGTAGTGTGAAATTTTAGATTCGCAAAAGACAGTGAGGATGAGGGAGTAGTTAATGGCAAATCAAGGTCGTTGGGGGCAGGACCTCCTGATACTGACCTTATTGCTGGGAGCGCTGTTTGGTTACGGACTCGGGGAGCGTGCCTTGTGGTCTCCGGACGAGGGACGCTACGCTGAAATTCCACGAGAGATGGTGGTGTCAGGTGATTACATTACTCCGCGGCTCAATGGCGTCAAATATTTCGAAAAGCCGCCGCTTTTTTACTGGCTCCAGAGCATATCCATTAAGCTCTTCGGCGTGAATGAATGGTCCCTGCGTCTTTGGACAGCGGTCTTAGCCTGGCTCGGATGTCTCGCGGTCTACGTTTCGGCTAGGAGGCTATTTGGACGTCGGGCCGGTCTCGTTGCCGCGGTCGTGCTGGCCACCAGCCTTCTCTATTACAGCATGGGACGGATTATCACGCTGGATATGGCGGTATCGGTATTGCTGAGTTGCTCTCTGTTGGCCTTTCTGTGGGGTACTCTCGAGCCAGTAGGACCTCAGCGCCGGGTGGCCATGTGGGCCTTCTTTATTTTTGCGGCCCTAGCGACACTTACCAAGGGTTTAATCGGCATCGTTATTCCTGCCATGGTGATCGGAAGCTGGATGGCGCTTGTGAATGAATGGCGGATAATGAAATCCATGTATCTCTTCTCCGGCGTCGCTCTATTTTTACTGATCGCTGTGCCCTGGCACATCCTGGTTTCCCAGGTCAATCCCGAGTTTTTTAATTTCTACTTTATTAACCAACACTTTCAACGTTATCTGTTTAAGCACCACAGCCCCTTCTACCGGCCATGGTACTTTATCCCGGTCTTACTGATAGGGTTGTTTCCTTGGACCGTGTTTTCGGTTCAGGCCATAAAGCACAACCTCGCCTTCTCCTGGCGCCAGCGCCACCAGCACAAAGAGGCGATGTTTCTCATGCTGTGGGCAGTCTTGGTTTTTCTGTTTTTTTCTGGCTCTAGTTCCAAGTTGATTCCTTACATCTTGCCGATGTTTCCGCCGCTGGCAATCCTCGTCGGTCGCTACTTATCGACAGCATGGCGTCGACCTGACTTAGGAGGCATCCAATTGGGTTATTGGATTTTAGTTATCTCGGTCTTTCTGTTGGTGGTTGTAGGCCTGAGTGTCGCTCCGCAATATTTGGAGGGACCTTCTATTCCTGCAAGGTTGACATTGTATATCTATGTTTTGACCGCTATCCTGATTCTCGGGCCGCTTGCGGCGCTTGTTTTAGGTAGAGCCTGGGGTTTCCCTTGGGCATTTTCGTCACTGACACTCACCTCAGTTCTATTGTTGATCGTCCTCAATAGCAGTTTGCTGCTCTTCGATCAAAGTCGTTCGGTCAAGGATCTGGCCAATGTGATTAAGTCTCGGTTGCAGCCCAAGGACGAAGTCGTTAGCTACCATACCTATTATCAAGATTTACCGGTGTATTTGCAGCGACGCATTACCGTGGTGGATTGGAAGGGTGAACTGGCATTTGGTACCCAGATCGAGGATGTCCGTAGTTGGATGATTGACGATGCAACGTTCTGGAAGCGGTGGGACGGTCCGGAGACAATCTATTTACTGATTCGCAGGAATAAGTATGAAAAGTTGCGATTCCAATCCGGCAGAAAATTCAGCCTGCTGGCTGAAACGGATTTTGATGTCTTGTTATCCAATCAATTGGTGTCACCGAAACCTCTAGTTGGAAATCTGGAAGAAAGTAAGCCCTCCGATGTTAGCTACCAGACGTAGGGAATTGAGATATTAAACCGCTGTGAAGCAATCCAAGATTCTTATAAATCTCCTGTTTCTAGCTCTCCTATCTTTGAGCGGTGTTTTTGACCACGAGCTCTGGACCCCAGATGAACCCCGCGATGCAGAGATTTCGCGCGAGATTTTTCAAGGCAGATCCTGGACGATTCCCACTCTCAATCTTCAGCCGCATCTAGAAAAACCGCCGCTGTACTTCTGGTCCGTTGCCTCCGCCTATACAATCTTTGGGGTCCACGCGTGGTCCGCACGCCTGCCATCAGTGCTCTTTGCCTGGGGCACGTTGTTTTTTACTTTTCTAATTGCCCGCCGGATGTTTGGTCAGCAAGCGGCTTGGCAGGCATGTTTGATCTTGGCTACCACGGTGGTCTTTCTGGATGTCACGCATAAGAGTATCGTGGACAATGCGCTCCTTTTCTTTTCCACAGCTACTTTTTACTGGCTCTACACTGCTTTTCGATCGGATCGTAAACTCTGGCGTTATCTACTGGCCTACGCATTTACCTTAGGTGCCTTCATGAGCAAAGGACTGGTGGGGGTCGGACTGCCTGGCGCAGCTTTCCTCGTGTTCCTTTTCTGGATCAGGGACCCCCGAGAGATACTCCGCGCACAGCCTTGGTTTGCCGTGTTGATCGTTGGGGCCGGTGCCGCTGCGTGGCTAGAGACGTTGCCACCGGAGCTGCGCAACGTTTTCCTCATTGATAACCATATCAGGCGATTCACGGGGCATGATTACTCGGGTGGCCACATTCGCCCGTTTTATTACTATGCGCCGGCATTCTTTTATATCTTTGCACCCTGGATCCTGGCATTCATTTCTGCGATACCTTGGGCGTTCAGGCGCGATGACGACTTGGTATCCAAACGCTTTCTCCTGGCATGGATCTTCACCAACCTCATCCTCCTGAGCCTGCCTGCAACCAAGCGCGAGATCTACTTCCTCCCACTCTCCCCAGCGGTGGCTATTCTTATTTCGGCGTGGTTCGAACGGGTCACGGCGCGGCCCAAGTGGGCTACTGCCCTGCTCGTGATCTTTGCCTGTGTGATTCTGCTAGGTTTTCTGGCTGTTTTAGGCGCTGCCATCTATATTCAAAACTGGCTGGGGTTGGGAATCGCGGTCGGTCTTGTGGCGTTCGCGTCCTACTGGATCCACGGCCAGAACTCGCCGCAGGCGTTGGCCATAAGTACCGCCTCCTTTATCGTGGCCGCCATTTTTATACTCTTTCCCTATCTGGATAAGGTCAAGAGCTTGGCGCCGTTCTGCCGGGAACTGCCGGCGATCGATCCCATTCCCAGCTATCTGCCAGATGAAACCACCCAGGCGGTCATACCTTTTTATACGGGCCACTATGTTCGCGCGGTAAAGAGTTACTCGGAAGCGCGGGAAGCCTCGACCCATAAACCTGCCTATATCGTGGTAGTTCGCAAGCGGGAATCCAAAACGTATATCGAAGACTTGAGGGCCTGGTATCCTTATATCTGGGTCGGGGATGAATCCAAAGGCGATCGAACTATGGTGTTACTTGCGAACGTGCCAAAGTGAGTTGGAAGTTTAGATCATCGACGATGCGACGCTGGCAGCGTTGGAATAGCCTGGTTGTTATCTATCTGTTTACTTCCCGGAAGACATACGATAAATTACGTGCCAAATCTAGCAAGAGAGTTTGCCTAACAGTCTAAACAGACTGACCATGGTCTTGTTGTCCAACCAAGTAAGGCCAACAGAGTCTTGCCTAAGTATGATTCGTTACTACCTTGGAAAGTCCCGTTGGATAAAGGAGGCTCAGTGATGCGAGTTTTAATCACAGGGGGCGCTGGTTTTCTCGGTTCCCATCTGACGGATGCGCTTTTGGAGAGAGGGGATGAGGTCACCATTCTGGATGCAGCCTCTGATCTGAAAATACGCCACCAGCTGGGAAATCCCCGCTTCCGGTACGTGAGAGATTCTGTTCTCAATCGGGAGATCCTCGAAGGGCTCATCTCCTGGTGTGACGTGGTCTACCACCTTGCGGCGGTCGTGGGGGTGGAGCATTATGTGGGCGATCCTTACCAGGTCCTTAATGTCAACGTGAATGGAACTCAAACCGTTCTCAGTGTGGCTTTCAAGGCGCGCAAGAAAGTCATCTTCAGCTCTACCTCGGAGGTTTATGGAAAAAGTCGCAGCGTTCCTTTCACCGAAGACGGAGACCGGGTCCTGGGGTCTACAAGGATCGATCGCTGGTGCTATTCGACATCTAAGGCGGTCGGGGAGCATTTTTGTTTTGCTTTTCACAAGCTCGGGCTCCCGGTAGTTGTGCTGCGTTATTTTAATGTTTACGGGCCTCGGTTGGACCGTATGGATGTGGGGAGGGTCATCACGATCTTCCTGGGGCAACTCATGCGCGGCGTCCCTTTGACGATCATTGGCGACGGGAGGCAGACTCGCTCTTTTACCTATGTCGACGATGCTATCCAGGCGACCGTGGCTGCTGGTCTCAAGGAGGAAGCGGTAGGAAACATTATCAACATCGGCTCCGACGAAGAGGTGAGTATCAAGCAGCTTGCGGAGAAGATGATCAGCCTGTATGGATCTCCATCTACTATAACCTTTGTCCCTCAAGAGTCGATCTACGGCGCCAGTTACGAGGATATCCCGCGCCGGGTCCCGGACAACAGCAGGATGCGGGAGATCCTGGGCGTCGTTCCGCAGGTCTCGCTGAAGGATGGGTTGAAGCGAACCATCGAGTGGTTTCGCGCCCGAGGGATCGAGGGATGACCGTTAGATTGTCCATGCCGCTCTAGCGACCCTAGAAGATAGAGGACAGAGCTCGATGGGGGACTCGGGAATTTTGCCAAGTGGCGGGGAGATTTCTTTCGACGCAACCAGGAAGTGCCAGGTTGGAGAGGTTCGCTACTGGCCTTGGGCGCTCGCCGTGTTGGTGCTTGCAGGGCTGCTCTTTTTTCTTAGGCTTGGCGACCGCGCCCTGTGGGGATCAGAGGGGCGTTGGGCTGAGATCACGCGCGAGATGCGGCTCACTGGCAATTACTTTTGGCCCACCATCAACGGCACGGTATACTATGACAAGCCGCTGCTCTCTTACTGGTTGGTCGCCGGCGCTGCTTTTCTTACCGGCTCTCTGAATGAGTTCACTGCCCGCCTGCCCAGCGCGATTGCCGGATTGCTGGGCGTTGCGCTCTTGATGATGCTTGCACGGCGGCTTTACGATCTGCGCACAGCAGTCATAGCCGGTCTCATTTTGTCTACCAGCTATAGCTATGCCCTATTTTCACGAATTGCATCAGCCGACGTAGAGACTGTTGCCGGTGTGCTTGCCGCGTTGGTCCTATTCCTGCATAACGAGGAACAACAGAAAGGGGGGTGGATAGCAGCCTTTTGGCTGACTATGGCCCTGACATCGCTTACTAAAGGCCTTCTCGGTTTTGTATTGCCGTTACTGGTGGTCGGGATTTATTCGATTTTTGCAGATGGATGGCGTGAGCTTCTGAAAAGGTTATTGGACAATAAAATCACCGGAAGGCTCAGGTGGTTGGCTAAACAGTGCGGTTGGTTATTCCAATGGAGAACGCTCCCAGCAGCTGTCGTTGCACTGGCGGCATACTCTCTTCCCTTTGTGCTCTCGTATGAGCCGATGCACTCCAACATCGGGGTTTACAAGGTTTTTCACGAGAACGTGAGCCGTTTCTTTACGCCGTTCGACCATCAAGAACCACTCTATTTTTACCTTTACCGGATTTTTGCGCTCGTGGCGCCGTGGTCTATCTTCCTGCCGGCGGCGCTGGTTCAAATGCATTCCACGTCGAGGGAGAGAGGCGACCGCTTTATCCTAGTATATTTTTGGGCGACCTTTCTCTTCTTCAACTTCTCCGGCTCCAAACGCGATTATTATCTCCTGCCGGTGCTGCCAGCGGTAGCGGTCTTGATTGCGCGCCTGTTCATGACAGAGAGAGAGGTGCTGGACAGGGGTGCCCGCAGGCTGATGGATCTGGGCTATGTTTTGCTTGCCATTTTAGTGGCGATTGTTGGGGTGTTAGCTTTGCTGCCGCCAGCGATGCGTCCGGGTGCGTTGAGTGAGTTCCCGGTATTGCCAGAGCGAGCGGCGTTTGCTGCGATCTGGGGGATTATGCTGGCAGCGGTGATTTTTGCTCTTATCCGCCTGCATCCTTGGAGAATTATGCTTTCGAGCTCCCTGTTGGCTTACCTCGGTTTGCTCTTCCTGTTTGTTTTTGCGCTCCCAGGGGCGGAGCGGTACCGCGGAGAAAAGGGCTTCGCCCGAGCGGTGCGGACGCAATTGAACGGGGATATGAGCCGGATTATATTTTACAGATACGGAGGACCGGGTTTGTTGTTTTATCTGTCCCCGCAAAGGCCAATTCTTTGGTCCGAGGAGGAGACAGATTTGGCTCGCATGATGGAAGGTAACCCCGACCGTTGGGTTATCTCTCGGGAGCGGGAGCTGTTAGATCTCCATCTTCGTGGTTCTGTTGTTGCGCGCGAGGAGAGCCGCCGATGGGACAGACCAGCTTCTCCGCTGGGCCCATTCGTCCTTTTTCGGCCCGATGGGGCTGCTCGGCAAGAAGACAAGTAGATTAGACCTCTCATGTCTCTCGATTTGTATAGTTTCATTTCCTTTTTTCTCATCATCACCTTCATCCTCCACGGGATCGCCTTTACCTTCCTTGGATGGAAGCGGCGCAAGATCCACTACTTTTTTCTCACCGGTACTTTCGTTTTTCTTACCGCTATTTACTTCATTAAGTTCGAGGGGTGGGCCTTAAGAGTTCCAGGCACTAACTTCCCCGCAACTTGGCTCTTGAGGATAGGAGCCACCTTGTGCACCCTGACCTATCTCCGGTTCCTTTATCGGGAAGAGGGTTCCTGGTTCCGAAAGCTCATCCATTGGAGCAGACGGCAATGAGGCAACAGAAAATATGTTAGCAGCGTTCGGCGTGGATCCGCGGCCTCATGAAAGTTTGGGAGTAAGGAAGAGCGTATTTTCACCGCGGCGCACCAGAAAGAGGACCCCCTTCCCTTTTTTGCCCTCC
>Ga0209824_10000794_pt1 | contig 19078 bp, 20 predicted proteins | sample VDWuncwatermetaG_FD_184124 | JGI IMG/M metagenome (GOLD analysis project Ga0209824, IMG submission 184124) | Wastewater microbial communities from Netherlands to study Microbial Dark Matter (Phase II) - VDW unchlorinated drinking water (SPAdes)... ... | reverse complement strand
CTCCTCGCCTTTCACTCCCCGTGCAGCCTGCAACACGGCCAGCAAATTCGCGGCGCGGTGGAAGGTGTTTTGGAGGCATGCGGCTTTGAATTGACCGCGGTGCCTGATGCCCATCTTTGCTGCGGCTCGGCGGGAACTTATTCGATTTTGCAGCCGCAACTGTCACAGCAGTTGCTGAAAAATAAAGTGGCCGCGCTGGAGTCGGGCGCACCGGCACAAATTGTCACCGCCAACATCGGTTGCTTGATGCACCTGCAAAGCGGCGCGTCGCGCCCGGTCAAACATTGGGTGGAAGTGTTGGACGCGGCATGGGCATCAACACAGCAGGAAAATCTTTTATCACGCGGAGACGCGGAGGGCGCGGAGAAAAACATAAATTCTTATGGCGTTCTCCGCGACCTCCGCGTCTCCGCGTGAGATGATTTTGTTTTGGAACTGTCGCCTTTATTTCTGGCGCGTGAGTAAGGGCAACATGTTATCGTGGCGGCATCGAAGGGGCGAACAATGGTTAAAGAACGCGAATTTTTGGCGCTACGCAAGGTGTTGATGTTTTCGTCGTTGTCGCGAGAGCACTTGCATCTGCTGTCTTCGGTGGCATCGATCCGGGAATATCCGAAAAATCATACTGTCCTGGCGAGCGGCGACATGAGCGATTCGCTCTACATCATTTTATCGGGCAGCGTCAAAGTCGGTATCGTCGATCAAGACGGCAAGGAAGTTATCCTGTCTTTCCTGAATGCGGGCGACGTGTTCGGCGAGATGGCGCTGATCGACGACAATCCGCGTTCCGCCGATATCGTCACGCGCGACGCTTGTGAAATGCTGGTCATCGAGAAACACAACTTTATCCGCTGCCTCGAAAAAAGTTCGGATTTGGCTATGCAAATCATGCGCAACCTGGTCAAAAAATTGCGCGATGCCGACAGGAAAATTGAAAGCCTGGCACTGGTCAACGTTTACGGTCGGGTGGCGCAGGCGCTGCTGGAGATGGCCGAAAAGGAAGAGGGTTGCGAGCGGGTCATCAACAAAAAACTATCGCGCGCCGATCTGGCGCGGTTGGTCGGTGCTTCGCGCGAAATGGTGACGCGCGTGATGAGCGATTTGACCGAGGGTGGTTATATCAGCATTCAGGGCAAAACCATCGCACTCCACGCCAAGCTGGCAACGTATGCCCATGAAATTGGCCGCGCGCAAAAAAACCGCTCTTTGTAGGGTGCACTCCGTGCACCAATCCATGCGCGGCCCGGAACGGGCTTTGCCCGACAAACTCACTCCGTTGTCGGGCAAAGCCCGACCTACAAACGCTTGGACACAGAGGAAACAGAGGCAGCAGAGGGAAACCAAAACAAAAAGCAATCATTCTGGCTTGGTTCTGAGGTTTTGAGATTTTGAATTCCTCTGCTTCCTCTGTTACCTCTGTGTAAATGGGTTTTGTAGGGCATCCTACGATCGCGCGGGTTGTATCACCGCCAACATCATTTGCAAGCCCTCCGTCATCAATTTTTCAATGGGCGTAGCGAGATAAGGTAGCGACCAGGCCAGCACCAAAAACCCTACCGACAAGGTGATCGGGAAACCGATAGCGAAAATGTTGAGTTGCGGCGCGCTGCGGCTGAGCACGGCGAGCGCGATATTGGTCATCAACAGCGCGGCAACCAGCGGCAACGACAACCACAGCCCGGTACTCAGTATTCCTCCTCCCGCCATCGCCAGCGTTTTCATGTTTACCGCTGCCAGCGGGTCTGCGCGTATCGGCAGCACCTGAAAACTTTCTACCAGCACCGCGAGCATCAGCAAATGCCCGTTCATCGCCAGAAAAAGCAGCGTGGCGATCAGCCCCAGGAATTGACCGATGAGAGGCGATTGTCCGGCAGTTTGCGGGTCATAAAAGGTCGCAAATCCCAGTCCCATTTGTAGCCCGATGATTTCCCCGGCGGCTTCGACACTCGCAAAAACAATCCGCATCACCATCGCCATCATCAGGCCGATCAGCACTTGTTGAAGCAAAATCAACATACCGACCGCCGATCCGGGATCTATGTGCGGCGGTGCCGGCAGCGTCGGTGCGACGATGAAAGCCAGCAGCAGCGCGAGGCCGATTTTGACCCGCGCGGGCACACTGGCGTTGCCCAGCAAGGGAGCCGCCCCCAGCAACGCGAGTATGCGCACCAGCGGCCACAGATAAGTGGCGAGCAGCGTGGTGAGTTCGGCGGAAGTGAGGGAGAGCATGTTTGAGGATTGAGGATTGAGGATTGAGGAGCGAGGATTGAGGAGCGAGGATTGAGGATTGAGGATTGAGGATTGAGGATTGAGGAGCGAGGATTGAGGATTGAGGATTGAGGATTGAGGGGCGAGGATTGAGGGGCGAGGATGATGTACCGAGAGAGTCGGGTTTCCCGATCCTCGCTCCTCGCTCCTCGCTCCTCGCTCCTCGATCCTCGCTCCTCGATCCTCGATCCTCGCTCCTCGATCCTTGCCTTTGTTCACCCGATCATCCACGGTATCCCTGCCAGCAGCCGCCGCATATAGTCGAGCATCAAATTGAGCATCCATGGCCCGGCGGCGACCATCACCGCCAGCATCACCACCAGCTTGGGAATGAACGACAAAGTCATTTCGTTGATTTGCGTGGCGGCTTGAAAAATGCTGATGATCAACCCCGTCACCAGCGCGGCGAGGAGCGGTGGCGCGGACACCAGCAGGGTTAGTTCCAGTGCCTGGCGGCCTAATGTCATTACGCTTTCGGGGGACATGGCTTTATAAAAATCGAAAAAAATCTTAACCACGAATTACACGAATGACCACGAATGTGCACGAATAAATACATATTCATTCTTGAAAATTATGGTTGGGTTTTATTCGTGTTAATTCGTGTTTTTATTCGTGTCATTCGTGGCAAGGTTTTTAGAATTTACACATAAAAACTCTGCACCAGCGAGCCGATCAAGAGATTCCAGCCGTCCGCCAGCACGAACAGCATGATTTTGAACGGCAGCGAAATGATCATCGGCGAGACCATCATCATGCCCATCGACATCAGCACGCTGGCCACCACCATGTCGATAATCAAAAACGGCAGGAACACCAGGAAGCCGATTTGAAAACCTGTTTTAAGCTCGCTGGTGACAAATGCGGGCACAAGGATTTTCATCGGAATTTCTCCGGTGCCGTTGATGGGGGGCGCATTGCCGATTTTGACGAACAAGGCCAAATCGGTTTCGCGGGTTTGGCGCAGCATGAAAGCTTTGAGCGGCACGATGCCTTTTTCCAATGCTTGCTGTGCGTTAATTTTATTTTCGCTGAACGGCAAATACGCATCGGCATAAATTTTATCGAATACCGGTGCCATCACAAAGAAAGTCAAGAAAAGCGCGAGGCCGACGAGCACCTGGTTGGGCGGGGAGGTTTGCGTGCCCAAGGCATGGCGCAGCAACGACAGCACGATGATGATGCGCGTGAAGCCGGTCATCATCAGCAGCAGCGCGGGCAAAAACGACAGTGCGGTAAACAGCAGCAGCGTTTGGATGCTGAGCGTGTACGTTTGCCCGCCGCCCGCAGCCGGGGTGCTGGTCAAGGCTGGCAGGCCGACACTTTGTGCCCACGCGGGCAGGGCTTCGATCAGCAGATTCAGGCCGATAAATAAGAGCAGCGATTTTTTCATGATCGTTTTTCGGCCATTTTTTTGAGCCATTCGGCAAAACTATTCCCTTGCGCAACAGGATTATCACTTTGGCCGCGCATCGCCACCGCAAGCTCTGTTTTTGGCAGCGTGTGCAGGGCGCGGACATTGCCCGGCGCGACTCCCAGCACCAGCCAGGTGTCGCCGATTTCCACCAACACTACCCGCTCGCGTTGACCGACCGACGCGCTGCTGATAATTCTGAGCGTGTTCGCCGCAAACGATTTTTGTGCGGTGACACGCTTCAACAGCCACGCCAGCGCGGCGATCAGGCCCAGCACCACGATCAGCCCCAGCGCCATCTGCGCGATGCCGTTGCTGGCGGCGGTAGCCGGAGCTGGAAGCGGTGTTGGCGCAGTTTGCAGTTGCGCGGATGCAGAAATGGCGAATGTGATCAGCGCAATAAATAAAGGAATTTTGAACATCTTTATACCTAAAAAAGCAGTTTCACCACCAAGTCACCAAGCTTACCAAGGCGCACCAAGTTTCGTAGCCCGGATGGAGCGAAGCGCAATCCGGGAGCGCGGCGAGTTTCAACCGCCAGCCTTCCCGGGCGGCAAAATGCGCCGCATAAGCATTGGCTAAGCGGCAAAAGTCCGCCGCAAGCCATGCTAAATTACGCTACGCTTCATCCGGGCTACGGGGCTTGGGCGCAAGCCGGCGGGACGTATATAAACGCGGGCAGCGCGAGCAAAAATAAAATTGGAGACATGATTTTCGATTCAATATTTAGCCACGGATTAACACGGATTAACACGGATAAAACCAGGCGAAAGATTTTGAATTAATCCGTGTCTATCCGTGTTAATCCGTGGCTAAATTTTTTTGATTTTTTCCGGCGACTATCAGTTAACTGAGACTGCACCATCATCGGTTGAGTTTTCGCATCCGCTCGCTCGGTGTAATGATGTCGGTCAGACGTATCCCGAATTTGTCGTTGACCACCACCACTTCACCTTGCGCGATCAAACAGCCATTGACCAGCACATCCATCGGCTCGCCGGCCAGGCCTTCGAGTTCCACCACCGAGCCTTGCGCCAGTTGCAGCAGGTTCTTGATGGTGATTTTTGTGCGCCCCAGTTCCACAGTCAGCAGCACCGGGATATCCATAATCAGGTCGATGTCGTTGCTCACCGTAGGTTGATTTTGGGGGGGATTCGCGCTCGAGAATTGCTGGAATTTTGCGGTTTCCTGTACCTGGGGAGCCGCGGTCTGTTCGGCCATGGCAGCGGCCCAGTCATCCATACCGATATCGTCTGCTACGGCTGCATCACTCATGATGTTCTCCTGTGAAGTATTTGAAAATGGGCGCGTCGCCAAATTGCGTCTTTCGATTTCGCCCGCGCTTGGGTTATCGCTGAGATTGAGCGGATCAGGCATGGGGTTCTCCGTGTAGTGTCTCTGAGATAGGTTGACTTATAAAAATGTCCACAATTTTGTCAGGCAAGGCGCGCGGATGGCGCATAGTTATTCATATGCAACGACGCGCAACGCGGCCTGGCGAAATTGTGGGCATTTTTAGGTCAAGTTATTTCAGAGACACTACACTCTATAAATCCGTCGTTCGCGCTGCCCAGCATTTTTTCGACTTTCAGCGCGTATTGCCCGTTGATGACCCCGTGGGTGCACGCCATCACCGGCACTTTATCGACCGTTGCGATCAGCGATTCGGGTATGTCGATGGGGATAAAATCGCCGACGCGCATTTTCATCAATTGATCCAGCTTGATGCGGGTGTTGCTCAAGTCCGCCACCAATTCCACTTCCGCCGCCTGCACTTGCCTGGAAAGCAGGCGCACCCAGCGTTTGTCCGCTTCCATGCGGTCGCCCTGCATACTGCTGTAAAGCAAATCGCGTATCGGTTCGATCATCGCGTAGGGCATGCAAATATGCAGTTCGCCACCGCCGGAACCGAACTCTATATGGAAAGTGGTCGACACCACCACCTCGTTGGGCGTGGCGATGTTGGCAAATTGCGTATTCATTTCGGCGCGCTGGAACTCAAACGTCAGCGGATGCACCGGCTGCCAAGATTTCGCATAATCTTCAAACACCACGTTTAACATGCGCGAAATAATGCGCTGTTCGGTTTGGGTGAAATCGCGTCCTTCGATGCGCGTGTGAAAACGCCCGTCGCCGCCAAACATGTTGTCGATCACCAGAAACACCAGGCCAGGATCGAAAATAAACAGCGCGGTGCCGCGCAGCGGTTTGGCTTGCACAAGATTCAAATTGGTCGGCACCACCAGGTTGCGCACGAATTCGCTGTATTTCAAGACCTTCACCGGCCCCACCGAAATGTCGGCGGTGCGTCGCATGAAATTGAATAAGCCGATCCGTAGCAGCCGCGCGAAACGCTCGTTGATAATCTCCAGCGTCGGCATCCGCCCGCGCACGATGCGCTCTTGCGTGGCCAAGTTGTACGAGCGTACGGCGCTCGGGTCTTCGACTACCTTGATCTCATCGGGCTCGCCGCTGACCCCTTTTAAGAGCGCGTCAACTTCATCCTGCGAAAGAAAATCACTCGAGCTCATAGTTGATGTTTACCTGATACGCGACAGCGGATCAGGTCCGTTTTCACCCTCTCCCTCGAGGGAGAGGGCCGGGGATAAGCAGTGGCTTGCGGCGGTTTCATGCCGCTTAGCCAATGCTTAGAAGGAACACCAGAGGGTGGGAGCGTTCCCGCGCTGATCGTCGTCATTTATGTAAATCTCGTTGGATGTTTATTGGATAATGAATGACGTAAAAAATACGTTGATGACTTCGTCCGCCTTGAGTTGTGCCGCGATCGGCTGTTTCACTTCTTGCGCTATTTCTGCGGCGAGCGCGGCTTTGCCTTCCGCCGTCAGCAGGTCGTTCGGACGCTTGCTGGAGAGCAGCAGCAAAATGCGGCTGCGGATTTCCGGCATGTGCATCTTGATAATATCGACCGTGGGCGCATCGCCGACCTTGAGCACCAATGCCAGTTGCAAATATTGCGACATTTCGCCGGGTTGCAGATTGACGGTAAACTGGTCGAGCGTAATAAATATGGGCGGTTTGGAAGTCGCGGCAGGGGCGGCTTTGACTTCTCCCCCTTCCGCCGACAATTGGGCCTCGTCGCCGTGTTTTTGTTGGTTGAAATACCACGCCGCTCCGCCCCCGCCGCCCGCGAGCAACAACAACGCCGCGATGACCCACAATTTTCGTTTGGATTTGGTCGGTGGCGCTTTGTCCGGTTCGGCAACGCTATCCGATTTGTTGACTTGTTTGAGTGCTGTTTTGGCCATGATCGGTTTCCTTATCTGTAGTGATATTTTGCGCGTGCCGGTATTTTTTCATGCGACGAACAAGCGCGCTAATCGCGCATTGTTTGCCCCGTAGGTCGGGCTTTAGCCCGATATCGCTCCACCCTCAACGCACCTTGCTGTCGGGCTAAAGCCCGACCTACGGGGCTGATGGGACCGCGATGCGACAGGCGCGGCTTTTTTTCAATCCGGCCTCAGGCAAACGTGTCTATTTGACTCAGGCTGCTGACCGCGCGCGAATGGCGCGAGTGCGCCGATATCAATTTGTCGTTGGCTTCCGCGTGCGCCGTCGAGAGGGTGCGCGCCGGGTGGGTTTTTTCAAATTCCTTTTGCGCGGCCTGGTCGCGAGTATCCTGTGGCGCTTGGTCGGACACCTGCGAGTTGCCCAGTGAAATGCCGGCCTCCGCCAGTATTTCACGCAGTTTGGGCAAAGCGTTTTCCAGCGCGTCGCGCACCGCCGCGTGGGGCGACATAAACAGGGCATCCGCCGTATGTTGGTTGACATTGAGCACGACTTGCAGCGGCCCCAGGTCCGGCGGGTTCAAATGCAGTTCCGCGGCCTGCAAGTTTGTTCCTACCATCCACAGCACCTGCTGGCCGAGTGCCTCATTCCAGCCGCGCGAGTTCAGTGACGGCATATGGGCCATAGCGGGTTGGGGCAGGTGCGCTATCGCAGATGAAATGTTGGCAACACGCTCGCCCGTAAAAAGTGGGCCGGCCACGGGGGGGGGCGCGGGTGTTGAGGGTGCGGGTAATTCGGCGCGGCTCGGGAGTGCTTCTTGAAGGTCCAGCATAACCTTCGGGGGAATCAACTTTTCCGTTGCGGCGTTATTTTCCTGTGTTGAAATTTTTCCCTGACCGAGTTCTGTGGTAAACATTATGTCGGTTGTAGAGGATGGCGGTATTGACGCGCTTTGCGTTTGACCCGTTTCGCTCGATGGGCTTGTTGCCGGGGGGGGGGTGTCGGGCAAAAGCGCGTGGGGCGCGCGCTGGGCGGCCCAGATCAAGGAATGCGTCTCGCTGGGTGTGCGCGGGCTGGAGGTCTGTGCGATTTCGCCTGAAATCGTTGCGGGCTGGGCATCATCAAGGGTTTCGAGCGGTCGGGTGATCCATGCTGACGAAGTCAACGTGAGGATAGAGGCTGTGTCGCCCATCGTACCATCGGCGATTTTTTCGGAAGGCGGCGGGTTTGCATCTCGCGGCATATCCGCAGTTGATGTATAAAACCAGGTTGAAAAATGCCGGGTTACTGCATCCGGGAGCGAGTTTGCATCATCGCGTTTTTCTTTCATCTCGATGGTTTCCTCGGCTTGTTCCTGTTGCGCCAATTGCGCGTTCAACACGGAATCAAATGGTTGCGTATCTGGCTCGCTGGCGTTTGCGGCGACCGGAGCAGGGTTGCTTTCAGGCGATGAGGTTGCGGACGGATGTAAAGAAAGGCATTGCATCATGGCTCCTGGGGAAACGTTTATTTATTTCATTTTCATCTGATTGCTATGTAGGGGCGGGTTCTAAACCCGCCCGCAGGCTTGGTTCCGTGGCTTGGGCGGGTTTAGAACCCGCCCCTACCGGATATCGCAGCGCGTGAATAAATCAGCGTTTCCCCAGGTTTAGTCCTGTGTTGCGGAAGCCGTTTTAGCCAAGTGGCTTCTCGCAGCCAGCTCGTCTTGATCGCGCTGCGCGTGGCGGGCGTTGCGGCGCGCTTCAGCTTGGGTGTGGCGATGGCTCAGAGTGTCGTAGGACTGTTGTTTGCGCTTTTCGTTGAGCCATTCCAGCTCGCCTTGTTTGGTTTGTTCGATGGCCAGGTGCATGGCTTTTTTTTGCTGTGCGATGGCGGCATCGAGTTTTTCCATGAATTCCCGAAAATTGCGCCAGCCTTCCTGCGGCAGCCCGCTTTTCACCGACTGCTCAAATTTGGCCTGATAGTCGCGGCGGTATTGCAACAGCATTTCCAGACGTTTTTCCACTTCCATTTTATGAGCGTTGATTTTGCCCAATTTACGCGCCGCGCTGTCGGTCAGGGTATGCGAGAGATCCAGCAAATTTTGCAGGGGAAATTGTTTGCTCATCATCGGCTCCTGGATTTGATAAAAAAATAAAAAAATACTGGCCACGGATTAACACGGATTAACACGGATAAATCAAAAGCTTCAAACAGAAGCGCATCACTTTTCAGATGAATACAAAATGTGATTCAGCCCCATAACTATCCGTTTTATCCGTGTTAATCCGTGTTAATCCGTGGCTAAAGGTTTTTCATAGTTTTAATTAAACAGCGCGCCCAACTTGGCGAGACTGCTGGCGTAGCCCTCGCGGTGTCGCATGTTCTGCTGCAAAAATGCTTCGAGTTTGGGATGCGCGCTGATCGCCTCGTCCAGCAACGGATCGTTGCCGTGCGCGACCGCGCCGACGCTGATCAAATCTCGGCTTTGCTGGTAGCGCGCGTAAAGTTGGCGGAAACGCCGCACCCATTCTGCATGTGAATCATTGACCAGGCTGGGCATGGCGCGGCTGATCGACGCTTCGATGTCGATGGCGGGGTAATGTCCGCGTTCTGCCAATTGCCGCGACAGCACGATGTGCCCGTCAAGTATGGCGCGCGCCGCATCGGCAATCGGGTCTTGCAGGTCATCGCCTTCGGTGAGCACGGTGTAAAAAGCGGTGATCGACCCCTCGGTTTCATCGTTGCCATTCCCGGCGCGCTCGACCAATTGCGGCAGCTTGGCGAACACCGAGGGCGGGTAGCCTTTGGTCGCCGGCGGTTCGCCGATGGCCAGCGCGATTTCGCGCTGCGCCATGGCGTAGCGCGTGAGCGAATCCATAATCAACAGCACTTGCTTGCCCTGATTGCGGAAATATTCGGCGATGGTGGTGGCGTAAGCCGCGCCCTGCAAGCGCATCAGCGGGCTGGTGTCTGCTGGCGCGGCGACCACCACGGCGCGCGCCATGCCCTCGTCACCCAAAATATTTTCAATAAATTCTTTGACCTCGCGCCCGCGTTCGCCGATGAGCCCCACGACGATCACGTCGGCGCTGGTGTAGCGTGCCATCATGCCGAGCAGCACGCTTTTGCCGACCCCGCTGCCGGCGAACAGCCCCATGCGCTGACCGCGACCCACGGTCAGCAGCGCGTTGATGGCACACACGCCGACATCCAGCGCGCGCTGGATGGGCGCGCGCTCCAGCGGGTTATAAGGGCGGCTGTTGAGCGGTGCGCTGCCAGTGAGATGCAAGCTGCCCAGCTGATCCAGCGGACGGCCCACGCTGTCCAACACGCGTCCCAGCAGCGCGTCGCCGACCGGTACTTGGCGGGCGCGGTCGGCGCTGCGGCGAGCGGGGGAGTTGACGTGATCGAGCTTGGGCGGCACCGTTTCATAAGGGGTTTCGAGCGGGATCACTTGCGCGCCCGGCACCAGGCCGTGCACATCGTGCGCCGGCATCAAATAGATTTTTTCGCCCGAGAAGCCGACGACCTCAGCCTCGACGTTGTTGCCGTTGGGCAGCAGCACCATGCAACTGCTACCGACGGCGAGTTTCAGCCCGACCGCTTCCATCACCATGCCGGTGACGCGCGTCAGGCGGCCGCTGACCAAATTGGGGTTGGTGCTGGCGGCGAGCGCGCGGCATTCGCGCAAATATTTTTGCCAGCGCGCCGAGTGGGGGGCGGGGGTATCAATAGTTGGGTTCATGATGTGATCTCCAAAATAAGTTGATGCGACCTAAAGCGGCAGATCGGCCACGGATGGACACGGATTGCCACGGATAAACACGGATAAATCAAAAGCTTATTGCATCAATGTGGTTCACCCAATTGGTGGGTGATTGGCGCGATTTAATTGCATGAATATCCGTGTAAATCCGTGTTAATCCGTGGCTGAACTGCGGTTTCTAGGTTCAACTCGCTTCATTTGGTTTTATCCGTGTCAATCCGTGTCAAAAGGTTTCCCTCTGCCTATTCATTGCTCGCCAGCCACTTCGCATTCTTGTCAAACGCCGCCACCACCCGCTGCCAGCGTGTTTCGAGCGTGGCATCGACCTGCATGGCGGGGCTGTGGATGCGGCAGCCGCCGCGTTGCAGGGTGCTGTCTTCGACGATTTTCCATTCCGATGGCCCCATGTCATCGCGCAGGTGCGTGCGCACCAGTTGTGCGTCGAGAGGGTGCAGCACCAGATGGGCGTGATGGTTGAAAGGCGGGAAATCTTTCATCGCATCGCGCACGCCCGCAAGCACTAACTGCGGCTGGGCCGCGAGCGCCTTGCCGACGATTTGTTTGGCGATATCGACCGCCAGTGCCAACAAGGATTGCGCGATGGTTTCATCAAACTGATCGAGTTCTTGCCGCAAGGCCGCGAGCAGTTGGCCGAGTTGCGTCGCGGCGGCGAGTGCGGCGGCACTCCCCGCCTCGCTCCCCGCCTGATAGCCTGCCGCATAACCGGTGTCGTGCCCCTGTTGGTGCAGGCGTTCGATTTGTAGCACCGTGGGCAGTTTGAGCAGGTTGCCGTGCTGCGCGCCGTCGTCGAGCGCGTTCATTTCCCAGCGCTGATACGCCGTGAGGTCGGCTTTGGGGATGATGGCGCGTAGCATCGAATTAGACATACGCTTCCTCCCCATTGCTGCCAATAGCGATTTGGCCGTCGTCCGCTAATTTGCGTACGGTTTTGAGTATTTCCTTTTGCGCTGCTTCGACCTCGGAGAGGCGTACCGGGCCTTTGCCTTCGAGGTCTTCGCGCAGGGTTTCGGCAGCGCGTTGCGACATGTTGCCAAAAATTTTCTCGCGCAATTCTTCCGGCGCGCCTTTGAGCGCGAGGATCAGCGATTCGGATTGAATCTCGCGCAACAGCAGTTGGATGCTGCGGTCGTCCAAGTCGAGCAGGTTGTCAAACACGAACATTTCATCGACGATTTTTTGCGCGAGATCGTCGTCGTATTGGCGCACGCTTTCGATCACCGAGGTTTCGATGCTGCTGCTCATGAAATTTAATATTTCTGCGGCGGCGCGCACCCCGCCCATGGCATTTTTCTTGAGGTTGTTGCTGCCCGCCAGCAGCTTGGTAAGCACGTCGTTCAGCTCGCGCAAGGCCGTGGGCTGGATGCCGTCGAGGGTGGCGATGCGCAGCAAGGTGTCGTTGCGTAGCCGCTCGGTGAATTTGCCGAGAATGCTGCTGGCATGGTCACGATCGAGGTGAACCAGTATGGTGGCGATGATTTGCGGGTGCTCGTTGCGGATCAGTTCGGCCACGGCGTCGGCTTCCATCCATTTCAGCCCCTCGATGCCGGTGGTATCGTTGCCTTGCAGAATGCGATCCAGCAAATGACCTGCTTTTTCGTCCCCCAGCGCTTTGGTGAGCACCGACCGGATGTAATCGTCCGAGTCGATGCCGAGCGCGGTTTTTTCTTCGGTGTGGGTGTAAAAATCGCCTAGCACCGCGCTGATCTTGTCGCGCGATACGTCTTTTAAATGCGCCATCGCCGCGCCCAATTTCTGCACCTCCTTGGGCGTGAGAAACTTCAGCACCTCCGCCGCCTCGTCCTGGCCGAGGGACATCAGCAAAATCGCGCTTTTAACTACGCCGTCATCACTCACGATCCATCCCCCGACACCCAATCTTTGACGACGTTGGCGACAATTTTAGGGTCTTGTTTGGCGATCTGCTTGGCGCGTTGCAGATTCTGATCGTAGCTGTGGTGGCTTCCTTGCGGCAAGATGTCGAGCGCGTGTTGCGCGTGATTTTCGAGCGCGAGTTGCTCGGTTTGTCTGGCCGCAGCAAGATTTTTCAGCAGGGGCCGTAGCACCCCCATCACCAGAAAAATCAGCACGCCGGCGATCAGCAGGTGTTTGCCGATGTCTTTGGCGAGTGCGATGGTTTCGGGGTTTTTCCACCAAGGCGTGTCGGCGATTTTTTCGGCGGGGGTCACCAGAAAAGCGTTGCTAATCACGCTCAGGGTGTCACCGCGCTCCTGGTTGAAACCCACCGCTTCCTTGACCAGATCGTTCATCTGCTTCATTTCTTCATCGGACAAGGGTTTGAAAGTCACTTTTCCGTCCGTGCCCGTCACCTTGCGGTGGTTCACCACCACCGCCACCGAAAGGCGTTTGATGGTGCCGACCTGGTTGCGGACATGGCGTATGATTTTATCGATTTCGTAGTGGGTGGTGGCATCTTTGTGTGTGGCGGCGGGGGGTGGGCTTGACGCATCCTTCGCGGGCAAGCCCGCTCCTACAATGGGCGCGCCTGCCGACGCGGGCGGCTGGTTGGAGAGCGCGCCGGGAATTCCGCCCGCCGCCGCCGCGCCGGCGGGGGTCACCGATTCGGCGGTCTGCTGGCTGCGGATGACCAGATCGGCAGGGTTCTGGTTGGGTTTGTAAATTTCGGCAACATTTTCGGCTTGAGTAAAATCCACGTCGGCGGTCACCTGCGCGCGCACGTTTTCCGCGCCCACGATGGGGGTCAATATCGCCTCGACGCGCTTGATGTAAGACTGCTCCAAGCCCAGCACGTATTTTTGCTGGTTGGGGTCGATTTGCGGGGTGCTGTTGCCGTCTTGGCTGGCCGACAGCAGGCCGCCGTTTTGATCGATCACGGTGACGTTTTTGACCGGCAAATCGGGCACGCTGCTGGCGACTAAATGCACGATCGCGTTAATTTGCGCGGCTTCTAGAGTTTTTCCCGGATACAGGTTGAGCAACACCGACGCGGTAGATTTCTGGGCTTCTCGCGCGAACACGGAAGGCTTGGCAAGTGCCAGGTGTACGCGCGCGCTTTGCACGGCGGACAGCGATTGGATCGAGCGCGTCAACTCGCCTTCCTGCGCGCGCTGATAATTTACTTGCTCCAAAAATTGGCTGATGCCGAGTTTCTGGTTTTCCATCAGTTCGAAGCCGGTGACACTGCCTTTGGGCAGCCCCTGGCTGGCGAGGCGCAAACGCGTTTCATGCACCTGCTGCGCGGGCACCAACAAGGCTCCGCCGCCGTCGGCGAACTTGTAGGGCACATTCATTTGCTGCAGAGCGGCGACGACGGCACCGCCGTCACGGTCGGCAAGGTTGCTGTAAAGCACACGGTAATCCGGTGCCTGGCTCCACATCCACGCCGCCGAAAAAAGCGCGACCATCGCCGCCACCGCCAGCATCATGCCGATGATTTGCGGGTTGGGAATCTTAGCCAGCGTTCCCAGTGACGGTGAGCTGGTGGTGCGAAGTTCGAGGTCGGTTGCCATGTTTAATTGCCTGCGGTGTCAGATGAAAAGAGGATCGAGGATTGAGGATCGAGGATCGAGCAAAACCGCCACTCGCTCCTCACTCCTCGCTCCTCACTCCTCACTCCTCACTCCTCACTTCTCGATCCTCGATCCTCGATCCTCGATCCTCGATCGGTAGCGGCGGTGACGGTTAGGTGAGTGAGATTATTAAGCGGTGGCGACGAAGACCATGCGTTGAACAACAGCGGTTTCCGGGGTGTTTTCAGAATGCTGGCGGGGAGAGAGAAGATTAAACTTGCAGCCATGGATATTGCAAAAATAGAATCGCTGTTAAGCCAGATGCGCGCCGCGCATCAGAGGATAGAGGACAGAGGACAGAAGACAATAATGTCAGCGTCGCTTCGCGCCGACACGTCTGTCGCCACGCAGCCGGGCGGGGCGGATTTTTCGACAGTATTAAAAGCCTCGTTGTCACAGGTGAATAACGCGGAGCGTAGTGCCGAGCAGTTGATGCAGGCATTTTCAGCGGGTGCGCCCGGCGTGCATTTGCACGATGCGATGATGGCCATGCAAAAAGCCAACGTCTCGTTTCAGGCGGCGGTGCAGGTAAGAAATAAGCTGGTGTCGGCGTATCAGGACATCATGAATATGCAGATCTGACATCAGAGGACAGAGGACAGAGGACAGAGGACAGAAGACAGAGGACAGTAAGGTCAGCGGCACTTCGTGCCGTTATAAAAACCACGAAGTGGTTCTAACTTTACTGTCCTCTGTCTTCTGTCCTCTGTCCTCTGATTCAAGCAAACCCCATCAGCCGCGCGTTGCCGCTTTGTTCCAGCCGGGTGATATAGCGCTGGATCATGCCCTGAACGGTGCCGCTCAAGTTTACAAATTCGCAGCCGCAACGGGTGCAGGTGACACCGTTGCGCAGCCGCACTTCAAAGCTGTTGCGTACTCGCAGCGCGGCGTTGATGTCGCCCACGCCGGGCAACACGATGCGGCAATTTTCGAATAGTGCGCCGGGATTCAAATCGAGACTGTGATGCTGGTCGATGAGGGCGATGCCGCCGCCGCTCAAATCCAAAACGATCATTTCGGCGGTTTGCGGCGGCGCGGACCCGTCATCGGAAAGTAGGGGAATCGTGCATTTGATCGGTTTGAGCACCGGCGTGGCCACGCGGTAATACTCGCGCCGCTGCAAACGCAACATGCTGACCGGCAACGGGATGCTGAAAGCCTCGCGTCCTTGATGCGTTACCAGCGCGATCCGGTTGCTGCCGAATTTTATTTTGATGCGATTTTGCGATGCGGTATAAATAATGGATTGTCCGGACGCTTCGAGCAGACGCTTGTTCAAAGCAGGATTTCTGTCCGTATCCAGCAACAGGCAGCCGGCCTCGGCATCCACCGCCAAAATGGTGGTCAATAAAAAATCATTATTTGCGTTGTAATAAGCCGTAATGAGCGCGTGATTGCCGTGTAATTGTCGCAAAATGTCGAGCATTTCCATGCGCGATTGCACTTCGTAGCGCGATTCATCCTGCTGGGCTTCAGTCTGCAATGGAACGGCTGTCAGGGTCATCATGATGGTGTCTCTATGAAAGAAGCGATACTCGCTACACCCACATTGTGCGGCGGAGCAAGCAGATTCATCGCCGAGAAATGATGAAATAAACAGCCCTGTTTCGGGGGTTGATTTATTCTATAAACCTAAAAAAAGCAGTTTCACCACCAAGCCACCAAGTTCACCAAGGCGCACCAAGGTTCGTAGGGCGGATGAGCCGAAGGCGTTATCCGCCGAATGGCCGCACACATACGGCGGAAGGCGCTACGCTTTTCCGCCCTACGATCACTTTGTGCTTCTTGGTGCTCTTGGTGACTTGGTGGTTCAAATAAGGTTTTTAGGATAAAAGTTTTTCTGGGTTCAGGCCGCTTTGCGAAAATCTGTTGTGGTCGTCTCATCTATGGCGATGGCGCGCGCTTGCAGTTCGCGTTGCAGCTCGCGTTTGCTGACCAGGTCGTTGATGTCGAGATTGTCGTACATGACTTGATAGAGAATTTCTCTTTTGCGCTGTTTTTCCACCTCGCTCATGTGTTCCGCCGCGCTCCTGGTGGCGAGACTGTCCGTTAATTGCGCGCGGAAAGCTTCCACGCCCACAAACATCGCCCAATCGTCGCGCTGCGCGGCCCTGAGCATTTGCCAGGTGAGGTCGGAAATGGTCTCGTAGGTGACGATGAGCGGTTCATCAAACATGGGATGCTCCAGAATAAGGGCGCCTCTATAAATTCAAAGTTCTAAGCAAAACGAGGCGCGAACAAAAAATGTTGACGCAGCATATGTCTGATATGTAAGGAAACATTTTTTGTGAGCAACGAAGTGTTGCGACGAAATTTGGATTTATAGAGGTGCCCATAAGCCAGTTTGCAAAAAACGGCGATCAGGCCGCCTTGAGGTAAGGCTCGCGGTTATATTGCTCATTCGCTGCGACACGCACCCTGTTGCGCAATTTCCCAAGATGTTCTTTGGCCAGCGCGTTGATTTCAATGTCATCTTGCATCACCTGCATCATGATGCCGGTTTTGCGACGTTGTTCCACCGCCGTGAGCGTGCCGCCGAGCTTCCCGGTAGTGACCGCGTCCATCAGTTGCGCGCGGTAATCTTCTATCCCGGCCAGTGTTGTCCAGTCTTTGCAGCGCGCGGCTTTGAGCATTTGCCAAGTGAGATCGGAAATTATTTCGTAGCTGATAATCAGTGGTTCATCGAGCATGGCGACCTCCTGTAATGTCAGCCTGAGGCGGTGCAATCGCCGCCCAAGCGTCGTGCAATTCCGTCAGCAATCGCCCCGCTTCCATGAGCGCGGCTTCATCGTTGTGCAGGTTGGCGAGCAACAGTTGGTGGCTGACATATTGGTAGAGGCCGGACAAACGTTCCGCCAATTCGCCGCCCGCTTTCACATCGAGGCTGGCTTTGAGGCCGTTGTCGATAATCGAAATCGCTTTGGAAATCGCCGCGCCTTTGGCGGCGATGTCATGCGCGTGCAGGTGATGGTTGGCGGAAGCGATCGCCAGCCGCGCGCCCTCGAACAGCATCAGGATCAGGCGGTGCGGGCTGGCGGTGGCCACGCCGTTATCGACGGTGATGCGTGCGTAAGCTTGCAAAGCGTGCTGGGCGGAAGCGTGCATGGTTAGTTCCCGATAATGGTGCGGTGTCTCTCAAATAGCCCTACATGAAATCGTGTCTTTTTCCGACTGGCGTTGTTGCTCGTCGTTGCATATGAATAACTATGCGCCTCCTCGCGCCTAGCCAGCCGAAAAAATCCATCAATTTCATTTGTATGCCTATTTGAGAGACACCGCACCTGGCAAGTTGGCGAGTTGCTGCTGGAGATACGAGCCGGTGTTGTTGAGTTTGCTCATGAGGGTGTCGAGCGCGACAAACTGGGCGCGGTAATTGTTCTCGGTTTCGACCAAGCGCCGGTTGATGGCTTCGCGGCGCGCGGCAATATCCTTGATGCTGGCATTCAGCCCGTCGCTGCGGGAAGCGACCAGCCCGTTGGTGGTGAGCAAGCTGTCGATAAGTTTATCCAGGCGGTAAGCATAGCCTTGAGTCGCAGTGCTGCCGCTCGTGCCGCTGGCAGAAAACAGCTCGGTGATGCCGGTGAAATTGGTGTCGAGCGCGGTTTGCAGCTTGGCGCTGTCGATGGCGAGCGAGCCGTCTTTTTGAAAACGGATACCGGCTTCCGATAGGCTGGTATAGCCGCCACTGCTGCCGCTAAACGCAGCACCGAGTTGGCTGCGTATCTGGGATTCGCTGGTGCGTACCCCGGCATCGCCTTGCAGGATTGCGCCCTGTTTGGTGCTGGCGTTGTAAGCCGAAAGATTCTGCAAGGTCTTGTTGAGATCGTTGTAGGTCTTGACAAAATTCTCCACGGCGGTTTTGGTGCTGGCGGTGTCGCGGCTGACACTGAGCTGCGACGGGTTGCCGGTGTTGGTCTTTTGCAAATTCAAGGTCACGCCTTCCACCACATCGTCGAAGCGGTTGCTGGCTTTGCTGATGCTCACCCCATCCACGTTCAAGGCGGCATTTTGCGCCGTCACTGTCTGGCTCAAATTCTGTGTGCCCGCCGGGTCGTGCGCCAGCAAGTTGGCGAGCGCGCCACCGTTGTCGGTGCCGCTGACGGAGATTTTTACGCTGTTGGCGATGCCGCTGCTGGCGGCGGCCAGCGCCAGCCGGTAGGGCGTTGCGCCGCCGTCGTTAATGAGGGTGGCATTGACACCGACGCTGTTGCCAATGCTTGCGCTGTTGATGGCATCGCGTATGGAAGCGAGGCTGTCGCTGCCGCTGACGATGCTGACGGTTTTTGCGGCAGCCCCGTTGTCAGCAAAACTTGCGCCGGTGTATTTGCCGGTAACGGTATTCAAGCTGCCGCCCGTGATGGTGCCGAATGTGATCGTGAGAATGCCGCTGCCGATAGCAGCGCTGCTGCTGGCTTGTCCGACAGAGACTAATTTCTGCGCCTGAGCCAGCGCGGTGATCTCCAGCGCATAGTTTCCCGCTACCGCACCCGATGAGGCGCTGGCGGTGAACAGCGTGGCATCCGCCGGGGTGGCTTTGTAATTTTTGAATTTATCCGCCGAGTTGAGCGCGCGCGCTGCCGTTTGCAACGAAGACAGTGCGCCTTTCACCGCACCATAGGCGGAAAGCTTCGCTTGAACAGTTGCTTCGCGGCTGTCGAGCGAGGTCAACGGACGGCGTTCGACCGACATTAGTTGGCTGACGATGTTGTTAACATCAAGATTGGAACCGATGCCGGATGCAGAGAGTGCCATGATATTCCTTGGTTGATGCAAGGGTTATCGGCAGAAAATCTGGCGGGCTTTAATGGGAAGGGGGAGAAGGGAGAAGGGAGA
>Ga0209824_10000793_pt1 | contig 19092 bp, 15 predicted proteins | sample VDWuncwatermetaG_FD_184124 | JGI IMG/M metagenome (GOLD analysis project Ga0209824, IMG submission 184124) | Wastewater microbial communities from Netherlands to study Microbial Dark Matter (Phase II) - VDW unchlorinated drinking water (SPAdes)... ... | reverse complement strand
TTTATAATTAATTATAATACTTATACTGTAAAAATATATAAGATAGGAGTAATAATGAATTTATCCTTTTCTGGGAATGATTTGTATAGAGGCTTTAATTTAGTTTCTAGTATAATTCCAACAGCATCGGTAAAGAATGTGTTAAATGGAGTAAAGTTGACTTTTGGGAATGGACAGGTTGAGTTAACGGCGACAGACCTGGAGGTTTTGGTTAGATACACATTGCCTGTGAAAGAGGTTGAAGGGAATGGCGGTATCGTGCTTCCCGCAAGCTATATTAACCCAATACTTAGAGAATGGGCGACGAGCGAAGAAGTCCTAATGTCTATTGAGGGAAATACTTGTAAATTGAGATCAAGAGGTGGGTATTTTAAGATAATGGGTGAAGACCCGGCGCAGTTCCCAGGGGGGAGTGTGGGGAGTGTGGAAAATTTTGTTGTGGTTGATGGTGGAATTGTTAGTGATATGGTGGGAAAAGTTGTTGGCTCGGTATCGAGTGTGAGAACGAGAAGCGCGCTATGCGGTGTTTTTGTAAGAGTAGAGGGAGAAGATATTACCATGGTAGGTGCTGATGGAAATAGGCTATCTAGTGTTAGGCGAAAGGTAGATAACCCAAATAAGGTGTTAATGAATGGAATTGTTACAGTAAAGTGTTTAACGTTTTTACAACGTTTTGTTTCTGAGTGTAAGGACACACTGAAGGTTAGTATTGATGAGTCGCGGATACGATTTGTAGGGAGTAAGGGCGAGATCATGTCGCAGTTAATAGATGGGCAGTATCCAAAGTATGAGGAGGTTATACCGAAGCAAAATGATAAGAAAGTAGTGGTAGATAGAGAGGAGTTATTATCCATGATGCGGATAGCCTCGTACATGACGAGCGAGGGTTGTAGAATAGTTAAATTTGTTCTAGGAAAAGAAAAACTCACGTTATCTTCAAGAGCTGCGAATATTGGAGAGGCAGAGTTGGAACTTCGTGTTGATTATGATGGGACAGCTTTTGAAATAGGTTTCAACCCAGATTATGTTCTAGAAGCTTTAAAGGTCGCAGACGCAGACAGGGTTACCATAGAGCTTGGAGGGAGTAACGGTGCGGCGTTGTTCAGAACGGGGCACGAACAATTGTGTGTTATAATGCCGATTGAGCTAGAGGGTGTGAATTTGGGGGAATAGTCTCATGCACTTCCGTACTTTATAAGGATCCAGGATGAGAGAAGGGCTGCCTGACAGGTATTTCTACAACAAGAGTGGGGCTATAAGGGTTGGAAACCTGTTGAAGGGTGTGCTCACGAAGAGACATTCTACAGATAAGAATTATCAGAAGGTAAAGAATGTATGGCAATATGTGGCGAACGGGGAGGTCTATCAAGGCACAGAAATTACGGAGTTGAGAAACGGGACGCTATATGTGAACGTTGAATCCACAACCATGCTTCATCATTTGACCAATTTTGGAAAGCTTACGATGATCACTAGAATTAATGAGCTGGTTGGATCGGAGTGTATAAGGGACATTCGTTTTCGGACAGGGAATACAAGAGATGTTAAAAGAAGATAATCTGGCGTTAAAGCAAGACACGTACGATGCAACTTCTATAAAAGTTTTGGGCGGAATAGAAGCTGTTAGAAAGAGACCGGCAATGTACATAGGAGACACTACGAGTCGCGGGTTGCACCATTTAGTAGAGGAAGTTGTTTGTAACAGCGTCGATGAAGCGGTCGCTGGTTTCTGTGAAAATATAAGCGTAAAAATAAACGTAGACCAGTGCTTGACGGTTATAGATGACGGCAGGGGAATCCCGGTCGACATCCACCAAGAGACAAACAAGTCGGCACTAGAGGTGGTTATGACCGTGTTACATGCGGGTGGAAAGTTCGAGCACAAAAGTTATAAGATTTCGGGCGGGTTGCACGGAGTAGGGGTATCAGTAGTGAACGCCCTGAGTGAGTGGCTGGAGGTTGAGGTAAAACGGGATGGACACGTATATTTCCAGAGGTACGAAAAAGGAATAGTAAAGTCAGGCGTGGAAGTTAGAGGGGTTACAAAGAAAAGAGGAACAAAGGTTGTTTTCAAACCAGACCCGGAAATATTCGAGGATACGACATTTTGCTTTGAGACAATAGCGAAAAGATTAAGAGAATATGCCTTCTTGAACAAAGGATTAAAAGTAACATTAACCGACGAGAGGACCGACAAGAGTGAATCTTTTCAATATGAAGGTGGAATAAACGCCTTCATAAAGGAACTCAACGATGGAAAAGAAGTAATTCATCGAGAGGTTATCTACTTTGAGAAAGAGAGCGAAGGAACCATTGTCGAGGTGGCTATGCAATATAACGATGGTTACAGCGAGAACATATATTCTTTTGTAAATAACATTAACACGGTAGAAGGCGGTACCCATCTAAGTGGGTTTAGGGCGGCGCTTACAAGAACCCTTAATAACTATGCGAAAAGCAAGGGACTGCTCAGCGAAGAAAAAGCCCCGACAGGGGATGACTATAAAGAAGGGCTCACGGCAGTTATAAGTATTAAGACCCCTGATCCTCAATTCGAGGGGCAGACCAAAACAAAGTTAGGGAATCGCGAGATTCAAAGTCTTGTAGAGACCGTGGTGAATGAACAGTTGGGAACCTATTGTGAGGAGACTCCATCAACAGCGAGAGCAATTATTAATAAGGGGATAGAGGCTGCCAGGGCGAGGGAAGCAGCCAGGAAAGCTAGGGATCTGACTAGGAGAAAAGGCGCCTTGAGCAGCTCAAATCTTCCTGGGAAACTGGCAGATTGCTCTTGCCGAGATTTTGCAACATCTGAGCTGTTTTTGGTGGAGGGTATTTCTGCAGGCGGCACCGCGAAGCAAGGAAGAGATCGAAACTTTCAAGCAATACTACCGCTAAAGGGCGTAATTTTAAACGTTGAAAAAGCACGCATTGACAAAATGTTGAGCAACGAAGAGATTAGAACGCTAATATCCGCCCTTGGTACCGGGATAGGGGCAGACGAATTTACCGTAAGCAATCTGCGGTATGCAAAAGTCATTATCATGACAGATGCCGATATTGACGGGGCACATATTAGGACATTATTGTTGACGTTTTTCTTCCGGCAAATGATAGACCTGATAGAAAAAGGGCACATCTATATTGCACAACCGCCCCTATATAAAGTAACAAAAAACAGAAGGCAGGAATACATCTACGATGATAAGGAACTGCAGAAGACACTCATCACGCTGGGGACAGAAGGAACAGTTATGGAGACCGAGAGCGTCAGAAAAGAAAAGCTAGATGGCGCGGGGTTAGGGAAATTGCTGCGGCTCTTGGTACAAATGGAAGAATACGTAAAGATATTGAAAAAAAAGGGAATGGCATTAGATAAATTCTTAGGATTAAGGAATAGGAAAAGCGGGAGTCTCCCGATGTATAAAGTGTCTTTTAGGGGCGAAGTATCGTATATTTATTCCGAGGAAGAACTAGAAAAGTTCATACGGGATAAACAAAAAGCGGAAGGAAGAGAGTTGGAGATACTCGGGGAAGAGGATACTGCGGGAATAGAGAAAGAGGCATTAGAAGTCATAGAGTATCGTGAAGGTAAAGAAATTGAGAAAACGGTTAGAATGATAGAGGATTATGGTTTCTCGACAGAGGAATATTTTGATGGGAGAGGCGAGAACAAACCGAAGTATAAGTTAGTCGCAGAAGACCTAGAAATATATGCGCACTCTCTAAGTGAGGTGTTATCAAAAATACGGGAAATTGGAAGAAAAGGGCTTGAGATACAGCGGTACAAAGGACTAGGAGAAATGAATGCGGAGGAACTAGCAGAAACTACTATGAACATTAATACAAGAACGCTGTTAAGGGTAAAAGTAGAGGACGCAGCCAAGGCAGATGCAATTTTCAGCACCTTGGCGGGAAAAGACGTTCAGCGAAGAAAAGAGTTCATTGAGAAACACGCGCTAGAAGCAAGAAATTTGGATGTGTAGTTTTAATGGTAGGAGTACGGGCATTTTATGCAGAAGAAAGAGTTAAAACAGATGGAAGGTCTCCTTTTGGTCAAAAAGGATACGTTGTTACGTGAGGCTGAGATGCGGTTCAAAAAATATCAGGATACCAGCGGTGGAAAACTAACAGAAATTGTTGAGATCGCAGCCAGCGGCTTGAATGGAGACCTGGAGATATTAGTTGCAGAGGAAGACGCTAGAGAATTAAAACAAATAGAAGATGCCCTGACGAGAATTAGAGCGGGCGATTATGGGATTTGTGAGCAGTGTGGTCAGGTCATCAAGAAAGCCCGGTTAAAGGCCATCCCGTTTACTACGCTTTGTGTAAATTGCAAGGAAGAAGAGGAAAGAGAGTCAGGTGGAGATGCTGTTCAGGCAAAATGCGATTGGGAGAATACTATCGGGAACTCGGGAAGCGAGGAAATGGATGAGGGTAATAAGACATCCTTGAGGGAAAGAAAATTCGTGGAAGTTGAATATGACGATAGGAAGAATTAGTTCCCCAACCTTTAAAGAGAGATACAAAACGGATCAACTGCTTAATTCTGCACGACATCCAAAGGGACGTGAGGAATATTTCGATTAATGACATTAGTTAAGGTTTTTTTAAATACATGCAAAAGACACGCTGAAAAACCGGCGGTTATTGATCAAAATAGAGAAATTACTTACGGTACCCTCCATAAAGAGGCCTTAGAGTCAGCAGCGTTGCTATTATCAAGAGATACGAGTAGCCATGTTGGAATACTTCTTCCAAATTGCATCGAATTTGTAGCAGCATTCTATGGAATCCTCATGGCAGGAAAGACCCCCGTTCCGCTAAACTTCTTGCTCTCGCCAGCGCAGTTGTTATATGTAATCCAGAATGCGAATATAGACACCGCCTTCACAAACAATTTATTCAAACCACAATTAGGAAATCTATTAAGGCATATTCTCTCGGCAGAAGAGAAAGGACCTTGTACGGCGGCTGGCGAGGAAAAAATCAGGCTGGGAGAGGAAGAAGAACTGGCTGCCATACTGTACACGTCGGGTACTAGTGCGAATCCAAAGGGTGTCATGTTGACGCATAAGAATTTTTTGAGTAACCTGGATGGATGTATACAGGCATTTAAGTTTACTGAAAAAGACATATTATTGGGTGTTCTCCCACTCTTTCATACCTATGCATTGACCACCACCATGGTATTGCCAATATGCGTGGGAGCGACGATAGTCTATCTTCCGCGATTTTCAGGACCCAAGGTTCTCGAGCTAATCGAGAAGCGGAAAATCACGGCCATGTTTGCCATTCCGTCTATGTACAGGGTACTCCTAAGGACCGTCGAATCGATCAAGCATGAACTGAGCACGTTGAGGATTTGTACTTCGGGGGGGGAACTTCTGCCAAGTGACGTACTGGAGGCATTCAATAGGATGTTTCCTGTGCCATTGACGGAAGGATATGGGCTGACGGAGACGACTGCAATTGTTTCTGTTAATCTTCCCGAAAGATTTATGCCGGGCAGCATCGGCCCACCATTGCGGAACCTCGAAGTGAAGATTGTTAACGATGATGGACAGCGGCAGCCCTTGAACAAGGAAGGCGAGATATGGGTAAGGGGGCCAAACGTGATGAAGGGATATTACAAATTACCCAAGGAGACGTCGGAGACAATTACATCTGAGGGTTGGCTGAAGACGGGAGATTATGGCAAGCTGGACGGCGAGGGATTCTTATGGATCACCGGCAGAAAGAAAGAATTGATCATCATCAGCGGAGAAAACGTATCTCCTAACGAGATTGAGCATGTCATTAGCAGCCACGAGAAAGTCTTTGAAGTAGCAGTTGTTGGAGTGTCGGATAAGATTCGCGGGGAGGTACCAAAAGCATTTATCGCTTTCCGTGAAGGCGCAGCGTGCAGCGAAGAAGAAATAAAGAATTTTTGCATGCAGCGGTTGCCGCACTACAAGGTTCCTAAATATTTTGAATTCCTGAAGGAACTACCGCACGGCCCCACTGGCAAGGTGCTGAAAAGGGCCTTGAAACAATAAATGTTTCAAGGTTTTATTTGGGTGTCCCCCGTAGAAGAGGGCCCATCTTCGAAAGTAGATCAATAATTATATTGAGCTGAGGGTCAAGAACCTCGCCGTATCTTTTCAACTTCTTTGCTTTTATATCCTCAATAATTTCCAACCCAAAAATTGCATTTAGCCACGAATATTCACGAATTATCACGAAAATTCCATAACGTACAGGAAGATGAATCTTCACCAATTTGGTGAAAAGAAAAAGGCTGATAATCCCTTAATATTATTCGTGTTTATTCGTGGCTAAATGCAGAATTTAGGTCCAAACAATAAGGAAATTTGTTCCTTTTGAAGTCTTTTATTCCCTCGGAGATATTTTTTGCCAATATTTGTTTCGAGCCCTAGATAAATATTTGCGATGTGTAGCTTTTTTTGCTAAACTACGTGCAATCTATTTAAAACCTATATATTTTTAAGATGGAGTGCTATTTGATGAAAGGTATACTTAACGGAGTATTGAGTATATTTTTACTATTTGTTCTTCTGGGAGCGGGCAGCCCTGAGGATAAGAGCGGGGCGCAGTCGGTCTTAAAGGAACTGGATGATTTTCAAAAATCACTTTCGAACTGGATGAAAAATTTAGATACGATGGGGGCGCAGGTTACCGCACTTCAAAAAAATGTGGGCGAGAGTTTGACTCCTTTGAAAGAGTTTGACAAGGTGGTAAGAGGCATAGAAGAGAAATTGAATGCCAATATTTCGAGGATGCAGGCATTAGAGAAAGTTTCATCTGTTACAGAGATCAAGGAGATGCTGGATTCCTTCGGCAAGACCTTCGACGTCTTGAAGAAACTATTGTCAGACCTTACGAAGCGAGTTGAGGATCAGGAAATAAAGGCCGCTGTGCTTGAGAAAAAATACCAGGAGGCGCAAAGACCTTTAGAACCAATTAAAAAAGCTATCGAGGATTTAAGTAAATTAGTGACAGATAAACTTGGGGAACAGGAAAAAAGGATGGCTGCCAACGAAGACAGCGCGAAAACGCGTGTCGCTTCTTTAGATGCCACAATGAAAACCCTTGATGGACAATTGAAGAATCTTTTGGATTTAGAACTACGGATAAAAAGGTTGGAAAAGGCAGGCGGTGCTGCTGGTGTTGCAACTCTGGAAACGCCTCCACCAGCGCAGGCGCAAGTGCCTGTGGGTGCGGAAAGCGTAAAGGCCGAAAAGGGCACAGAAACTGTAGAAGCGGTGAAGGAACACATCCCGACGCCCGAAGAGGAGGGTTTTAAAGAGATAGGCGATGGCTTTTATGTGCGAAATACGAATCTCTTTCTCTTTGGATCTTCATCGCAGATTAGAGGTGAAATAAAGAATTTATCGGATAGAGATCGAAGTATCGCAACCTTTGCTGTCAGGATTTACAATGCTTCCAATATGCCTTTATTTACACAGGATTTTTCAATCAAGACCTTTAAGAAGGGTGAGATTCGGGCATTCAATGAAATTATATCTGGGTACACACCGTTGGATATTGCAAGGTATGAAATTGCGCCAAAGAGGAGATACTAAAAATTGGTTAGATACAAAGGTCTCGTAGTTTTACTTCTACTGTTATGTTTTATGGGTGTTCATTTCGCAGGGGAATTGTTGGCTGGCGAAGAAAAGCGCCCTGCATCAAGAGAATCATCAGCCGCTAAGGAAAAATATCTTGATATGGTATTAGTGCCTGCTGGTGAATTTACTATGGGAGATAATACCCGCTATAATTGGACTTTTATGTTGGCATATAATATTTATGATGGGCCAGAGCACGCTGTTTATCTGGATGCTTTTTATATCGACAAATATGAAGTGACCAATGAGCAGTATAAGAAATTTATGGAAGAAACAGGTTATCGCATACCATGCTGTTGGAATGACGCCAGATTCAATCGGCCAAACCAACCAGTTGTAGGTGTTACTTGGGATGACGCCGTTGCGTATGCAAAATGGGCTGGAAAACGATTACCGACGGAAGCTGAGTGGGAGAAGGCAGCTCGGGGCACGGACAAGCGTCTGTGGCCATGGGGAAACAAGTTTGATAAAAGTAAATGTAATGTGTGGGAATCTGGCGAAGCTGGGCTGAGAGAGACAAGGCCTGTAGGATCTTATGAAGGTGGCAAAAGCCCGTATGGGTGCTATGACATGGCGGGGAATGTGTGGGAATGGTGCATAGATTATTACGATCAGAATTATTATTACGTGTCTCCTTCAAAAAATCCCGCAGGTTCAAATTCAGGTACGCAAAGAGTTATTCGAGGAGGCGGGTTGCTTTACTTTGGACACTATGCGCGGTGCGCGGCGCGTTATCGCGTGCCATGGTATGCACAAAGCCCGCAGATTGGATTTCGCTGTGCAAAATCTGCCGAAAAATAGCTTAAAAATCTTCCACAGTTAATCTGCAAAGGCAACTTCCTTTTGTGATAATGTGGGTTGCTTCTCTTCAAGAAGACGCTTTGTGACCCGGGTTAGCGCTGTTTATTCGCAAGTTTTGTGGTGAATTGCTATACTCTTGCCTGTATCATAAGATTTTTTCAAAATGGACATTTATTTCGTTTCCTTCCAGCGCTAATGATTCTAAAAATAAGTTTACCTCCAGAGTGGGATATTTTTCTATTAATAGCGCCTTGGCCTTTCTTAAATCTGCACAAAGGGTTTCGTTTTCAGCTATCTCCGATCCAAAAGAAGCAGAACCCCCATACGCGCCGCAATCCTTATGAGTAATAATGATGACCCGGTTTATTAGATGAAGTTTTACAGAAAGGGCGAATTTGCTAAAAAGAAGATCGCGTGTTTCTGGATTTACAAGGTTGTAAATACTGCCCGGGATAGAAATATGATCGTAGTTATCTTTCAATCCTAATTTTTCATTTATGAAATCCTGGTTTGCAGCGGCGAAGCGGTAGTCGATGCAGGTAATCACCAAGATATCACAATCTGATCTTGCCGTTTCAGGGTTTATCGGCGTCGCTATTTGTTGATTATCCACCAGCAGATCAGATGACGGGGATTTATTATAAGCACAACCCATTGGAATAAAATATAGTGGGACAATAATAAATATGGCATTCAAAAATTTTTTCATTAGGGCTGCTCTCATACCAGAAGGTTTAGCCGTTATAAAATCTGCTTAAAATTGTATATGCGTTGGTGTTCGTTGAAGAAAACAGTGCCGTAATATAAATATACTTTCAAATGCGGGAATTTTCTATGCATCAGTTTTCGCGCCTTCTTTAAATCTTTGCAAATTGTTTCATATTCGGCTGCTGGTTCGGGAAAATTTTTAGAACCTCCATAACCGGTAGTGCAATCCTGATGTCCAAGAATGATAATGCGTTTTACATGGTGTAAGCGGTACGAAATACCAAAAGCATTTAAAACAAGGTCCCTTGTCTGTGGGTCTATTAAATTACGTATGGAACCAGGAATGGAGATATAATCATAATTGCCTTTTAAGCCTAACCTGTTATTGATAAATTCCTGTGTTGCCGTGGTAAAACGGAAATCAGTGCAGGTAATTACCAAGGCGTCACACCATTTTGCTTTTTCATCAAAAAACTTTGAATACTTATTAGTTTTTTGCGGCTGGTTATTTTCTGCTGATTCGTCCGCTGCAAAAGAGACACTAATTATGGCGGCGATGCTAATTGCAATGAAAATAAATAAAAGTGGTATATTGATACTGAGATGTTTTTTTAACAACCTTTTAATGCGATTCATAAAATATACGTCCGCTTTATGCTAAAATTTGGTCAAAGTTGAATAAAATTTAAGTGGAACTGATTGATTTAAATATTCTAAATCTATCTCCGCAAATTTTGTTCCTTAAAAGGTTTAGAGGCTTAAGTGGTTAATACACAAGGCGATAGTGACTGCCAGCAAGATTCTTGAGGTACTGTGTGGGGAGAAAAATGGCGCAAACGAACCTCCTCTGTGCGCTTGGAAAATGATAAACGAAGGAGGTTATTTGGGTTTTGCAGTGTCAGTGCCTTTTGGTTGGTTTAGCATTTCTTGAATCTGCTTAAACGTTTTTGGATCTACACGAAGTTTCCCCTTTGTGTCTGATACGCCGAGCCGTGTGGCCATGTCGTCAATGTCGAGTAGATTCAAATCGAGGCTTGAAATATTTACATCCGCAAGATTGATATTGCGCGCTGCTTCCATAGCAACAATAATATCTCCCCCCAGTCCCGCGAGTGCCTCCCTTCTTAATCGTTCCCCTTCTGCCTGCGACTGCCTAATCAAAAGGGTTCCTTCCGCTTTCCGTTCTTGTTTGCGGAGATCGCCTTCCGCCTTCTTCTGTACCAGATATTTGTCAGCCTCAGCAAGGAGTTCGATAGTCCTTTTTGTCGTTTCAGCATCGAGTACCGTGATCGACCTCTCCTTGTCGCCGCCAATTTTTTGAGCAAGGGCCTCTGTATCTGCGTCAATGGTTTGAGTGATACCTCTTTGCTCGGCAGCGAGCGTCTTTGACTTGTTTAAGATGTTGTCAAGCTCTGCTAGTTTAATATTTTTAATCTTCCTTTCTAGCTGTGGGTCAAATCTCATTTCCATGATAAGCACGTCAATAACGGTTACATGCCGCAGAGTAAGCCTCTCGGTTAGTATCACTTTAAATTCTTCCGCTCTTTTGCGCTTTTCATTGGGATTATACAAGTCGCGTTCAACCATTTTACCAAGGACGCTTCTGGCAACGTCGCGCGCCTCGTTTTCTACGATAATTACATACCGTTCGCCAACGCCAAGGTCTTGCCGCAATTTCCACGCTTCGCCTGATTTAATTTGAAATTTAACAAGCATATCCACAGAGACGTCGTAGTCATCCGCCGTTCTTATGGCGACATCCTTTCTCTCGTAGTGTCCCATAAGTAACGGTTCTTTTGCAAATTCCAGGGTCAAAACTGAGCTATCATACAGGTCCCATTGATCGACGCCTGAGATTGCCCGGTGCCATCCGGGACCGTAATCTCTTTGCACAATACCCCTTTTTACACCCCAGACGATTGTTCTCACGCCCACCTGGTCAACGCCAACCTTTATAACAAAAAATTTTACACCAATGACAAACGAAATAATGAGCAAGAAAATTCCTATGGGAATCAGATATTTAGCGGTAAATTTTCCTAAATGCATTTTTACTTCACTCCTCAAGCTATTCGGATTTCTGAGATTCGCCGATCTGTAGTTTCAAGTTCTTTCAATCGCAAGAAACGACACGCTTATTTAAAGTTAAAATTATGGCGATTTATCAGGCCCTGGTTTCATTGGACTTACCAATACCGCATCGGGCGGTTCTGGGAACATGTAATCAATCTTTGGCGCATCTTCGATATACTTGAACCGCTGTATACTTTGCGGCGTCTCGACGCCTTGTCTAATAATAGGCGTGCTTCTGATGATGGCCTGTTTGAGACGTTTGGCGTATTCGAGCCTGACCAGAGTGCGTCCCCCTTCCCCTTCCAATGCCTTACGTAACAGCAGAGTGCCCTCTGCTTCAGTTTTTACCGTGGCGAGAATTGCCGTCGCTTCTTTTGCGAGCCTTTCAAACTCAGCGTCGGCTTCAAACCGCGCTCGAATGAGGTATGCTTCAGCGTCTTGCTTTTTTGCTTCGGCAGAACCTCGTGCGTCCATAATGCGCTTGTCGCACTCTCCTCGAAATCTCGCTACTTCCACTTCTAATTTCTTCGTTTCTTCAACGACAACTTTTCGCTGATTTTCCTTGGCTGCGGAGGCCCGCGTTTTCTGCTCCTCTACCTCTTTATCAGCCAGCCTTCGTTCCTGTATCTTTTCTGCATACTCTCTGTAGTAGCGATAATCGGAAAGGTTTATAGACGTGATAAAAAGACCATGCGTGTCCAGCATCGTATTAATTTCTTCTCTGGCTTTTTGCAGCTTAACATCACGTTTAGAAGAGATGGGGAATTCGTCTATGGTTAATTCTCCAAAGCAATAATAGCAAATGGTGCGCGTATAGTCGTATATCCATTTTTGCTTGTATATATTACCTGCGCCGGTATTCTGGATAACATGCACGGCCAGTTCCGGCTTTAACATATATTGTATTTGTAAGTCTAACACGACGTCTCCGCCATCCTTTGTTTTTATCATGAGCGGACTGCCTTGCGGATGCCTTTCGTCTATCTCGGACGCCATCATCTTTAGAACTTGTTCACGTTTGTCCAAGATGTATATATCTTGAACGAATGGATAATAAAGAATGGCGCCCGCCCTGTTGATCAGCTTTATACCGCCGGTAAGATTGTTTACTACCACCGCCACTTCGTCGGCGGCGATCTGTTTCCAGCTTAAATTTTTGCCGCCATAGATGCCCCCCGCTATTATTGACAATATGATTGCTGCAATAATTGCTTTCCTGTAGATATGATAATGTGTGACTTTTGGTTTAAAATCCTTGTCCATAATTATCCTTCAGCTTGTCATAGATAAAGTTGCGATGATGTTTCGAAATTTCAAAGTGGAGATTTCTCTAATCGTTCTGCGCCCTTTGAATGACAAGGGGCCGATACTGATGTCATTGCGAGGAACGAAGTGAAGAAGCAATCTCTTGCAATGATAGCGTTTCAGATTGCTTCGCTTCGCTCGCAATGACTTAAAGAATATCACCCTGAACGAAGCGCCTACTTCAATGTTAAATGTTACGCATTATAAAAGCATGTCTTCGCAAGGTCAATAAAAAATTAAAAAACATGAGGTATTATAGTGAACGTCATAAATAACTAGCCATAATGTTGCCACCATGCCATTCCCGGGGCTGTCTAAAAAGTTCCGAAAATCAACATTTGTATACAACCTGAGGCTGTCCAAAAAGTAATTACCATGTCATTGCGAAGGAGGAACGACTGAAGCAATCCCTTGATTTTAAGGGGTTTCAAAATAGACTGCTTCGCTCACGCTCGCAATGACAGTTGAAAATTGAACTTTTTGGACAGACCCAAACTTGTCCCCGCAAAACTTGTCCTCGTGAAAACGGGGAGTGGAGAGCGATGCCCGTTTTTATTGTAGAGACAGGTTTTAAACCTGTCTCTACCAAATTCCTGCTTTCGTCGGAATGACGACTTTCTTTACGTCGTTGACTGTAGCAATTTCAGTATTCGTAAAATAATGAATATTTCTGAATATTGTATGATTTGTTTTGCTGTTGGAGAGAAAAAGATCATTTTAGATTGGGCAGGACGCGCGATGGTGCAAATTGTAAAAAAGGTTTCATTTATGAAATATTAATTTGGGTGTTACGCAATGCAACCATGCTAATTACTCGGGGGAATATTTTGTCTCAAATACTGATTATTTAAGCGCTAACGTCATATTTTAGAATGATGGATGTCGCTGGAATAGTAATTGCTCCGCTTTAAGGTGGATTAGGGGTGTTGCCATAGGTATTCAAAAGCCGTTGTGGAAGATATTTTGAAAATTACAATTACTTTATGAAAACCATGTGCTCTTTTAAGCATCGTGCGCTAGCATAGCGCTTCAGATTGCTTCGTCACTCTGTTCCTCGCAATGACGTTTTGCATGTACGCCTTTTTCTGAAACGATTTGTTCTACTAGTGTTGTTGTGTATATGCAAGAAGCGCATCTAATTTTTCCGGCGGCGGAAAGGGCGCAAGAAATTACTGGCAAAATTTTCTTGACATTGCCAATTTCATTGTTATAATGCGACTTCAGCATGTTTCATCGGTGGAGTTGTTTAACGAAGAAAACGTTGGAGGAGGAGAAAGGAGGCTGTTTACGGTTGTTGATTTTATAGATAATTTGGTTTTTTTGCTTTGAGTTGTTGCTTTAATATTGTTAGGTTGTATCCAATTATCTTTTTAATAGGAGGAAAGAGATGAAGAATAGTTTGTGGAAGACCTGTATCGGCGGTTTAGCTACTGCCGTCTTCTGCGTTGTGGCTTGCTCTGCGTCTTTCGGCGCGAATGGCAAGTCAATTGAAGAAATGGAAAAGGACTTGAATGCCTTAAGGGCGTCCGTTTCTTCTTTAACGGAACAGATTGAGTCCGTGAAGCAGGAAAAGACGGTGGTTGCTGCGTCTGATACAAGGCAGGATGTAGAGGCGTTAAGAAGTGAAGTAAGCACATTAAAAGAAGAGATGAAAACCGCCGCACAGGCTGAGCAAACCCTGAAGGGTTCGGACATCGACGGCAACGTGTATTCCGAATTTGCAAAGAAGGTAAAGCTGGGCGGGCAGATCAGGACAAGGGCAGAGTATGCCACCGGCCTTTATCAAACCCCGGCAAGTTCAGCTACTAGCCTTAGTAGTGCTACCGGTGTTAATTCCATAGTGCCAGGTGCGGCGACGAATGGTAATGCATTGAGTGCAAGGACATCAAAAAGTGATACTTCTTATGTATTGAACCAGACAAGGCTCTGGGCGGATGCGGATGTAAATGAGCATCTCAGGGTATTTATCCAGCTCCAGGACGCAAGGGCGTTTGGCTCTGAGAATGGCACGATTGGATTTTCAACCCCTAGCGGCTTAGTCAATAATGGAGGTAACGTTTTGGATCTTCATCAGGGGTATTTTGACTTGAGGAAGCTCTTTGACCTCCCATTAACGGTGAGGGTTGGCCGCCAGGAGATCGTATGGGGCGACCACAGGGTTATTGGTAATTTCGTATGGTCTAACATAGGGCGTGTGTTTGACGGCGGCCGGTTCATGTGGGATACCGACGCCATCCATGCAGAGGCGTTTGCCGCGCAGGTAAAGGAGAGCGGCTGGACGAACACAACGCAGGACGAAAACATCTATGCGGGCCAATTGGCATTCAAAAAGCTCGTTCCTAGCGCATTGGTAGAGCTTATGTACATACAAAAGAATGATCAAAATGGTTTAGCGCAGTTAAGTAGTACAGGCTTCTCGTCTACAGCCGCAACTGCTGCGGGCAACCATATAGTGATTCACGACTTTGGCATGAGGATTGACGGCAAGGTGCCCAACCTGGACGCCGTGGATTACACGGTAGAGTCTCACGGGCAGTTTGGTCATTATGGTGATTTAGTACATAGGGCATTTGCTGGCGCAGCCAAGAGCGGTTACACGTTTAAAGAGATGGCATGGAAGCCCCGATTGGGTGTTGAATATGATTATGCGTCGGGTGACAAAAACCTGAACGATGGAGTCCATGGTACGTTTGATAACCTTTATCCGACAAACCACATGAACGGTATTTATGGTTTTGCCGATTTGGTTTCCTGGCAGAACATGCATGACGTCAGGGGTCAGATAAAGGTACAGCCCACTAATAAGTTGACGGCGCAGGCCGATTATCATTACTTCTGGTTGGCGAGCCAGCGCGATGGCTGGTATCTTGCGAACGGAGCACTTGCTGGCAGCACTGCCCGTGGTTACACTACCGGGTCAAGTTCGCTAGCCTCGGAAATAGACTTGACCTTTAGCTATGCGCTGTATAAGAACGTCAGTATCCTGGCAGGGTATTCTTTCTTTAATCCAACTGCCTGGATTACCAGAAACAACGGCGGGATTGGTGATGATACTCACTGGACATATTTACAGACCACCGTTACGTTCTAATTGTGGATAAAATTTTGTTGTGTTGCAATTCGTAGAGACAGGGCTCAAACCTGTCTCTATGTTTTGATTGTTTAGTTTAATGTATAGGAATTTCAATCTTTTGTGATTCCCCTCTAAAAAGAGGGGATAAAGGGGTGTGTAAGTTTGCCGTAACACCTCAACCCCGCTTTCTAGCGAGGAGCTTAAAAGTCGCTGCCAAAGGCAGCCTAATTTAGTATGAAATAATTAAGTATAATGGGTGTTGCCCAAAGCAGCACCCATTTTTTTTGGTTCTTCAGGGTACGAGTAACTTGATCGTATAGGATTTTCAGGTGAAAGTTTCAAATCGATATTATCCAGCCTTTGAAGAGTTTAAGCAATTAGCCAAGAGGGGCAATATTGTGCCTGTTTACCGGCAATTGTTTGCGGATACTCTTACGCCTGTTTCAGCATTCCAAAAAATTTCTGACGCAGAATACGCCTTTTTGCTTGAAAGCGCAACGGGCGGCGAGAAGATTTCCAGATATTCCATACTAGGCAGTAATCCATTTATTGAATTTGCCTCAGTCGATCATCATATAGAGATAAAAAGGCGAAATCAGAAGAAAGAAGCAATACACGCGGAAGACCCACTGGAGGTGTTGAGCAAGGAAATGAAAGCCTTCACGCCAGTACAGGTAAATGGGCTGCCTAACTTTTTCTGCTGCGGAGTTGGGTATATTGGTTACGATGTAGTACGCCATTACGAATCTTTACCTCATATTCCAAAGGACGACTTGGCGCTTCCGGATATTCAGATCATGTTTTATGATACGGTGGTCATATTCGATCACTTGACGAAGACTATTAAGGTTGTTTGCGCTGCGCAAATCAACAGCGGTCTTTTGGAAAATGTATATGCCGAGGCGGTACGTAAGGTTGATCGCATCATCGAAAAACTGCGAACGCCGGTAATGTCTTTAAGCGACGATATTACGTCGGATGGGGAAGTCCGTATCCCTTTTTCATCAAACTTCGAAAAGGTGGATTTTCTCAAGGCTGTAGACCGATGTAAGGAATATATTAGCGCGGGAGATATATTTCAGGTAGTTATCTCGCAGCGGTTAAAGACACGGACACAGGCTGACCCATTTAGCATTTACCGCGTGTTGCGGGTAATCAATCCCTCTCCGTATATGTTTTATTTAAAAATGGGGGATCTGAAGCTCATCGGGTCTTCTCCCGAAGTTATGGTGAAGGTTGAAGGAAAGAAGATTGTTGTGCGTCCAATTGCAGGCACGAGAAGAAGAGGAAAAGATGATGTGGAAGATGTGCAATTTGAGCAGGAATTAATTGCCGACCCCAAAGAACGCGCAGAGCATATTATGCTTTTAGATCTGGGAAGAAATGACGTGGGAAGGGTATCGCGTTACGGGAGCGTGCATATTGATGAAAAGATGGTTATTGAAAAATATTCACATGTAATGCATATAACGTCCAGTGTTTGCGGCGAGTTGCAGGAGGGTAAAAGCGCATTTGATTCGCTGAAGGCATGTCTGCCAGCCGGCACCTTGTCGGGAGCGCCTAAAATAAGAGCGATGGAGATTATTGACGAAATTGAACCCACGAAGCGTGGCCCTTACGGCGGAGCGGTTGGATATTTTGATTTCTTTGGAAACATGAATACCTGTATTACTATTCGAACTATTGTGCTAAAAGGCAACGAGGCTTATATTCAGGCTGGCGCGGGAATTGTGGCGGATTCTGTTCCGGAACGAGAATATGAGGAAACATTAAATAAGGCGAAAGGTTTATTAAAAGCGATCGAAATTGCTGAAAAGATGAATTGTGGTGAATCTAATTTAATGTAAAGAATTTCGTAACAGTTTAGTGTTTTGAAAGATTTTCAATCATTAGCTCCGTAGGAGCAACCTGTTTGTAGCAAGATAGAATGCCATAACAGATATTAGCTCCGTTAGGAGCGACCTGTTTGCTCCTCCTTTATCTCCCCATCATTGGGAGGAAACAGGTCGCTCCTACGGAGCTAATCATATCTTAACGATTAATTGCTACAAACAGTACGCCCTTAACAGGGCTTAATTTTTCAAAACACTAAACTGTTACAGAATTTCAAAGTTGCCACAAAGCGTCCCTGCTATCTTCGTGGCAGAAATAAAAAGGATAAGCAAATGAGTTTTGCCAGGATTTTACAAATTATAGGGATTATTTTTGCATTAGATGCCCTTTACTTCGGCATTGCAAAGGATTCTATGAAAATGGAGGTCATGTCTCTGTTTGTTGGGGGTGTGATTTTTTATGTGGGGCGCATGATTGAAAAAAGAAAGTGACTATTTAGCCACAAAGGCTCAAAGCACTAAGACCATAAATTATGCTGCCATAAGGTAGCGACTTTTAAGCTCCCCTCTAGAAAGAGGGGTTGGGGGTGTGTTGCGGAAAACTTACACACCCCTTTATCCCCTCTTTTTAGAGGGGAATCCAAAAGATTGAAATTCCTGAACATGAACATTAAATTATGCCTTCGGCGGTTTTTTTACAGTAGTGGCAATTCATGAATTGCCACTACATGGTTGGTTTGGAATCCCCAAACATGAAAGTAGGGGCACGGTGTTTTGTGCCCCTACTATTCTCGTTTTTCTTCAAGTATCTCTGCCGTGAAGGTATAAATTTCCACATCTTCTCGTTTCCAAGCATCAGGAGCCAAACCCGCCTTGCCCGAACAGCAGTGAGACAAAAATTCTTCTTTACTCCAGCCGGTTTCTAATGCCACTTGCGGCAGGAAACAGCCTGTTCGAGAGCCCTTTCTTATAAATATACCGTGCTTTCCCAGTTCAAAACCAAGAGGGTTCGTAATTTGTTTTAGGGGGGACAATACGGAAATTTCGATTTCTAATTGGTCTAATTCCGATAATTTGATTCGGTTAAATTCAAACCGCGGATCCTCTGTTGCCGACGATATTGCCATCTCGGAAACCAGTTGATAAAGCGGTATGTCAGAAGTAAAGCGACCGATACAACCACGAAGTTGTCCACGTATTTTTAAGGTGACAAAAACGCCCTGTTCCTCTTGAAGGTCTGGATGATCAATGGGGGAAAGGGACATGGGCTCTTGTTTGACTACAGCCTCAATGCTTCTTCGCGCGATGTCTAAAAGGATTTTATTTGCTTGTTTGTCCAAGGGGAATAAGTGTTCCAGTATTAAAACTTAAGGAGAAACGAAATGGCGTTGTTTAGCAAAGAATGCGGGATATCATAACTTTTTCCCTTCGTGGAATATCTCTGCAGTGAAAACATAAAATTCCATCCCGTCATCCTTCCATGCATCAGTGGATAATCCTGCCTTCTGGCAGAGATGCCGCAGGGTTTCTACTTTGTCCCATCCTTGCTCAGCGGCCACTTGGGGGAGAAATACAGCGCTGGCGGGCCCTCTGCGAATTAGAATACCTTCTGTGCCAACGGTAAATTCATCGGGTCCCTGTATCTTTTTTAAGGGGCTCAGAACGGAGA
>Ga0209824_10000790_pt1 | contig 19142 bp, 16 predicted proteins | sample VDWuncwatermetaG_FD_184124 | JGI IMG/M metagenome (GOLD analysis project Ga0209824, IMG submission 184124) | Wastewater microbial communities from Netherlands to study Microbial Dark Matter (Phase II) - VDW unchlorinated drinking water (SPAdes)... ... | reverse complement strand
ACGCTGTTCGTAGTTTCGCCTTTTCTCATCCAGGGCCTCCATGAGTTCCCGTCTTTCACCATCCCCCTGCTGCCAACGATCCAGGTATTCGCCGAAGGACTCGCGGGCCTCCTCAAAGGCACGCCTGGCCTCGATAGCTCCCGCATCCCCTTCCTTAAAAAGGGTTTCTTCCAGCTTTTCCTTAACTTTAAGGTAGCCCTCGGGAATGGCGCGCAGCTCGTGCAGCGCCTCAATCAATTCGCTGGTTGAGAGCTCTTCGTACTCTTGCCGCAGTTCTTGAAACGGGGAAAGCTCTCTTAAGCGGCGCTGGATCTCGGTAACCCTTTTCAGCGCATCTCCCCGTTTCTGCTCGTAGCTCTCCGCTTCCTTCCGATAACGCGCTTCCGCCCGCTGGATCTCCTCTTCACATTTCTCCCTTAGCTCCCGCAGCGCATCTTCGTAACGCGTGGCCCCTTGCAACGGTAGTTTGGAGGCCCGGCTGATCCATTCGTTCTCCATGTCCGAACGGGCCAAAAATTCCGGATTTCCACCGAGCAAAATATCCGTTCCCCGCCCGGCCATGTTAGTGGCAATGGTCACGGCCTCAAACCGACCGGCCTGGGCGATGATGCTCGCCTCCGCCTCGTGATTCACGGCGTTCAGCACGTTATGCTTGATCCCTTTTTTCTTGAGCATGCGGGAGAGAAGTTCGGATTTCGCGACCGAAGTCGTACCGACCAAAACCGGCTGACCTTCCTTATCGCACGCCTCGATCTCTTCCACTACCGCGTCGAACTTCTCTTTCTCGCTCCGGTAGACCACATCGGCGTTATCGTGGCGGATCATCTTCATGTGCGTCGGGACCACCACCACGTCGAGTTTATAGATCTTTTTGAACTCCGTGGCCTCGGTGTCGGCCGTCCCGGTCATACCGGCGAGCTTTTTGTACATACGGAAATAGTTCTGAATCGTGATCGTCGCCAGGGTTTGATTCTCCTCGCGAATGTGCACCCCTTCCCTGGCTTCGATCGCCTGATGGAGACCGTCGGACCAGCGCCTTCCGGGCATGAGCCGGCCGGTGAATTCGTCGACGATGATCACCTCGCCATCCTTAATGACGTAATCGACATCGCGTTTGAAAAGCGCGTGGGCCTTGAGGGCCTGGTTAACGTGATGCAGGGTGTCGATCTGGCGCGGATCGTAGAGGTTGTGGATGCTGAGCAGGCGCTCGACCTTGGCCACCCCGGTCTCGGTCAGCGTAACCGTCCGGCTCTTCTCGTCGACCGTATAGTCGCCTTGCGCCTCGATCTCGGCGCGCTTTTCCTGCGCGGCATCCCCCTGAATGACCGCGCCGCGCTGCAGCTTGGGGATAATCCGATCGATGGTGTAGTACTTGTCGGTCGATTCCTCCGCCGGACCCGAGATGATCAGCGGGGTCCTGGCCTCGTCGATCAGAATATTGTCGACCTCGTCCACGATCGCGAAATTCAGATCCCGCTGGGCATATTCCTCCAGGGAAAACTTCATGTTGTCGCGCAGATAATCGAAGCCGAACTCATTGTTGGTCCCGTAGGTGATGTCCGCGAGATAGGCCTCTTTGCGCGAGATGGGCCGGAGATTCAGATAGCGGTAATCCTTGGTGATGTAAGCGGGGTCGAAGAGATAGCTCGCCTCATGGACGATGGAACCCACGGAAAGGCCCAGCAGGTGGTAAATCGGCCCCATCCATTGGACATCTCTGCGCGCAAGATAGTCGTTGACCGTGATGAGATGAACTCCATCTCCTGCAAGGGCGTTCAGATAGAATGAGAGCGTGGCCACCAGGGTCTTGCCCTCACCGGTCTTCATCTCGGCGATCTTGCCCTCATGCAGGACCACGCCGCCGATGAGCTGGGCGTCAAAATGGCGCAGGCCTATGGTTCGCCTGGATGCCTCGCGCACCGCGGCAAAGGCCTCCGGGAGGATGTCATCAAGAACTTCAGCTACGGCCTGACGCAATTCTTTCTCGATTTCTCCTACCCCAGTCTTCAGCTCCTCCCGCCTTTCCCCGGTTGCTACCGCAGCCTGGGCCTGGTTCTCTTCGAGCGCAGCGCGGCAGGCCGCGGTCGCCTCCTGGATCCTCTTCTTAAACTCGTCGGTCTTGGCCCTTAGCTCCGCATTCGCGAGCTTCTCGTATTGGGGTTCGAGGGCGTTGATTTTTTCGACCAGCGGCTGTATGCGCCGGATTTCGCGCTCGTTCTTCGTGCCGACGATTTTTTTGATTAAGTTAAGCATAAGTTAGCTGTCAGCTTTCAGCCATCAGCTTGAGATCCTGCTGACCGCTATAGTAAAATACACGATTCAGGACACGTGATACAAGTCATCCGCCTGTTTTCGTGCCCTGGGGCGCCCCGCGAAATTACCAGACCGCCGCTTGACATGAGACCAGCTTATTGGATACCGTCCACGACAAATTGGTGGCGACGTGGTCAGATTCCTACGACTCAACAATTCGAAAAGAAGGTCGAGAAATAGAAGTCAGACCCCACTCAGAGTACAAATGCATACCCAAAATAGAGCGAGAACGGCAAGAGTTGTAGTGTCCGGGATTTTTTCTACACCCTCGTTGGCTTCCATGGAAAGAAGAAGGTCAGCATGGGGTAACGTAGCTATTCGTAGAATGGGGGAGTGGCGTATGCGTAGGTTTCTTGCTGCAGGCGGGACAGCGCTCGCTTGCAACTTATTCGACGGATTTCGCGTCAAAGCGATTGCAGTAGCAGGATTGTTGCTGATTCTGGCTGCGGGCAGCTTCAGCCAAACCGCATTCGCACAGGGCTCTTGGGTAGACTCGCTGACGGGGAAGGCTGTACCAAGCGTGCCGGCCGGGGGAGCGGAGGCCGATCTTACCGACCGCAATAGAGCCTTTAATCCCATTCTCGGGAGAAACTACCATAGGGACAAGGATTGCACTTGGAGAGACTCGCTGACGGGGAAAGCTGTACCAACCGTGCCGGCTGGGGGAGCGGAGCGCGATCTTACCGACCCCAATAGAGCCTTTAATCCCATTCTCGGGCGCAACTACTATAGGGACCCCGGTGGGAAGGGTGATTGTCCACCGCCAGCCGCTAAAGTAACGGACGTCACTCTTACCGGCCTCCCGCCCAACACGACGGTAAGCCTCACCAACGAAGAGACCAAGGAGAAAGTCGAGCAGAAGACCGACGACCGGGGCTTCGTGGTCATTCCTATGACCGGAAAAAACTGGCAATCGGGCAGGCACAGCGTCACCTGCCAGGTGGACGGCAAGCCTGTCACATCGAAGATCTTCCTCCGTGAAGGGGTAAACCGCGTCGATCTCACCTCGCTCACCTATTCGGCCAGACCTCTCGATCCCGCCAATGCGCAGAAGGTTGACGAGGCGCTGAAGAAATCCAGCGCCGCCCTCAAGGCCGATCCCAAGAATTCCCAGGCGCTTCTCACCCAGGGCAGCGCGCTCAATCGCCTTGGCCGCCACGGCGAGGCCCTTGCCCAACTGGCGCGGGCAGCCAAGATGGGCTCGACCCACCCCGCCCTCGCCTTTGAGACCGGCTGGAGCCTTATGCGGCTTGGGATGTACCCGGAGGCAATAGCCCAGTTGGAAAAATACGAAAAGATGAATCCCGGTCTCGGGCAGACGAGCGAGTTTATCGGCCGGTCCCATCTATTTATGGGCGAGCTAGATAAAGCGGACGCCAAATTCAAAGAGGCGCTCCAGCGCGATCCCAAGCTAGCCTCTACGGTCCGTTTTCATCAGGCCGTTCTCGAGACGCTGCGCAAAAATCCCCAGGCCGCCGCCACATACATCGGCGCCCTTTTGAAGGAAGCGCCGAACTCTCCTACGGCGCAGATCTTCAAGAACGCGCTGCTCCAGGCTCCGGGCGCGAAGCCCCCCGCGGGCGCAGGGGCAAAGGACTTTAAGCTCTCGGACCCGATCAGGATACAGTTGCCTCCGACGACGGCGGGCGACGTGGCCGGGGCGGTGGCCAAAGGCGTGGTGGGAGGACTTTTGGGCGGCCTATTCGGCGGCGGGCGGCGCGAGCCCGAGGGGCCGAAGCTCGCTGCAAAGCCCGCCTTGCCGGAGACAACGCTCACGAGCAAAGACGGCAAGACCAAGATCAATCTTTCAGGAGCCATAGAGGACGGCAAACCTTATGTCATCATGGGTGTGAAGGAGTCGCCGGGCAACGGCGCGCCCCATCTCATCCTGCTCCAGGATAAAAATTGCAACGTCATGCAGCCCAAAGAGACGAGCGTCACCGGAATCTGGGAAGCATGGGGCGGGTGGAAGATGACCGTAAGCTGGACCAAGAGCTACTACCAGGACGGCCAGCTCGTGAGCCAGGAAAAGGGAGGCTGGAGCACCCCCTGGAACCTCTTCCGCACGCAAATCAAAGACCTGAGCGAGATACCCGGCATCTGGAAGGACTTCGGCGGCAAGCCGTTTGAGGGGATACGCGAGGTCATGTCATCTTTCGAGCCGCCGCCGGAAATTCCATTTAATCCCGCCGACTGGAACCTTATCACTCACACCACGACCGACGCGGGCAACAATCAGATATTGACCGCACCCTTTGTCACGGGGCTGGGCACGGACCAAAAAAACAACCTGATCTTTAAGCCGATGGACCGCACAGTTTGCGAGAGCGACCCGCCGTCCGCTCCTCTCCTTAGCAACAATCTCATTACCTTTCCCTGGAACGTGGGCCCCTACGCGGTAACCATGACGCAAGACCCCGAGCGCACGCGTAATGATTATGAGGCCGACTTCAGGGGGATAGAATTTACTGTGAAGAAGAGGTTTGCGGAACACTTCGACTTCGGCCCCTCGTCCGGGCTCTTTGGAGGCGCGATAATTGCGTCTCCTCCCCCGGACACGACCGTGAAGATTGAGACTCGCGCCGGCGGCAGCACGATCGTGACGCAACCGGATGGCACCACGGTCGAGACGTGGCCCGATGGCAACACGTTCAAGAAGTTGCCCGATGGCACCGAGGTCCGCACGTACCCCGGTGGCTACACGTTCACGCTCTCGCCCGATGGCACCGACACCAGGATCTCGCCCGGCGGCACGGTCGTGAATTTGCCCGATGGCTCCAGCGTCGAGACCCGCTCGGACGGCACCAGGTACGAGGAGCGCCCGGATGGCACCACGGTCCACACGTACCCCAATGGCTACGGCATCGTGAGGTGGCCCGATGGCTCCAGCGTCGAGGGAGCCCCGGACGGCAGGGTGAGGTTCAATGATCCGCCGGCGGCGGCGGAGCCGGGATTCGATCCTGTCCCCCCTCCCCCCCCCGGCATTACAGATATTGAAGACGGCAACAATGCGCCCCGGCAGGAGATCGGGTGATCTCTGCCTGGAGAATAGGACTCTCTAATCAATCTTCAGCGCTCGATCCGGACGGCGGATGCCACCTTCTCGCCTAAAAAGCGCTGGCCCACCTTGATAAAGCGGTCCGGGGCATCGGTAACAAAGAAGCTAGAAGAGATCACCTTCGACCCTTCCTACGGTTCGATAAACTCACCGTCCCGAGGAGAAGATCGAGGGACAGCCAGATGATTCAAGAGTTCTTTTCCAAAAATTCCTTGGGAGTTAACGAGGGAATCGAAAGACGACCGACAAAGTGTTGGGCATTCCAAGAAACAAAGCGTGCAGCGCCGGGAACATACTTTTCTGTGGCAGCTACGATTAAGGCATCACCGAAACTGACTTTTTTTAAGATGATGTCAAAAAGATCGCCGACCTTGAGAGCTGGAAGGGCACCCTCCAAATCGGGATGCGGGAACACCTCTACCTGGTAACGCTGGGGAAAATAGAAGAAAAGCTCTTGCAGCTGTTTTTCGTTAAGATTGAAAGAGAGAACGCCGCAGACTTCTAATAGATTAAAGACACTGGTGGCGCCGGATCGTTCTCGAGCTATCTGGTCCAAGAAGGCGCGGTTAACGGCAAAGTTTTTGTCCCTCTTATAGCGGAGGTCAACAATAAAAACGGAGGTGTCTATAACGGTCAGTCCCGCCACCGCGTCCGCCGTATCGCTTCCTGCCAAGTTTTATAACGGGGCTTAGAGGTTTTCAGAGCCTTTTCGATATCTTTCCAGGCGGTGTTATAGTCCCTTAGCTCAGAGGACTTAAGTTCTCCCTCTTTCACGGGGGTCAGGACAGCCCACGGTTTGCCGCGCTTCGTGATCAGCACCCTTTCACCCTGCCCTACCTTACGCAGCACCTCTCCGGTTTTGTTCTTAAGCTCTTTGGCGCTAACCGATCTCATAGAAGTGCCTACTTTAGAACCAAAATAGCTACTTTAATGTTCCCTGTCAATAGCTTTTTTGTGTTGTCCGGAAAAAGGTGTCAGGAACCTTTTCTCGGATAAGTCAAGGTTTTAGGATTTTGGCCGCGGCTGGCTTTTCTTGGCGAGATAAAGGGCAATCAGACCAAAAACTAAAATGACTAAACCACCTAGAACGATGCTATACATCCAACCACTCCTTTACTGGTCTAAGAAAAGCGCAATCACATACAACCCTACAGCAATGACCACTCCAGAAGCAATGAACGAGGAGCTAACGGGGGCATTCTGAAAGAAAGGAGCCACGACCGAGGCTGTGAAGATAATCTTACCTGTATCCGTTAGAATGTCGGCAGACCGCTTCCTCTGTTTTTCCGTCAGTTCCACGCACAAGCCTCATCCAACGCAGACTCTGGGATCAACTCTAATGCCTTCGAGCGTAACACGATGTTTAGCCTATGGCACTGAGAGAGATTTTTCAAGGGGTATCTCGTGCAAAGCGTGATTTCGGTGTCAAGCGGGGTAAAAAGGTGTCAGGAACCTTTTCTCGCACACGCCGAATAGAGCCCCGGCGGCGGAGTTCCAGGCAACGATCAAACCTGAACCATCAACCGCGAACGCAGGATCCCCCTGTGCTCTCAACTAATGCCCTGATTTCCTTGAGCTGCATGTGGTCAGGTTAATCATAAAAATGATTGAAAGTGATTATTGACCAATCAGTCGGAAAAAAGCAAACTGTCAACCCATTCGACACCCCGCCCACAGGGCGGGGCTTGCTCAGGGTTGACGGTGAGCGACATACGAACAACTTGCCTTCGAACCCTGAGCCTCAGGCCGAAGGGACCACGTGCACAGCACGGGGCATGAGTCGAACCGTCAAAACAGCGGCAGGAAAACGCAGCGATAAGTCTGACCGAAGGAGGACACTCATGAAAAGGCCAGGAAATGTGATCTTAAGGGGTGAAACGCGATTGTTTTTGTCCATCCTGCTGGCGATCATTCTTTCGGTATTTGCAGCAGCCAATGCCTCTGCCGCGCCATTTGCGTATGTTCCTAACGTATTTAGCAACACTGTTTCGGTGATAGACACAGCCACAAATGCAGTGGTCGCCACTCTTCCTGTTGGCGTGTGGCCTCAAGGTGCGGCCGTCAATCCCTCTGGCACACGCGTCTACGTGCCAAACAATGGCAGCGGCACTGTCTCGGTGATAGACACGAGCACAAATACCGTGGTGGCCACCATACCTTCTGTCGGAAACAGGCCTCTTGGTGTGGCAGTGAATCCCTCAGGCACACGCGTGTATGTGACTGACTACCATAATGGCAGCACTGTCTCGGTAATAGATACAAGCACAAACGCCGTTGTGGCTACGATTCCTGTCGGGTCGTGGCCAGCTGGTGTGGCGGTCAATCCCTCAGGCACGCGCGCGTATGTGACAAACATGCACAGCGCCACTGTCTCGGTGATAGACACAAGCACCAACGCCGTTGTGGCGACTATTCCTGTCGGGTCTTCGCCAGCTGGTGTGGCGATCAATCCTTCAGGTACACGCGTGTATGTGACCAACTTTAGCAGCAACACTATCTCGGTGATAGACACAGGCACAAATACCGTGACCGCCATAGTATCTGAATCTGTCGGGCCGAATCCTCATGCTGTGGCAGTCAATCCCTCAGGCACGCGCCTGTATGTGACGAATTATGGCGGCACTAGTGTCTCGGTGATAGACACAGCCACACACGCAGTTGTTGCCACCGTCACTGTGGGGTCTGCGCCAGCTGGTGTGGCGGTCAATCCCTCAGACACACGCGTGTATGTGACAAACCAGAGTAGCGGCAATGTCTCGGTAGTAGGTACAAGCACGAATACCGTGGTTGCGACTATTACTGTCGGATCGGGGCCTACTGGCTGGGGCAAATTTATCGGGCCAGGGGTGCCCGTGGCAAGATGGCCTGGCGAGGGGAACGCCAACGACGTCATCGGTGGTCACAATGGTACGTTGGCGGGAGGCGTGACGTTCGTCCCGGGAAGGGTGGGGCAGGCATTTAAGTTTGACACCTCTGCTAACAGCTACATCACGTTGCCCAATTCCCCTGACTTCATGCCGGCAAGCAATCAGGTAACGATCAGCGCGTGGATCAAACCCGACTTTGCCGTCGCGAACGGTGCGGACATCATCTTTAGCAAGCGTGACGGATGCGGATCCAACAGATCCTACCTCCTGGCCGTGAGCAAAGGAGGAGCGATACCACTCGGTTACCCGCTCGGCACAATCGTTTGGTCCGCCTCGGTGGCGGGTGACGACGTTACACCCAGCACCAGAGTTCCCAATGACGGGCAGTTCCATCATATAGCAGGAACCTATGATGGAACTGCGATGCGGGTCTATTTGGACGGGGTCCTCATCGGGGAAAAACCGCACACCGGTCCAATACCGGTGACAAGAGATCCACCGTTCATCGGTCTACAGTCTGGCTGCAGCGGCTGGCTTAGCGCGGCAGTGATCGATGAAATTGAGTTCTGGAACCGCGCCCTGTCCGCCTCAGAGATGCAGAGCGGCTGGGAAGTACCGGCAGATAGCACACCGCCAACGACTACCGACAACGCGCCCTCAGCGTGGCAAAAGGCGAATTTCACGGTTACTCTCACTTGCGCTGATAACGAGGGCGGAAGCGGCTGCAAGGAGACAAAGTACAGGGTTGATGGTGGAGAGTGGCAGACGGGGACTTCGATCCTTATTTCGACGGAAGGCGACCACCTCATCGACTATTACTCTGTAGACAATGCGGGCAACCAGGAGAGCGCTAAATCTACACATGCCAAGCTCGACAAGACTCCACCACCCTTTATCAGTTTCGGGGCTCCGAGCCCACCGCCCAACACCAACGGGTGGAACAATACAAACGTCTCAATTTCCTTTGCGGCGACGGACAACCTGTCCGGTGTCGCCTCGACCACACCCGCCAGCCCTCTCTTGCTGACGGCGGAAGGACCATCGGTCACTGGGACCGTTACAGTGACAGATAATGCCGGCAACAGCTCCACTTTTATCACTCCGGCAGTTAACATTGACAAGACTCTGCCGACAATCACTGCTAGCGCAACGGCTGGTGGCAATCCCTATACCTCCGGTACCTGGACAAACGGGAACGTGATAGTCAGTTTTGTTTGCAGCGGTGGGCTCTCGGGGCTAGGCAGCGTGAGCGGGCCGGTAACGGTGAGCAGCGAGGGGGCCAATCAGTCGGCCACCGGTAGCTGCGCTGACAATGCGGGCAATAGTGCCAGTGCAGTCTTCAGCGGGATCAAAATCGACAAGACACCGCCCAATGCGCCGTCGGCGAGCGTCAATCCATCTCCGAACGGGGCAGGCTGGAACAGCACCCTTCCCGTAACCGTGAGTTTCGCCAGCAACGGAGACCTCGGCCCAGTCCAGAGCGGGGTGACCGGTTGCACCGGGTCTACCGGCTTGACCGTGGAGACGACAGGGACGCCGGTTAGTGGAATCTGTAACGATGCGGCGGGCAATACCAGCGCCACAACCTCGGTGACCGTCAAGATTGACTCGACGCCGCCCACGGTGACGTACTCTGGCAACGCGGGCACCTATACAATCGACCAGATGGTCTCCATCACTTGCACGGCTGCTGACGCTCTGTCGGGCGTGGCCTCGAACACGAACACCTGCGCCAACATCAACGGGCCAGCCTACACATTTACCTTGGGGACAAACACGTTCTCGGCGAGGGCAACTGACTATGCGGATAACGTCGGTGAAGGCTCAACCAGCTTCACGGTCCAGGTGACAGCCGCTGGCCTTGGAAATCTGGTCACGCAGTTCGTCACCAAGGCGGGGGTCGCCAACTCCATGATTAGCAAGCTGAACGCCGCTGAGGCCGCTGCAGCCCGGGGCAACGCCCAGGCCAAGGCTGGCGCAATCGGCGCCTTCATCAACGAGTTGCAGGCCCAGGCGGGCAAGAGCCTGACCGCGGCGCAGGCCGCCACGCTGATTGCCCTGGCGCAAGCTCTGTAAGCAGGAGCGAAAAGAGGACGCGAATCTTTTTCTTGCACTCCCCAAAAAGGGGCGGCTTGAGGGGAGAAAGGTTTGCGAGCTGCCCTACTTTGATGAAGCAGTCCGGGACATCATACCGCCTTTTTAAATCGGACTACGTCCACTGTGAGACGTGCGGCTGGCTTCGCTCGGGACGCCGCAAGCTTCTCCATTGCCTTGTAAATAGCGGATCGAAAGTATTTCTCCCCACACTGTTGACAAACACCCGCAGGAACATTTTCAATAACCTTGAGCTTTCGTCCCCAGCGAAAATCAACCTTAACCTTTTCTTGAACCACCCTGCCTTTACAAAAGTAACATTCCGCCATCATAGTGTCACCTCGTCTTTCGTGTTTTCCAATCATCCTCCCACTCTGCAGGATCTGGCTCATAAGCGGTAATGATAAGGATCTCTTCAGCATCCAATCGACCGCATAACACGTGCAAAGGTCTCTCGCCAATCAACCCAAAGATTAAACAGCTAGCCCCCCTGGGGTCATCCGGATATTCTTTTATTATACTACCCGTTTTTACAGCTTGCTCAATGTCCTGGGCTTTTATTCTCCTACGGCGCAGTTTTTCTGTGTGAGTAAAAGAGAGCGCATACCTCCCGTCGCCAATCTTCTCCCTGATTGCCTCAATGTCTATTCCCACGGTCTTCCTTATCTTGCTCCCCCGCAAGCGGAGATAGTCGTCTCCTAGCGCTCGATCCTGACCGCGGATTCCACCTTCTCCCCCAAAAAGCGCTGGCCCACCTTGATGAAGCGGTCCGGAGCGTCGGTAACGAAAAAACTCGGAGTTCCTTTTCCCTTCTCCCGTGCCAGAGACTTTTTCTTAAGGGCGGTTTGCACTTCCTTGGCGGTTTCCTCCGCCGAGTCGACGAGCTTGACGCCGCGCCCCATGAATCTGTGAATCGCCTTTTTAAGCAGCGGGTAATGAGTACAGCCCAGGATGAGCGTATCAATGCCGCTCTGCTTAAGGCTTCCGAGATAGGATTCCACGGTCAGTTTCACTACGGGGTTATCGAGCCACCCCTCTTCGACCAAGGGAACAAAAAGGGGGCAGGCACGACTGTAGACTTCAATCTTAGAATCGAGTTTTTTTAGAGCCCGGGTGTAGGCTCCGCTTTGGATTGTCGCCTCGGTCCCAATAATACCGATTTTTCTATTCCTCGTCTCCGCTAAGGCCCGCCTGACACCAGGTTCAATCACCCCGATCACAGGGACCGCAACGTTTTCCTTCAGCGCCTCCAGGGCTATGGCGGTTGAAGTATTACACGCCACGACGACAAGCTTGACGCCCTTCTCAATCAAGAAGTCGGTATTTTCGAAGGAGTAGCGCAGCACCGTCTCCACCGACTTGGTCCCGTAGGGAGAGCGGGCGGTGTCCCCAAGATAGACCGTGTTCTCCCTCGGCAGCACCTCCATGATCCTTTGCAGAACCGTCAGCCCGCCAATGCCAGAATCGAAAACGCCTACTGGGTTATCTCTATTCACGGAACGCCTGACTGCCTTTAAAGGGGTCGAGGATGGAGGATCGAGGATGGAAGATAGCAAATGCGCGATTCGCCGTTTCTAAGTTCCCGCCCGTCGATCCTCTATCCTCCATCTTCTATCCTCAGTCGTTTGGACTCGACGTGAGGCGCGCGCCCAATTCCTTCTCACAGCTAGGCGCAAAACCGAAGACCTGCTCCCAGACTTCCTTTGACTCCATGCACAGGTAGACAAAGACAATGGGCGAGAGGTCGCGAATCCAGCGCAGCATTTTGCGATACATGCCCACGCGCAGCGGCTTAAAGTAGCGCATCTTGCCGTCCGCACAGAGAACCTGCTCCCCGCTGAGGAGACGTGTTGAAGGAAATCTCTCTCGCATGATCCGCTTCAAGCCCGGGGTATTGCGCAATACTCCCATGCTGATCCAGGCGATTCTCCGATGGTCCACAACTGCAAAGATCCTCTCCACCATCGCCCGATAGTCTTCTTCCCAGCCGGGATATTCGACCATGGGATCAAAGTGAAAGCCCAATTTATACCCCGCCTCCTGGCAACGCCGGGCAGCCGTAAGCCTTTCCTCGAAGGAGGCCGTTAAAAACTCATCGCTCTCGATGACCTTTTCGGGATTCATGGACCAGGAGACCACCACGCGGCCTTTGGGATCCAACTTCAACAGCCCCTCCACGCGGTCGCTCTTGGTCTTCAGCTCCAGCAGGGCATTGGGCTGCTCGGCGAAAAAGGGAATCACCTCGGAGGAAAAACCGATATAGGGGTCCAGGGCGAGACTGTCCGTGATCTCGCCGGTGCCGATACGAAAGAAAAAACGGCGATGCCGGCTAAGCAGCGCGCCGGCTTCTTCGATGAGATCGCTTACGTTGCTGAAGACCTTGAGTGTTGGGTTGTGCGCCATGTACTCCTGAAGGTAACAGTAACTGCACTCCATCGGGCAGTTGCTGGCAAAATTGATCACAAAGTAGTTGCAGCACACCTGCCCGTCGCTCCCCGGACATTTCTTCAGAAACTCGCCTTTGTGGCGCATCAAGAAAAGTCGCTTCTTTCGTTCTCCGAAAGGATCGCTGGAGGTGGAAGGAGCCGACCCGGGAGATGGAGGTTCGTCGACAAAAGTAAAAGGAATGTCCGGGAAAGCCCTTTTCAAGTTCCTGTAGATAGGACCGGCATCCGACCCCGCCTCAACGATCACCTCTTCCGGTTTAAAATCCTTCATCTTGTTTTCTCCGCTCCAGCCATCAGCAGTCAGTTTTCAGCTTTATTAACCCTTGAACCTTTTTCATTCTGACCCTTCTAGTAATGAAAAAATCTCTTGCACCGCCTTCTTCTCCAAAAGCCGCGAAAGTTCTCCGACTAACCTTTCCAGCTCCTTATAGCTCGCGGCCCTCATCTGTACGGTCAGCCCGCCTTCCAGACCCGGCGGAACGGTGATCCGGATCTGTGGACTAAGCCTGATCTCCCGGATCCTTTTCCTGATACCCTCCTCCATAGATGTGAGGCGGGGAAACCTGAGCCGGCGCACCTCCTCCTTTATCCGCTTGAGCTTGTCGTTGCGGCCCAGTCGAGGGTCCGATGAAATCCGTAAGAAAGGCTCCCTTTGCAGAATCTCACAGAGGTCCACGCCATCCCGCAGTGCAATCTCTTCCAACCACTCAAGGAAATCCCGGAGATGGTTTTCCCCCAGCTTGAGCCCCTGAGCCAGATCGAAGAGGGCCTCGCGGTCGATCTCGGCTAATCTAAGCCATCGCTCCAGGGTCTGCGGATGGAACCCCTTCGAGCTTCCATAGGCGAGAATTTTCTCCTCCAGCATACGTTCTTTCCCCAGTGATTTCAGATAGATACATCTCGTAAATTAAAGCTTCGCCTTCCCTTCCCCTCTTCCGCGCCCCTTGAGTCAAAATCGCCACTTTATTTGCCAGGGTTTCTAAGGCCCAATTTCTCTTCTCGCCGCAGAGACCGCCATCGACCAGCTTTCTAAGCGCCCGAACGCGAAAGCGGTCCAGCCCCCAGGTGGAGCGCGACAACTGATCCTTATGTCCTCCCCTCTTCAAGACCAACGGGTCCGGGATTAGATAAACCGGAGTATCAACGCTTACTCGAAGCCAAAGGTCGTAGTCTTCGCACACAATGAAGGTTTCATCAAATCCCCCTACCCTCTCAAACAGTTCCCTGGTCATCATCACCGCCGAAGGGCTGACCAGACAAAGATCGAGGCTGGCGCGAAAGATATCTCCGGAAGGTTTGCGATGTCTCCTTTTCGGATTAACCCTTCGCCCGTGCCGAATCCAAATCTCCTCCGTCTGACAAATTTGCGCCTCCGGCCGCGCCTCCATAAAAGCGACCTGGACTGCAAGCTTTTTCGGCTGCCAGAGATCATCGGAATCGAGAAAAGCCAGATATCTGCCGCGTGCGCAACGAACACCGAGGTTGCGCGCGGCGGCCACACCACGCCGGCGCTGGGAAAAGAACCGCAGGTGGGGGCCGTATCTCCTCAAATGGTCTGCCGTACCATCCTGAGACCCATCGTCCACCACGATGAGCTCGAATCCTTTATAACTTTGGCCCAGGACAGATTGGATCGCATCGCAGAGCATCGGCCAGCGATTGTATGTGGGGATGACAACGCTCACTAAAGGCTGCATTTTCATCCTTCCTAGCACCCCAATTTAATATTGACAAGCCGTGAGAAGTCGGGATAGTATCCTTCGGTTTTCACCTGAGTCATTTTTCTTAACTGCGCCTAGATGGTTAGGCATTAAAAAAGGAGGTTTGCTATGTTCGGCAGAAGAAACTCCGGCAGTCCAGGACGGGAGGGTCCCCTGCTCACGATCAAGGGGGAGACCGCTCGTCTGGAGGGAAAGTTCAACATTGCGGACTCTATTCAGATCGAATGTGAGGTAGCGGGTGAGATCAATGTGGAGGGGAAGCTGGTGATCGGCGAAAAGGGGATTGTCCGGGCCGATGCCCACACCGCTGACGCCCTGATCATGGGGCGATACGAGGGGAATATGGTTGCCACCGGAAACGTAGAAATCACCTCAACCGGCCGGGTATCTGGAAATATTGAAACGGACTCCCTGGTCATCTCCCAGGGTGGTTTCTTCAACGGCAACGTGATCAAGATTCAACGGGCTGAGATAGCCGCAGAGCGCCGCGGCCCTTCGCTACTGGACCAAAAACAAGTAGCTGCCAAGAGATAAGCTTAGTATTGGCAACTGATTACAGTAAGGAGCAGATCTCATGTGGCGCTGGAGAGGGAACAACTCAGCCCCCGATCAGGCATCCACGTCCGTAATCGATCAGGGGTGTGAACTGGAAGGGCGTCTCACATTCGTCGGGACGCTTGTTTTGAACGGCAAATTCCGCGGAGAAATTTTTTCCTCAGACACGCTCCTCGTGGGAGAGACCGGACAGGTGGACGCAGAGGTCCAGGTGGGGGTCGCCATCGTAAGCGGCCAGGTCACAGGGAACATCATCGCTCGTGAGCGCGTCGAGCTGCGGAGCAGCGCCCGCATTTTCGGGGACATCGTAACCCCCGTGCTGGTCCTGGATGAAGGCGTCGTCTTTGACGGCCGCTGTAAGATGAAAAACGAAGAGCTTCGGGCCGTTCAGAAAAGTTCCTAAAAGGGCTATATCATGGACAAGAGTTATTCGATCCTTATTCTTCCACGGCGAGGGACCGAGATGCGTCGCCTCGTCTTATCGCAAAAGTCCATTCGCTACCTTCTCGCGGGAGGCGTTTTTTTGGTGGCAATCGGCGGGTGGCTGCTGGGCGACTACCTGTGGATGAAATGGCAGAAAAAAGGGCTTAAAGAGCTAAGGATGGAAGCCCTGGCCCAGCGAGAGCAGCTTTCGGTCTTGCAGGACCAGACAAAAAATCTCCAGCTACTTCTCACCGATTGGAAAGGGCTCCAGCAAGGAGTCCAAGCCTCCCTCCCATCCCAGAACAGATCTTCCTTCAACGGCCACCTCGCCATAAAAGAGTTGGAAAGAGGCCTCGCCTCGCTCCGAAGCGAGCTTGAGCGCCTGATCGCCTCTGTCCCCGTTTCCATGCCCATCAAAGGCCGGATAACGTCTGGTGTAGGCACGCGCCTCTCCCCATGGACGGGGAAACCGGAGTTTCACTCCGGGCTCGACCTCCCGAATCCCATAGGGACACCGGTATACGCCCCGGCGGACGGATTGGTGGAAGCAGTTGGCGTGAGCAACGGTAACGGTCAGATGGTCGTCCTGAACCACGGCCAGGGCATTACGACGCAGTACCTGCATCTATCCAAGGCCATCGTCAAGAAGGGAGATCGGGTGCGCAAGGGCCAGCAGATTGCGGAGAGCGGGAATACGGGTAAAACCACAAGCCCTCACCTCCATTATGAGGTGCGTGTTAACGGCATTCCCATCGATCCACGAGCCAATCTTCTTAAACAAGGCTCTCCATCTTCTTGAAGAACTGATCCACTATCATCCTGGCTACTCCCCCAAGCATCCTCTGCCCTACCCCGGCAATCAGTCCTCCTATCTTGGCGTCGGTGCTGTATTTCAGCATGGTCTCACCGTTTTTCTCTTCCAGATCGATGCTCATGTCACCTTTCATGAACCCGGGCCCACCGGACCCTTCGCCGCTAAGCACATAATGAGATGGGGCCTGCCGCTCCTTGATAGACACCTTGCCTTTGTAGGTCCCTTTAACCGACGCGATGCCGACCTTCATAGTCGCCTCGTATTGATCCGGGCCGATCTCTTTTAGCCCCTCGCATCCCGGCATACACTGGGCGATCATTTTAGGATCCAGCAAAACATCCCAGACCTTTTGCCTGGGCGCCTTAAAAGTATAGCTTCCCTCGATCTTCAAAGCTCTCTCCTCCTTGTGATATCTGAGATTATTCCTGCCGCGTTGATCTCCGGCGGTATGTCTTCCTTAGCAAAGAGCCGGTCTCTTACGCAACCTCATTCACATATCAACAGCTTGATATAGATCATTGACAACTTCCTTGTCTAATGGCGATAATCAGCCTTGCTTATAGGATAATTAACCTTGCTTATGGTGAAGAACAGAAAAAATCAGACCCTAAACATGAAGCTGCGTTCGCACCTTATCATTCTTGTAGTCGCCGCGCTGCTGCCGGTGCTGATCTTCGCCGGCGTGATGATCGTGCTACTCGGCAAGGAACAGGAGAAGGCTCAGAAAGATAACCTGCTAGATGTAGCCCGTGCTCTCTCGCTTGCCATAGACCGAGAGCTGCTGGCCTCAATCCGCACTCTTGAAGCGCTCGCCACGTCAGAGCGTCTCGACTCAGGGAACCTGAGGAAATTTTATGAGCAGGCCAAGCGGGTCCTGGAAGCTCACAGGGGATGGGATAACATGCTGCTAGTTGACCTCTCCGGCCAACAGCTTGTTAATCTGCGGCGGCCCTATGGCTCACCGCTGCCCCGCAGCGGGGCCCCTGAACAGATCCAGCAAGTGTCTGAGACCGGCCAACCAGCCGTTTCCAACCTTTTTTGGGGTTACATCGCGCAAAGACACCTGCTCGGTGTGGATGTCCCCGTGATTCGTAATGGGAAGGTCAGGTACGTTCTGACCGCGAGCTTCTCTCCAGGGCTGCTGACCAAGCTGCTGTTACAGCAGAGGTCCTCTCCCGACTTTGCCTCGGCAGCCATTGACCGAAACAAAATTATCATTGCCCGAACTCGGAATATCGAGCAGTTTCTAGGCAAACCGGCAGGGCCACTGTTAGCTGCCAAAAGCGACGAAGGCCAGGAGACGACGTGGCGCGGCGTTATGCAGGAGGGGTCGGAAGTCTATTCAGCGCTTCGGCGATCAGAACTCTCGGGCTGGACCGTAGTCGTGGGAATAAACGCGGCCGTTCTCGACAGTCCGCTGCGGCACACTTTGTTAACCGTCATTGGCGGCGGCCTCACGCTCCTCCTCGCTGGGATCGTTATGGCAACTTTGTTCGGACGACGAATCGCCAATTCCATTAGCTCTCTTTCTAACGCGGCTGCTGCCCTGGGACGTTCCGAGGTGCCACAGACTTCAACATCTCCCATTATCGAGGTGAGTGAGGTAGCGCAGGCGATCGAAGATGCTGCCGTCAAGCGCCAACAGGCAGAGGAAGAATTGCGCAAAACCACCCAAACTCTTAAAGCTCTAATTCAGACTTCTCCGGTGGCCATCGACATCCTCGACCTAGATGGGAAGGTAAAGATGTGGAATCCGGCGGCTGAAAAGATGTTTGGCTGGACCGAAGAAGAAGTCCTAGGACAACCACTTCCACGCATCCCCAAAGACAAACAGGACGAGTTCAGAGAGCTCTACAAGTCAGTACTTCAGGGGAACAGCTTAAGCGGCATGGAAATCCGTCGCCAGAAGAAGGATGGGGCGCTGATTGATGTCAGCATTTCTACCGCGCCGATACGTGATGTCGACGGGAACATTATAGGGTCCATGGGTATACTGACCGACATAACCGCGAGGAAACAAACAGGGGTGAAACTTAAAAATTCTCACGATCAACTACGTGCACTGGCTGCCCATCTACAAACTGTCCGAGAAGAAGAACGAAAGAAAATCGCCCGTGAGCTTCACGATGAATCAAGCCAGCTTTTGGCTTCTGTCCATATCGGTCTGTCGGAAATGGAGCGGGAATTGCCCTCTACATCGCAGAAAAAATTGGCGGAGGTAAAGGATCTCCTAACCCAGATAGAGGAGCACCTGAGAAATCTCTCCCACGAACTCTATCCTAGTATCTTAGATGACTTGGGTCTCTTGCCAGCCCTTCAATCCCTTGCCGACAAGGTCTCTGCTCGAACTGGTATTAGGATCAATCTGGAGGGCTCACCAAACGGTCGCCTTCGTTCCTCGATTGAGACTACTCTTTATAGAACCGTCCAGGAAGCCTTAAACAATGTAGTCAGGCACGCTAACGCTACCACGGTGAAAGTCAGACTTTTTGAGGCGGACGGATTAGTTCATTGTTCCATTCAGGACGACGGCGTTGGTTTCGATGTCCTGACGGTGTTAGGTCATACGGCCCGTGAGAGCCTGGGGCTGGTTGCCATTCGTGAACGGGTGGGGGCTTTAGGTGGTAGGATGAAGATCCATTCCGCTCCTAACCAGGGTACAGAGCTTTGCGTGGAGATTCCTTTCAAGAGATAGAAATGAGAATCCGAATACTTTTGGCCGATGACCATGTGGTTGTTAGGGAGGGGTTAAGGAATCTCCTGGTGCGCGAGGGATTTGATGTGGTCGCGGAGGCTTCAGACGGTCACGCGGCAGTCCGGCAGGCTAGAGAGCAAACTATAGAGATAGCC
>Ga0209824_10000789_pt1 | contig 19146 bp, 21 predicted proteins | sample VDWuncwatermetaG_FD_184124 | JGI IMG/M metagenome (GOLD analysis project Ga0209824, IMG submission 184124) | Wastewater microbial communities from Netherlands to study Microbial Dark Matter (Phase II) - VDW unchlorinated drinking water (SPAdes)... ... | reverse complement strand
TGTCGGTACTGCGGCGGCCATGGCAGCGGGAGTCGGACTTGTGGCAAACATGGCGCGAGCAGGAATGGCGGGTGGGGCGGCTGGATCTCAAGCGCTGATGCAAGCCGTCTCGAACGGCAGTGGGGGTGCACCTCCTCCAACACATATGATCACGGGCCCAAGTGGAAGTGGGCCGAGTGGAGGGGGACCAAACAAGAATCCTCCAAGCGGGAATCCAGCCGGGGCCATGCCTTTAGCGGCGGCCATGGATGGCGTGAGTCCAGGTCCACAATTCACCGGTCGATCCTATCCCAGTGTCACAAAACCCCCGCCGGACACGTCGAAGCCGTCACCGGAACCCACATTCGGCGGGGAGAGCTTGTCTAAGGGCAAGACCGACAACACGGCGTTTGATCCGAAAGAAGAAATTGCCGCGTTTCGTGATCGGAAAGAGCCATTCTCCGGGTCGAAAGGAGGAAAAGCATGACCATCCAGTGCACACGCGTGTTCGTATTGGCGCTCAGTCTGTCGTTCTTCTGTCTCAGCACCTCAACGGTCCTGGCAGAAAGTCCAAGTGCTCCGCCACCGACCACACCTAGCGTCCCAACGTCACCAGCAACAACCCCTTTGCTCTCTGGGATGAGCCCGAACAGTGGGGCATTATCGCTCCTCACTGGGACAGCTCGTGATGCCTGCGAAGCCATGCTCTGTCTCTCCGCGATTGGGTCTGCTCCCGCCGAGTGCGCCTCGTCGTTAGCCAAATACCATGCGGCGCAGATGTTTGGCGGTGGCCCCGCATTCTTAGCGGCCTGTCCGCTGGTGCGCTGAGGTCGCCAATGATTGCTGCGGATCTGCCTCCTCAGCACCAGGAACGGGTCGTCTGCTCGATTATGGCGGCGGTGAAATACGAAGTCCCGGCCAACATCGTCCTGGCGGTCGCGGAGAAGGAAGGGGGTAAGCCGGGGCAATGGATGAAAAACACCAACGGCACCTATGATGTTGGCCCCATGCAGTTCAACACGTCCTATCTGCACCACTTGAAACCGTACGGCATTACGGCTGCGGATGTCGAGCAAGCAGGCTGCTATTCCTATGAATTGGCGGCGTGGCGGTTACGACAGCACATCCTCAATGATCAAGGGGACCTCTGGACGCGAGTCGCCAATTACCATTCACGCACCCAACACGGAATGCTCGCTATCGATCCAGTGTGATGCACAAAGCGGTGAAGTGGGCCGATTGGCTCACCGCGCGATTTCCTACCGTTCGGTTTACTGATCACCTGCACAAGAAATAGGGGCATGATCGTGTTCGATCATGCCAGGCACCCGTTGTCGGCGAAGCTGTAAAGGCCGTATTCGCCGATGATGACGTGGTCGAGCATTCTGATGCCGATGATGTCGGCGGCCTGCTTCAGGCGGGTCGTGAGCTGCCGGTCCTCCAGGCTTGGCGTCGCGTCGCCGGAGGGGTGGTTATGCGCGCAGACGAAACCGGCGGCGTTCATGAGGATAAGGGGCTTGCAGACCTCGCGTGGGTGGACGATCGCCATATTGAGGGATCCGATCGAGACGGTATTCATGCCGATGACGGCGTTCTTCGCGTCCAGCCCGATGACGATGAAATGCTCCCGGTCGAGATTCTGAAGCATGGACCGCAGGAGCCGGTCGGCGTCCGCCGAGGATGAAAGCTTTTGCTCCGTGTAGGTTCCGCGGGTTTCGCGGACGAGCGAGATCCTGAAGCGGGGAATATAGGTGTTCCGGTGTTGCATCGTCTTCTCCTTTTTGAAGGTGGTTTGGCTCCGTCGCGGAGAGTTCAGGAGCAAAACCACCCCGAAGGAAAAAGGAGAGGAGAAGGCGGGCGTTGCCGGCGGGACACGACGCAGTGGGCGTGACTGAGCGTTTCACCAGAAGGCATGACCAGTGCGGTCACGCCGGGGCGGGTTACGTCCGCCGGTGCAACACCGGAAACATGATCGATTGCCGGACGGGGCAGAGCGTCATCCGGCCTCGGGGTCTGCGCACATGAGATTCATGAAGCATTCGTCCTCGACGCGCTGCTTCGCGGCGGGTACTGCCCATTCGCGACACTCTTCCTTGCGGCTGTGACCGAAGCGGCAGCTGGGCGGCGGTGGGGCGTCACAGGACTAGAAGGCAGAGACGACTTCGAGACAATGCTGCTTGGACGGGCGGCCTGAAAGGCCACGGCAGTTGCAGCCTGAAACAGTAGAGGATGACACGAAACGGATGTCAGCCTATGAACTGGAGCGTCGCAGCGGGAGAGTACTTTGCGCCCTGTTTCAAACCGTGTCGCAGACTCTTATCCGGACGAAGCGGCGGATGCCTGCCAGTCGGAATGCCCTGGGGACGCGTGAAAAGATCAGCCGGGTACGCGTCGTCCGACTTGCTCATTGACCACCGATGAAGCGGCTCCGACACAACCCGGAACGGCTTCCTTTAGGCCATCCCCAGGCATCTGAGGATTTTCAGGGCGGATTCCAACGTGATGGTCGTCCGTTGCTGCTCGAAGTCGTTGACGGTCGGCCCGCTGACGCCGGCAAGCACGGCCAGCTTCTTCTGGCTGAGTTTCTGTTCCTTGCGACGCGTTACCGCTTCTTCGACAAGGTCTTGCCAATCAAGGCGAAGGCTCCGTTCCATCGTTTGTCCATGTGGGTGAGAATTTCATCCTTTAATGACAGGCTCCCGCTCCTGCCTTTCATCAAGGCTTCGCGGGCGGCTTGCCGACGCTTCTCGAGCTGGTCTGCGGCCATCGCGATGGCCGCCGCCGACAATCCGAATTCCTGCCCTAGCTTGATCAGTGTCTGCGGCTTCAGGTTCCCCAATGGAATGTGGTCGGCTCCGCCGATCGAGAGGGCGATGGTCTTGTACCCGTATAAAACTGCAGAGACGGCGTCGTAAGCGGGTGATAACCGCAAGCCGGCATCCGTATGGACCATGGCAAAGTTCTTCAGATGCATGTCAGTATTGCCGAGCAGGAGTCCGGCCAGAATCCGCAGGTAGAGCCTATAGATTTCAGCGGGTAGGCAACCTGGTGTCTCGCGGATAAAATCTGCCATGCGTTTGTGGCTTCCGCCATATTTGGCGTCGGAAGGGTACCCCAGCAGCTGGTTGAACTCCTCGAAATGGATCCGTTGCCCGTCCGCCGTCCGGTCAAACCGCGTGATGATGAGCGCCTGCTCGGTCAAGCCCTCTATCGTTCCCATGTGCAGATCAACAATCTTGTCGTCGGGTAGCAGCGCCTTGAGCGCCATGGTCGTCAGGAATTCATTCGTTGTCAGATCCTCATGACGCGGCGATGGAAACTTTCCGATATGCGTGCTCAATTCGCGCGCGCGCGCCGGACGGAAGGTTCCATCCTGCTCGATCAGGGCCAGCTTGGGCTGAATACCCGAGAGCGAGGCCCGCCCGGCCATGACCGCCCTGTCCATAGAATTGTCGGGGTTGATGATGCCGCGTTCCTGCGGTTCCGGATCGATCACGGAGACGGCGCCCGCGCAGTCCTGACCGAAGGCCAGCAGCAGTTCGAAGCGCGAGGCCCGGCGCTTGGCCAGCAGGCGCGTCTGTGCTTCTTCCAGCCAACCTTCAGCGACCAGATTGTCAAAGAATGGCGGCAGGCCGGACTCCGAGAGGAATGGCGCCGCCTGAAGAGGAAGGGTATGGGCTATAGATGGCTGACCTGATGACAGATAGCTGTCATGGTAGGTAAAGGACGTCCGGTCCCCAGGTTCCTGGCGCAGGGTGCCGGCGAAATGATTCTTATAATAGATATGTCCCCACAGTAAGTGAGCCATGGTAAATTATAGTTTACCATGCGCGATGTAAATTTAAAGGGTAAAGCATAGTTAACCATTATTCATATTTAATGGTTCTGGTCAATTACGATTGACCAAATGGAGACCATAGGAAAAACCGCTACCGATCGACATGACCACGCCGTCGGTCATGGTCGGGCGCGCGGCGATACGCCGCGTTGAGTTTCTCTCTCTGGGGTCATGCCGAGATCTCCGAATATTCGATCAAAGCTCACGAGGGAGGAGTCCACGGTGATGCGGACAATGGATCGACGTTTGACGTATGAACGGCCATCATGGGATCAAAGAGAAAGGCAAGATCTATGCGCTTGGCCTCGCAGGTGAGCTGGAAGGCCGAGCCATCACCGTCAAAAGAAAAGGGGCGCTCGCTTTTAGCTAAAGTAATAGAAGATTCATCCGCTCGAACAAGGAGCCGTTCCTTCATAAGCCCGTCAGGGGTGCGATAAATGATCTGCAGAGCACCATCGCCATGTGGGACGAGAGCCACAACGGTTACGATCTGTGAAGGCACAATCCCTACGAGATTCAAGCCATTGGTAATTTCCTCGAGCTTCATGAGGGCGACCCTTAATTGCTATATCCTATAATCCCGTCTCGGGCGCATGGCCATTTTCACTGCTCTCATAACTTTGCACGGTGAATGAACGGAAACTATTGCACGTTGAGGGAAGTGATTCTAGGGCGATTTACGGCCTAGATTACGTAAAAATAGAGGCTTTTACCATCATAATCGCCGGCTTTTACGCCCTCCACCCCCTTGGATATCGCTTTTCATCAAAGGAAGCGCTAGATTCGCCTACAAATAATGGAAAAGATGATACCGAGACCTGCCATTTTCATAAGTCATGCCAATCCGGAAGATAACGAATTCACGGTATGGCTCGGAGCGCATTTGAGCGCAGCGGGATACGAGGTGTGGGCAGACGTTTTAAAACTCCGTGGGGGAGAGGATTGGGCACGCAAGCTAGAGAAGGCTTTAAGGGAGAGGGCGTATAAAGTACTGCTGGTCGGAACGCCATGGGGCGTCGAGAAGCAAGGTGTGCGGAATGAAATTCAGATCGCTTGTGAGGTGGCGAAGAAAATTGCTGATGACGCTTTTATAATTCCTCTTCGTTTGCAGACCTATGATTCGCCCTTCCAGGTTGTTCAGGCTCAGTACATAGATTTCATGAACGGATGGGGGCAAGGACTAAGCTCTCTCCTTGAAACATTAGACAGCTATAAAGTCCCCTGCCTTCAATCAGTCCACGCGGAGAGTGTGCAGAACTGGAGGGGAGTCCAGCTATCTAAAGCCCGAACGACTCAGCCCATATCTCAGACTCTTATTTCCAGCTGGTTGCTAATTGCCGATTGGCCAAATTCCATCAAATATTATGAGTTTCAGGGAGCAGGTGCTGAAGATCAGGCAAAGGCGCTTTCAGCTCATTCTGAATGGCCGACAACGCTGTTTGGACGAGGATTTTTTGCCTTCGCCGATATTCAGGACTTCATCAGAGGGCAAGATGCTCCGGGGCGTTTATCACAGGAAAAGCAATGGTGGGTTCCATACTTCCTTGAGAATGGTGATCATGACAGAAGGATTGGTAAGCGGGAGGCAGAGAATATCGTCAGCAATCTAACGAAATTGGCGGTGGAAAAGAAACTAGAGGACAGCCAATTGGCACGCTATGAATTATCCGCAGGTGTTTCCGCATGGTGGGTTCCTACAGGGCTAATTGCCGATGAGAAAGTATCTTTCAAGTGGCAGGACGGTCCGTCTGGTAGGAGGAATCTCACGGGAGAAGTCACTTCAGGAATCAGAAAGCACAAATGGCATTACGGTATATCCGTAAAGCCGAGGGTAAGCGACAAGCCTCATGTGAAAATTGTCTCAAGGGTCATCTTCTCGGAAAATGGACTTATGGCCCTGGACGATGCAAAGGCGATGCACCGCCTGCGACGTTCCGTTACAAAATCCTGGCGGAATGATCGATGGAGAGACTTGTTATTGGCATTCCTCTACTGGTTCTCCAAAGGAGAGCGACACATAGTTTTTCCGACAGGGTCCTCATCTGGCATCAAAGCGGAAGTGCCGCCTATTTCAATGGTATGCCCGGTTAGTATCAAGGCAGAAGAAACGGGAATGTCTGAAGATATCGATGCAGAAGCCGATGATCCGGTTTTTGCCGCTGGCTTCGATGACGAAGACGTTGAGGAAGCTGATGTCAGGATCGAGCGAGATGATGAAAGACAACCACGGCAGGGGTCAGATTAATGCAACTGGATTTTGTCATTGAACCGAGGCTGGAATTCGCTTTTGGTCAGGAGGAAGAGTATCCGCGTGACGGACTATTCCTCTTCGGACCGATCAAGGATAACGCGGCACCCGATATTATCCGCTATGGAGTGATTGGAACGCAAGATGGCATCCAGCGTTTCAAAACCTGGTCAAGATCAGTGAGTGGGTATATCAAGCGGTTTTCTCCGAAAAATAACCCTGATGCACAGCATCATACGTCTTTCCCCGGTTTTGAGAGTGTGTTCAGGGCCAAGTGGCCTGCAGATCCGTTGGCCGAGATCGAGGTTTCCGAAGACGAGATTGAGAGAACCCTTAGGATTGGGAATCGCCACGAGGCGGTAAAGCGCGCGGTGGATCAGTATGTAAACAAGTTGATAGAGTTTTCAAAAAAGGAAGAGAATGAGCCGGCGCTATGGTTCGTCGTAATACCGGAACTTGTTTATCGTCTGGGAAGGCCCACATCAAAAGTCAGCGCACAGGAAAGAGTACAAGGCGTTGTGCGAATCTCACGTCAAAGGGCAAGAGATATCCGGACAGCCCCCACTCTTTTTGGGGATGAGGAGGAAGAAGCGGAAGTGTATTTGTATGCGAAGAACTTCCGCAGGCAGTTGAAGGCACGATTGCTGAAAGACAAGATTGTGACGCAGATCGTGCGCGAAACAACACTGGTCCCTGAAGATTTTAAGACTTCCTTTGGAAGCTATATGAGAAGGGTAGAAGATCCCGCTACTATCGCCTGGAAACTTTGCACAGCCGCCTATTATAAAGCGGGCGGAAAGCCGTGGATTTTGTCAAATGTCAGACCGGGCGTTTGCTATGTAGGTTTGGTTTACAAGCAAACAGATCCTGAAAGTGAAGATCCCAATGCCTGTTGCGCAGCACAGATGTTTCTATCGTCAGGTGACGGGATTGTCTTTCGAGGTGCGGCCGGACCTTGGTACACGCCATCAAACAAGGAATACCATCTGGAGGAAGAACCTGCACGAAAGCTTATGAATCTCGTCGTAACAGAGTACCGGAGACTCCATAATGAGGATCCAAAAGAGCTATTTATCCACGGACGTTCCAGATTCAACAGAGCGGAATGGTCCGGTTTTTCTTCTGCTGTTCCACCTACAACCAACCTGGTAGGTGTTCAGATACGTGACGCAAAATTTGAATTGAAATTGTTTACACCAGGAAAATTCCCGGTCGTTCGTGGAACGGCTCTTAAAGTATCGGAGCGGGCAGCATATTTATGGACTAGTGGCTATATTCCTAGATTGAACACGTATCTCGGTCCGGAGACTCCGAACCCTGTATTCGTAAATGTTCAGAGGGGTGATTGCCCGCTGGATACAGTCCTCGCTGACGTAATGCGACTTACTAAGCTCAATTTCAACAGCTGTCTGTTTAATGACCGCTTGCCTGTCACGATCAAATTTGCAGATGCCGTGGGAGAAATCCTGATCGCTGCGCCACAAACCGAAGAACCGAAGCTGCCCTTCAAATACTATATCTGAACTAGCGTTTGAGAACGTCGTTTATTGCCCTTTGAGGTTACGGGGTGTTTTGCTATAGTCGTTAATGAGATCCGATACAGACAATTTGTTATCATCAATGAGCTTCTGAATGTGCTTTTCTGAGAAATCGTTAAAATCTATTCCTTCGAAGGCATTGAAGAATGACCTGACGCTTTTAACAAACTGTTTCAGACAGCTTTCGTCCATAACCTGAACATCGTGAGTAAATGCGGCAGCTTTCTGAATAGATTTAGCAGGGTGAACAACGATATTCTTGCCTTTACTCCCAGCATAGTACTTACCGAACCAAGCGCAAGAACGATTCATTTGTTCTGCCTCTCGCTTATTGATCTCTACTCGAGTGACTTCAACCTCGCTTTTGCATTCCCAAACAATATAGTTGGAGTCATCTAATGCCCACAGATTATCTGGACCTTCCTTCCAGTGTTTGTCAGGCCGTTCGCCCTTAAATCCCAATGCGCGGCTAAGATCATCCAGCGCCTGTTCAAACTTATCCGCTTTTGTTCCGAAGACAAGCCGCGCAAGAATGTCAGAAATAGCTATGTTCAGTTGTTCGTAATTCTCATGAGGCTTGATCCATGCGATGATCCGTTCAACCCGCCCTTTACTAACTATCGTCAGCTTAGCGACGCTAACTCCGGATGGGGGACGTAGGAGAAGACGATTGGCGGAATGTGCAGCCACCTGCAAACGTTGAGATTCCAAGCGATTTAGGCGATAGCTATACCGTGCCATTTCCTGTAGGTACCAAGCCTTGTCCTCCGAATCGAGAACATTCTTATCTAGTGCGGATTGGATACATGCTGTTGCGCCAGTGTGATCTCCAGAGCGGTACTTCTGTTCAGCAATGAGCTCGGTTGCATAAATATCTAAAACCCGCTTGTTTGGGCCAGTAGGCTTCACACCATCCAGTTCCTGTGCGTAGAAAGTCTTCCAGCCAGAATCCCGTTGGAGACACTGCCGGATGAGACCCAAAAAGGCTTTTTCGGGAATTTCTCCTTTCTCAATATCTTCTTTGGCATACTCGGCAATCGAGAGACCGATCTCAATCTGGGTATCCATCTGGCTAGAAAAATACCTGCGGGATGTTTTGTCCCGCAACAAACGAATGAGATCAGAACCAAGAATTACAACCACTGAATAATCTTTTTCTCCTCGAACACTTCGGCCGAGACCCTGTTCTATAGTCCTGACCGTCCGCATGAGAGTCGACTGACTGCCTGTTCTGCAAGCCTCCTGATATAAATCGATCAGGCTCTCTGAATAAGGTTTGCCATCTAGAATCAAGATTCGGCAGGCATCGTCAGATAGATCGATGCCGTCATAACGATTGACGAGAACAACAGCTTGGTCGTATTTGCCCTTCTTTAGATCGCTGACTGCTTCCCACACCGTGGTTTTATCTGTGACGAGTGCCCCATAGCGCTTCCAATCCTCAGCATTTCTAAAACTTGATACTAAGGCGACTATTCCCCCTCCTTTGCGATCCTTCTTCGGCGTCGCCAATTTATGAACAAGTTCGGAGCGCGTAAGAACATCGTTAATTAATGATGGTATAATCACCATCTTTTCCCCCGACCAGCGTTCTTTCTTGTATGTCAGAGGCGATGAAATAGCTTCGGGAGTAAGCTGAAGCCCTTTAACGAGAAAAGCATCATCGGTAACGGTTGCAGACATGAAAACCCGGTGAGCTGCATTCCAATAAGTTCCAAAGGCCTCCAACGGGGGAACATAGGGCTCAATTTCAATAGCCGCTCCGGATACAATGCATTGACATTGAGCAAGCATGTCTTTAATCAGCGGCCACGCGTACTTGATTGCATCCCTTGCAAAGCCTTTTGCGAGTATGCGAGCTACCTCTGATTCCCGGTCGAGCCAGGCCCAGTATGGCACCGGCAGGAGAGCATCGTATTTGTTATTGGTAATGTCAGCATAGGTGCCTATGCCTTGCTGCTCAAGATCTGTTGCAAACAAGGCCATAATTTCAGCATATGCCGGGTCGTCATGCGGTAAGCGTATCCGGCAGGCATCGCGGATGGCATCAGAGCAAGCATGGGCATCATCCATGAGAATGGTGCCTACCTGAACTGATTTCTTGAATAGCTGGAACTTTGTAAGGCCATTGAAAAGTTTCTGAACAGAAGTTACGAGGATGCTTCTTCCATCAGTGAACTCGTCAGGAAGGTCCGGATCAGCAGTACAGGTGTTGATGCCGAACTGCTTGGCTTGCTCGCACGTTTGGTCGATGAGAAAGTTGTTTGGACACAAAAATAAGCATGGCCCTTTTTTTTCATTAAGGCGGGACTGAAGCAATAATAGCCCAATGAGGGTTTTGCCTTGTCCAGTGTGAAGCTTGACGATGAGATCGCGTTCATTGCGGCGCGCATTAAACCATTCGTTCAGAACAGCATCTTGCGAGGGACGAAGAGGTCCCTTGTCGTGAGCACGATCAAGGGTTTCATAAAGCTTGACGGGATCGATGATGGCTTCGATCTTCTTTCCGGAAAGACGTCTGCTGAAGTCGACCATCTACTTCCTCATTGCCTAGGTTTCAGTCGAGTTCTGAGCCAAGCCTTGCGTATAACCAGCAGAGTAAGCAGCAGGAAGGGTTCTAAGATCTGCGGCGACTACGTCAAGGAGATATCCGAGCCCACTCGGTGCGAGATGAAGGATTGAATTGTCATCCTGAACTATAAATCCCAATTCAAGACACCTCTCCTTGTCGCCTGCGCATTCTATGAGGCGCGCTATCGTCCTGTGTCGCTCTGAATCATACATATGATAGGTGCTCACCCTCAGATTCTGGAATACCGGCAAAATAGCAGTTTCTGAGGAAAGATCAAATGGGTGGTAGAAACTCGCCCTGAGACTTCACGTATGAAGTTTAGATATGGCGTCTATTTTTGTTTTTGATAAAGCCAAAATAGAAAAGGAGTCATCGAACTAGGATAAAGCCATCGGCAAGATGGCGCCGTTCATACCCGAGCAATGCGGACTTATCCGCTCCTCGCCGAGAATGAAATCCTGGATCTTGCCCTGTTCAATATGGCGATCGATGGTCCCCGTCTTGGTGGACTCCATCCATGGTGCGACGATGTGACCCCTGTGCGTGAACGCACACGGTGCGCCGTCAGGGCGTCATGACCTTCGTGCGTTGATCAGCCGTGGCGAGTTGGCGAAAGTCGCCGAGATTAAACGTGTAGATCCGCTCCGCCGCACATTTGGTCGCACAGGCCAGGAGCAGGGCATCATAGATTTTGGCCCCAGGAATCCCCGCATCCCGCACCACGGTCAGTGCCTGGAGATACTCCTCATACGTGAGGGGCACTACCGTACAATACGGCACAATATTCTCCGTAATGATGCGGGCCGCTTCACTCGGATGAATCCGCGGCTGCACCGGGAGTCGGGTCAACGCCGCATAGGTCTCCGCAATTGAATGGGCACTGACGAATCCGACATCGTGACCTGCGACCACCCGCCGCAGGGCGGGCAGTGCGCGCGCATGATGGGGATGACTCTGTTCCGACGCGGCGACCAAGACCGTCGTATCAAAAAACACCTGCATCGCGGCTCAGTCCGAACCCAGGGCCCGGAGTCGTTCATCGCGCACGTCCTCAAGGACGCGCGCCCAGTCCGCGTTGGCCTGAGCCGTCCCCTGATGAACCCAGAGCCCATCCACATTCAGCATGGTGGGGTGTGGCACGGGCACCCGGAGGAACAGCCCATCTGCTTGTTCCTGGACTTCCAGTTCCATATCGGGTTTCAACCCGAGCCGATCCCGGAGTGGTTTCGGCACAACGATTCGACCAGACTTATCAATTTTGATATCCATGCCATTCATAATGCCATATCCCATGAGAAACGGCAATACATCAGTATTTTGGCTTTTTAACTACCGGTAGCGTACCAAAGTACAGTATGATAAAGGACGTTATCATACACTACTATCTAGCAGGGGAGAGCTAAGAGAAACCACATGCAATTAGTAATCCCGGGCACGAGGAAACTCCCCGCCCTTTTCACACCGACGCCCAACGCGACCAAACGGTTCGTCGAATTCTTTACCGCCAATATTCGAAACCCGAACACGCGAAAGGCCTACACCTGGGCGGTGGCCGAATTTGCGACCTGGTGCGAGCGGCATGGACTGCTCTCCTTGCAATCCATCGAACCAGTCCATGTCGCCACCTATATTGAAACGTTGCAACGCCGGCTGGCCGCCCCATCCGTCAAACAGCATCTGGCAGCCATGCGCATGCTGTTCGATTGGCTCGTGGTCGGCCAGGTCCTTCCCAGCAATCCCGCGAGCTCCGTGCGAGGGCCGAAGTATTCGACGAAGAAAGGCAAGACGCCGGTGCTCATGGCCGACGAAGCCCGGATGTTGATTAATGCCATTGACGTGAGGACGATCGTCGGCTTGCGGGATCGTGCCTTGATTGGATTGATGGTCTATACATTTGCGCGGATTGGCGCAGCCCTGTCGATGCAGGTGGAGGATGTCTATAGTCAAGGTCGTCGGACCTGGGTGCGACTGCATGAGAAAGGCGGGAAGCTCCATGCGATGCCCTGCCATCACAATCTTGATGAGTACCTCCATGCCTACCTCAAGACTGCCCAGTTGACCGAGGGCACTAGCCCGCTCTTTCGCACGATGCACGGCCGGACGGGGCAGCTCTCCGACAAACCGATGACGCAGGTGGATGCCTACCGCATGATTCGCCGTCGCGCGGTTGCCGCCGGCATTCGCACCAAGATCGGCAACCATTCCTTTCGTGCGACCGGGATTACGGAATATCTCCGCAACGGCGGGAAGCTGGAAATTGCTCAGCAGATGGCCAACCATGAAAGTGCCCGTACGACGGGCCTCTATGATCGACGCACCGATCAGGTCTCGCTCAGTGAAGTGGAACGGATTGTGATTTAAAGGCTGACAACGACGAGACTCATGCGCACGGAGCGTGAGCCATGATGAGACCCCGCCCAGTGAACGCCCCTTCGACCACAACCAATGGAGGGACGTATGTTCGACGTATTCAATAATTCACGAGCGCCCGCCGGACCGCTTCCGGCTCACGATCAATCACCACAAGATAGGCGCGTGTTGCTCCACTGGGGATGGCTCGTCCTTGCTCCCATTGCTGCACAGTCCGAAAGCTGAACCCATACTGCTTGGCAAATTCGCTCTGACTCATCCCGACTTTCTTCCGAATGCGGGCCACATCAATCTCGTGAGGAACATGGACCACGTATGGATGCGTGTGTCCATTGACCCAGTCCAGAGCTTGCTTGGCACTCGCGATCATGCGCCGCCCTGCCGATGGTGTGTGCTTCTTCATCGCGCCCTCTTTCTGCGATACGCTGCCGCCAGAGCTCCCAACGTGGCCTTGAACTCGTTCCGCTCTACCTGGGTCAGGTCAACCCGTTCATTCTTCGCAAACACGTTGAGGAGAAACACTGGGATATCTGTTCCACTGAAAAACGTGATCACCCGATATCCTCCTCGTTTTCCTTTACCTTTTCCTGCAAACCGTATTTTTCTGGCTCCGCCTGTCCCCTGTATGTCGTCTCCGGCTTGGGGATCCTTGGCAATACACTCGACGATGCTCATCCGTTCCTGCTCCGAAAGACCGGCTCGCTTCGCATCGCTCAAATACGCGTCAGTTTCGATGACCGTCTGCACCAAGCAACTATACGTTATTTGCGTATAGCTGTCAACAACCGACCGTTCGCGAGCAACGTGTGACGTGCGATGTTCATCGCAGCCTCCCTCCCGTTACCCTCATTCACGTGTCGTTGAATGAGGCCGAGCCGATTGTGATTGAAAGAGCGTACCTGGACGTTCCTGTGTTCCGGCTTCGCGAGGGTCCGGCCCTCACGCGATGTGAAGGCGTCGGACGTTAATCTGGTCGCGTCGGACCTGCGCCAGCTCATAGTGCGCTTGTTGCACGAGCCACCCGTCTTCGGTCCCGCCAAACGCCTTGGCCAGCCGCACGGCCATTTCCGGCGAAATGCCCCGTTTGCCGTTCACCAGTTCCGACAGCGTGTTGCGCGTCACCCCCAGAGCCATCGCCGCGTCGGTGATGCTCAAACCGAGCGGTTCAATGCACTCCTGCAACACGACCAGGCCGGGATGCGGCGGATTTTTCATACTCATCGCTCGGTCTCCCTTTCGTGATCATCGAGATCATCCACGTCGTGTGCGCCGTGGTCGAAGCGGAACATCACCCGCCAGTTGGCCCGCACGGTGACGTGCCCAAAATCCTTTGTAGGCACCTTTCAAGGGGTGCAGCCGGTAACTCGGCAGGTTCATATGGTCGACGGTCGGCGCCGCGTCTAACGAGGCCAGAATGTTCTTGAGTTTGGCAACATGTTCCGGGTTCACCCCCCCCCCCGAGGATCGTCGTCGTCAAACAGCTGTTGCAGTCCCTTATGGCGCAAACTGTGAATCAGGCCGAACTGTAACGCGCCACGTGTCGCATGCCAAGCGGAGTGGCCGTTGACCGGTCTACGGACGCCTTCGGCCTTCGCGCCGGAGAAGTCCTGCTTCACTACCAGGTGACCACAGGATAAATGATGCTTTGAATATGGTCTCGGTGCACGGGGCCAAAGTAGCGCGCATCGAACGAACGGCTATTGGTATCCGACATCAACAAAAGTTCTGATAAGGCAAGCACATGATCGCTAATACGGAACCGTGGAAGCGGTCGTCCCATCGAATCCGCCTCGATCGGCTGGCTCGCTGGAATGAGCGTCCCATTGATCTTCACACCACTATCCGTCACGCTCACGACATCATCATCTGACGCCACATCCTTTTTCATCATGTTCCCGTATCCGCCAGGGCAGAATCCCACCCCGATGTAGCCCCGCTCCTTCGCCAGATCAAACTCCGGGCCCTCCGGAGGACACCACAACTCACAGTAGCCTGCACAGTCGACTTCATAGCCACGGTAGACCAGTAGACGGAGGGCTCACGAGCGGCTCTATTACTATTTACCAAGGTGCTACGTATTGCGAGCTGTCCCCGATGGACTTCCTCTTTAGGCCTTGCGTCATGAGAACTAGGATCCGCGTCGGTCGTGAAAATCACACAGCCGCGCATCAATGATTTTCTCCGCAGGTGGATCTCGCGTTTTCCTTAGATGCGCTGGTGAACATGGCCGCGGCGCTGGGGGTGACCAATACGAAGTAGACTTACAGTATCGCTAGCACAAGCCGCTGACCAGGTGCATCGTGCTGCGACGGTCCCGTCTTGATAAAGGGGGGACCTCCCCGCCCGATCAGGAAGTTGTCATATGTGTGCTTATGGCACTGGCGAGAATCGAGCGATAGGAGATGTGTGTCGTGAATACCGCTCGCCTTCAAGAAAACATCAATGAGTCTCTTGGCTGAAGCCAACCTGCAATTCTGGGAAGAATTCTTGGTGCACATCGTCCAAGTCGGCACTCGAGGGTTCTCTCTTGAATGAGCCTTGGCAGACTGCCAGTCGACTTGACCGTAACACTATGGACGACCAGGAGTGGCAATTCCAATCGGAGCCTGTGGAGCGGTCGAGAACGTGGCGGGAGTGGTAGGGACCAGAACGCCACCGGCTCCAATCGTGAAACCGGATACACTGGTTGACCCTGAATTCGCGACATAGAGGAATTGCCCGTCTGGATTAATCGTAATCCCGACCGGCGCGGACGCCGCTCCCGTCGTAAAACTCGCCGGAGACGTCGGTGTTAATAATCCTCCCGCTCCAATGGTAAACGCTGCCACCTCGTTCATGCCACTATTCGTGACATACAGGAACGATCCATTGGGCGAAATTGTCAGCCTCTGAGGGCTCGATCCCAGCGCTCCAGTGGAGAACGTCGGAGGGACTGTTGGGGTCAGCACGCCTCCCACTCCAATAGAAAAGACGGCAATGGCATTCGTTCCACTGTTTGCAACATACAGAAATAGACCATTCGGCGAAATGGCAAGCCCCTCGGGGCTCGGAGAGCCGGCACCAGTTGAAAAGGTCGCCGGACTGGTCGCGGTCAACACGCCATTGGCTCCGATGGTGAAACCCGATACGTTGTGCGTACCGGAGTTTGCGATGTAGAGAAATTGTCCATTCGGTGATACAGCCAGACCTCGCGCTAATGTCCCACTCGTTGGAAACGTTGCTGGAGACGTCGCAGCCAGTACACCACCCGATCCGATCGAAAAACCGGCAACGGTGTTCGAGGCGCTATTGGCGACATAGACAAATGCTCCGTTTGGCGTGATCGTTATCCCACGCGGAGAGGATCCTACACCGGTGGAAAACGTTGCTGGTGCAGTCGGAGTGAGGTTTCCGGTGGTTGCGTTGATCGTGAAAGCCGAGACATTGGCGGAACTCTGGTTTGACGAATAGAGGAATTGACCGCTAGGGGAAATGGCTACCCATTCAGTGTTAGTCCCTCCGGTAGAAAAACTTGCAGGAGTTGTTGCTGTCAGGGCCCCGCCGGCCCCTATTCTGAAACCTGAGAGAGTGTTCGAACCATCATTGGCTGTATAGAGGATGGCGGAAGTCGATCCTGTTCCCTCGAACCCTCCTCCTCCCCCTCCTCCATTCGGGCATCCGGCAAGAAGCACACTCATCGGCGATGCGAGAAGTAGGAGCATAATTCTTGTCATGATGGATGGTCCTCCTGGCTCAAATGTACCACCGCAACAACCTTTAGCCAAACGAGCCATGCTTTCTTGACCTCGTCGGAATCACGTCTAAGTCGGGCTTCCGTTCGAACCACGGAAGACAATGGAATCACGGGGTGATTTATCCACACGCTCAAGGAGCAACTGTTGTGGGTCACAGCGCTCCCTACGGTCGACAAACGGTGGGACGCGCTCCCGGCTTGGCTCGTCACGTACAACGAGCACTGGCTGGTTGACCGCCATGGATTTTCGGCGGGGGCCCAGAGTGTCCCAGCAAAATGGGAAGCGGCATCATCGTGGCCTGGACTTGCCAAGGCTTGGCGGTATACTTTTTTAATATGAAACTTAGACACCATATCACTGTAGTGATGGCCTATTGTGTAGTCATGTTTCTGCACGTGCCGACCATATCGGCTACTGATTTGGCGCGCGAAGAACCAATCCCCATCCAAACGATTATCACGAACCCTCAAACCTTCAATATGCGGGCAGTACGACTCCAAGGAATCATTAAAACGTTACAAGTGTTTCCAGGCGGGGATACTTGTCGCGTACACGGGCAATACGCTGGGTATGCGTTCATCCTCACCGACCCCACCGGTGAACTCTCCATTTTTGACCTTGTGACCTGTCACGGTCCTGGGAGACCGAGGTTTCGCGCAGGGAAACCTCGGATGACGGACTTTGCTGTGGGCGACAGTGTTGAAGTCGTTGTTTATGTCTCCGTCAGCTACTCTCCTGATTTTGCCCTCCATACCGTTCAGGGAGCACTCCGGTGGGTTGGACGAATGCCTCCCCTAAGTGATGCCTCTTCAGGCACGACCCCCTGACTTTCCGATATCTCCACATGAGTCTATGGCCTCCTCTACTTCCTCACGGTCGGTGATCAATACGAACTTCTCACGGCTTGGCAAGAGCACACATATTTCATCCCCTGAGAAGCGATCATAATTCCGGACTTGTTGAATCGTATGCTCTTCTTCGAAGAGATAGGTTTTGGATGTCTGTGAAACATCATGGATGATCGTGATTCCACTGCCCGTACCATTCCTAAAAGCAACCACGATTTCTAGGCCTGGTTGGCCATCCGTATCGGCGAACAGATGGATTTCCCCCATTCTCCATCTGGAATCGCTGTAGGTTGTCAATTCGTTTTCGCGGTCTCGGAGGATACAGACGCATATGAGCTGATCGTTCGCGTCCCGACTTTCAAAAATGACTTCCTTCCCAAGCGCTCCATCTGTATCGATAACTTCTTTGATCTGTATGGTTGCCCAGGACTGATCCGCATATTCCCTCACCGTCCGATCACGATCACGGATGAGACATAAACAGCGTAATGTTCCCTCCTCAGTTTTTACCTGGACAAGAATCTCATCTCCATCTATCGCGTCCGTATTCGCCAGAGTTGTGCCGTCAACCGAACTCCACCCAAGACCACGGTAGAATGCGATCGATGTGGTTTTGTCATGAACGACACAAACACACGCAAGCAACCCTTCATGCGTATGGGCTAACACAACGATTTCCGACCCGGGCTCGCCGTCAGTATCTTGTACCGCAATGAGTTCCACGTTGTGCCAAGCGCTATGCTGGTAGACGCGTTTGTCCCTCGTATCAAGCGTCGTGACGCAAATCTTGTTGAACTCACAAATGGATATCTCTTCTTGCAGACCGTCATCGTTTGTTTCTCCGATGAACAAAGAAAACGCTGGAGGCGTCTGATTGGCTACAAGGAGGTCGGTGAGATCGTTTGTATCAGTACGAGGATTTGGCAACGTTGCGTCATTGGTTGAAGCAGATGAGATTGCAGTGACGGCGGGAGACTCCAATGAGGACTGCGGATCCTGGGTGCACGCGGCTTGGATGAACGACAAGCAGAGTACCATACACCAGGCCACTGACCTTATTGGAAGACCGAGTGGTTGCATAAACTCTCCTTATTCGGTCTCGTATAACTACTTATTCTTGGCAGTCCACAAACGACTGCCCCGCTTTCCGTCTACAGTTTCAGGCAGATCTACTGCTCATTTTGGGTGTGTCCATAACGCGATGCGTTCAGATTACCACTGCCGATGAGTGCACCAGTAGCTGAACGAAGTTCCCATGTCCCAGGACTCACGGTTCCTCCCGTTATCAAGACATTACCGGTATTCGTTTGTAATTCGGCTTGATGTCCGTCACGGCCAACCCACAGGTTCCCATTGGAAACAAGAGCCCCCGTACTACTTCGGATCTCCCATGTCCCAGGGCTCCACGATCCGCCAACGATAAGGACGTTCCCGTTCAGGAGTTTGGTGCACGTGGAACCATCTCGAGAGGCCCAAGTATAATTGGCACTAATCAAAGTCATGCTGCTATTTCGAAGTTCCCAGCTGATATACCCTGGACCACCACCAACTAAGAGCATATTGCCATTATTCAATTGAACGGAACAGTGACCGGAGCGGCCAGACCACAGATAAATACCCGTAGTGCTAGTGCCGGATACAAGACTCCCATTTGTACCTCGAATTTCCCACGTTCCTGATGAGCCATAACCACCAGTAATCAGGACGTTTCCGTTAGAAAGCACCGAGGCACTGTGACCGTATCTGCTTGTCCAAAGCGTTCCCTGGCTGACGAAGCCACCGGCGCCGTTACGGATTTCCCAGGTTGCAGGAGAAGCGCCTCCTCCTACGATGAGCACATTGCCATTACCGAGCAAGGAACAAGTAAAAGCCCAATCTCTCGTTGTCCATAATGTTCCGTTACTGACATGGCCTCCTGTTGCATTTCGAATTTCCCACGTCCCTCCAGATGCAGATCCTCCAGCAAGAAACGTGTTTCCGTTAGGGAGTAGGACTGCGCAATGACTTATTCGTGTCGCC
>Ga0209824_10000788_pt1 | contig 19151 bp, 22 predicted proteins | sample VDWuncwatermetaG_FD_184124 | JGI IMG/M metagenome (GOLD analysis project Ga0209824, IMG submission 184124) | Wastewater microbial communities from Netherlands to study Microbial Dark Matter (Phase II) - VDW unchlorinated drinking water (SPAdes)... ... | reverse complement strand
TATCCACATGATCTCTGTGGATAAATACTTTTTTAAATTGGTTTGGTGATTTCACATTAAACCTCGGATCACGTTTGTAATGATTTCTGCAACCCAGCGGCTATCGGGTAATTTTTTTTCTTGTGGATAACTTTGTATTTCAAACTCAGTTGCGGAAGATACAGCGATCGGTAAGAACGGTGATTTAGGTTTTTTCAAATTAATCTTTGCTGGTGGCAAATTCAAAAACCTTTGACGCCATTTGTAGTAACTTGATGTCGCAAGCTTATTCGCTTTGCAATAAGCTTGGATTCCTTCGGGAAAAATTTTTGACTGCTCTAGATGGTTGCGCCAGTAGGCTATTTTTTCTTGGTTTAGTTTTTTCAAGCTGACTCCTTTTTGTTGAAGTCAGTTTGCCTATGTTTTTATGCGCGCTCAAATAGGGCTGATGGATCGCTTACTGTCAATTATCTGAGATTAATATATTGTCCATAATCTTAATGATTTTAATATCTCCTTTATTAAGTTTAGTGACGTAATTTTAATGTTGAGAAAACCAGAAGTCTTGCGCCAAAACCTAATAAGAAAATTGGGAACCCAATCGTTAAAATAAGGGCCCATAACTGTAAAGCTATTTTTAAAATTGAGTAAAACTGGACGGATTTTCCATTAATAATTGGAATTATAAAAAGAGTCAAAGCAATTAAAACAATCGTTGGAATGGTAACCCAAATAATATTTTTAGTTGCCTGCTTCCAGTCGCTTGAGAGAAATCCCAGTAGAAAATAGGATAAGTTAATAAGATAAAATAAGTAATCAGAATATGGTTGCGGAACAATCGTAAAACAAATTATTTGTAGAGCAGCAAGTATAATCAATGCGGAAAAGCGAACTTTTGAATTTTGAAGTATATTCATTTAAGTATCCTATTCAATAAAAAAATTTTAAGCTCTTGCAGAAATACATGCATTTCTGTTTCTAAAGATTTATAAATTTCTGAAGCTTTCTCGAACGACTGTAGCCCCCACATTCTTCAAGAAGATAAGCATTCTTTTTGCCGTTTTCAGCAAAGAAGTTACTCAGAACTCCCTTTAAGGTATGGGCCGAAATTCTCAGTCGATCTCCATCTTTTTTTGCGATAGAATCTTCAATTGCTGATAAAAAATCCTCTTTCGCTTCGATAAAAAGCTCTACCATCTCCAGAAGGATTTCTTCGTCCCCTCTAAATTGAAACAGGAGCTCTTCATGATTAAATGTTGTATATTTCATAAATCACTAATTAATTTCATCGGGCCCAACATTGAGCCTTAGTCAGCATTTGGAAATAAATTTTCCTTCTCCGTCCTCATCCGCTAATCTTAAGCGCCATATTTATATTCAACTTCCAATGGAGCATTCAAAGGTCCAACGTCCTTGGAGTCCTCAAAAAATGCTTTGGATAGCTCTTTCTGTTCAAGCGCCTGAATATGAATAAGGATAAGATATTTTAACTGTTTCTCTTGTGATGAAGTTAATCCCGCTTTGTCTTTAGAATTTTCCTCCCATAATTTAAGGCTCGTATGGGGAACTCCTAGCTCTTGGCCTAAGTCCCTAAGCGAAAGTTTTAAAAACTTTCTTAAAAACTTAAGTTTCGCTCCATTAAAAGAAACGGAGCTTTTGATGAGTGTCTTCGCTAATACAAACTCAAGTAGCTTCATATTTATGTCTGGGTATTCCTCTCCACTCTCTGTTTCTTTTATGACGACATCATTTAAAAGAACGGGAAAACCAAAAGCTGTAAATATGTATTCCTTTAATGTCTTTTTCATATTATTCCTTCCTGTTTAAATCAATCACCGTGACCACGATCGTTTTTCGGGTCTTCGAGAGCTACAACGATTCTCAAATCTTTTTTGCCGCTTTCATTTAATCCTCGTATGGCATAGCGCCGCTCGATTTTTTACTTTTTGGATTTTGGCGATAATCGTTCTTCTGTTCTTCTCTTTGCCCTTGATAGAGGGCCTCTTTCACATCAGAAAATACAATTTCTCTCGCTTCCATTTGCTCTATGGCATGGAAACTGATGATAAGATTTCCAGACTCCAATGCTGCTAGAACTGTTGGTAATATATTTTCTTTTTTCTCAGCTTCCATACTTTCATTAATATACCCCAATGTACAAGAATGTTCAACAGAGTTTAGCAAGTTTACTACTATCAACATGTAGTGGCACTAATCGCGCAGACTGAGGATAGGGTAAACAAAGCCCATATTTGTGCTACCTCCGAAGTATCTAGGAGTGCCTAGCCCTGCCTTCTTGAGTTAATTTCCTTACTGTTTTTTGCCGTAATCAAGTAAATTTGCAGACTGATGTCGATATTGAAAACTCGTTTTTGAGTAGCGGCGCTAAAGTTCGCCTCTGTTTTTTCTAAAACTTAAGAATAAATTCCAGAATCTTAGAAAAATAATTAGTTTGCCGGCCTAAAAAACATCCAAGTTGTTTATAACTGAGTTAAAAGTTTAATAGTTTTGGTACATCACTTGCTTAGTCACATCAACTAAGGAGATTTTATGCTAAAAAATAATTTTAAAAGTGCGGTTACAATCAGTCTAATATTTATCGGCTCAATTGTTCTGGCTGATGACGAGTAATGCACTCAAAGTCAAGCCTGCCTTATTGGCATACCAATTATAGGCGGAGGCTTTGGCTGCATTAATTTAAATAGATGCCTGTTCAACAGGGCAAGCCGACTAGGGCTAGAGTTTCCTCAGTGCAAATTAAAACGACGCAAAAACTTGATGTAAATGCAAAGGCAACTGTAAATTTGCAATCAAAGTCAGAAGCGCAAACTCTTACTTTGCCAGATAAACTACTGATAGTAAAAGATGCGTCTTGTGCTGATTTTATTGCACTTGATTATGCCTTTCAGGATTATTTAAATCGGGTTAAAGCAAATCCCAATTTTTGCGGAGCGCGCGCGCCGGAATCGGCGATTAAGGAGTGCTCTAATAGTGCTGATAAAACAAGTGAGCCAGCCTGTGTGCACGTATTTTTGCAGTTCTTAACATTATTAACTCAAGATCAAAATTTTGAACGACCACAAAATTTGAGCGATAAAATTTTAAAATCTCAAATTGCTAAAGTCCTTTTTTCAAGTGAAGGCTTTCAAAAAGATGGCGCCAAAAAAATTATACCTTTGTTACAAGAAATACTCAGGCGTCATCCCGACCATGTTGGGTTATTGAGGGTTTATACGATGCTCAGATGGGCACCATTATTGCTGGAACCGCTAACTGACTATGATAAAAATTTTTTGGATCTTGCAATTTCCCAAGATTCAAAAAACATCAGCACACGAAATGCGATTGTAAGCATTTACACTCGACAAGACAGAGGCTTTGCTGTCATAAGTGAAATGGCACGTGCTTATCCAAATGACATTTACCCCTACGCTACGCTGGTGGGACGTTTTTTATTAGACATAGATTCAAAATCAGCACTTAAGTGGGCAGAAATGGGTCTAGCAAAAAACCCAAATCAACAGCAGTTTTTGGCCTTAAAGCAAGATCTTGATCAGGGCACTTTTGATATCAACAAATACTATAAATTCAATTTTGATATATCTGGTGCTTTTGAGGGTATATTGTAAGATGCGAGCTGAGTGAGATCTATTGTGACTAGAGCTAGAACTTAATTTGGTTTTTTCAGAGCAAAGGGCGTACTGCGTTCAAGAAAAAAATTAAGTAATTTTATTAAGTTTTTTTCTCAGTGTTTCATTTAATACCAAATAAAATAACGGAACCACAAATAAAGTAAATAATGTCGATACAATCGTACCACCAATAATTACAAGGCCCATTGGCTGCCGAGCCTCATGCCCAATTCCGCTACCGAAAACAAGAGGCAAGGCCGCCATAATTGTTGCGACAGAAGTCATTAAAATTGGTCTTAAGCGAATCGGAGAGGCCTTTAAGATGGCCTCTGTATAACTTAAATTTTGCTTGTGCCGCAATTGAGCGGCAAATTCAATGAGCATAATCGCATTCTTTTTTGCAATACCCATTAAAACAATTAAACCAATAAAACTAAACAAATTTAAAGAATCTCCAGTTATCCACAATATCAAAAACGCCCCGGTAACCGAAAAAGGCAATGACATCAAAACTGAAATCGGATCCCAAAAAGAATTAAACTGAACGGCCAAGATCATATAGGCTACTAAAACTCCCATCAATAAAACCATATAAAGATTCTTAAAACTCGAGCTAAATCCGGCAGCGGCGCCCTCAAGCTCAAACGCGTAAGACTCGGGTAAAATTTCAGTAGAAATTTCTTTGATTTTTTTTAAAACCGAACTCTGCGATTGGCCTTCGGCCAAATTTCCGTATACCGAAACCGCCCTCTGTCGATTAATTCGGTTGATCGACTGCAATGAAGGTTTATTTTCTGCTGTGGTCACTTCTGATAACAAAATTAAATTACCATAATTATTTCGCACATAAAGCTTTTGTATGTCTTCTTTAGTTTTAATTTGCTCGTCTTTAATTTTAAAACGTATATCATTTTTTTTACCATCTGCCATAAACTGCCCGGCTCTGTAGCCAGCTAAACTCACTTGCAATAATTGAGCAACGGCGTCAGCACTTACGCCTCTTTTAAGTAATTTGTCTCGGTCTGGAACTAGACTTAACTCTTTTTGCCCCAAACGATAATCAGTGTCTAAATCTACTCCGATCTTTTGATCTTCAATAGCTTTGATCATCTCTTGCGCTTTATCATTTAAAACCTGTAAATCTGGGCCTCTTAAATTAAAAGCTATCGGATTCAGCCTTCCTGCAGTTAAATTCCGGGCCGACACATCACGCATCGATATCCGTAAACCTTTTATTTCTTTTGATTTTTGCCTAACTAAATTCATCACCTCCGTATGACTTAATTTTCTTTGCTTTTGGTCGACCAAAGCAATTGGTAAAAAAATCATACCTGGACCCATCGAAATCATATAACCCGATATTTCTTTAACTTCGCCCAACATTTTTTGTAAAGGTTCAGCAAGTTTAATAATCTCATTTAATGCCGTACCGGGTTTAGCTTGCGCTGTTAATATAAATAAATTCTGATCTTGAGCAGGTACAAATTCTTGCTTTATTTTGCTTTGTAAAAATAAAGAAATAATAAAAACACCAAATGAAATGCTTAGTACTTTAAATTTATGTTGTAAGCACCAGTTTAAGCCAGCTTCATATTGACTAGAAAAAATTTTAAACAAATCCTCTAGTCTAACTTCAAAGTTAGACAGTTTAGGTTTACTTTTAAGTAAAGCCGCTGCCCGCATAGGTGTAATTGTAACAGCCTCAAGCAAAGATAAAATAACCGCCGCCGACATGGTAACACCAAATTGAAATAAAAACTTTCCGACTACTCCGTCCATAAAAATAACCGGAAGAAACACCGCTAAAATCGCCAGTGTCGCAGCTGTTGCCGCTGGTAAAACTTCTTGAGCCCCATCGAGCGCTGCTTGATAAGGTGATTTACCCATATGATGATGCCGCACAATATTTTCTAAAATCATGATGGCATCATCCACCACAATGGATATTGAAAGCGTCAGCGCTAGCAAGGTAAATAAATTCAGCGTGAAGCCTGAAAAATAAAGTATAATAAATGTGCCTAAAATCGATGTCGGAATTGAAAATATAATATTAATTGATGATTGAATGCTGCCTAAAAATAAAAAACAAACTAAAATAGTTATAATACATGCTGTCCAAAGTTTACCGATTGTTAAATCGACTGTGCTTTTTGTTGAAAGTGTGTAATCCACATTAATTCGGTACTTTAAACCTTCCGGAAGTTTCATTTCGGCAAGTTTCTTTTTAACAGTATCAGCCACAACAACTTCATTGGTGCCGCGTTGTTTTTTTATGCGAAATAAGACCGCCGTCTTACCATCAACGCGCGCTACGCGCTGAATATCTGCAAGACCATCTTCAACATCAGCCACATCTTTTATGTAAAACACCCGATCTTGAATGAGCTGACCACCGCGTCTTAAAATTGGAAAGTTCGCAATCTCTTGCACTGTTCGGGCCTCGCCCAAATAACGAACTCTAACCTCTTGCTTGCCATCAGAAAATTGCCCCGCCGCACTTTCTAAGTGTTGTGAACGCACTGACTCAACAACATCATTAACCGTGAATTCGAGTTTTTTTAATTTATCAATATCGAGCCAAATTCTTAAATTGCGATCAGGAGCCCCCCCTGTCGTTACCTCGCCAACACCAGGTAAAAACTGAATTTGATCTAAAAAATAATTCTGCGTCCATCTCAGCATTTCTTCAAGGCTTTTATCGCCGTATATACTGATAAACAAAACCGGTTCTTCTTCTGGGTTAGTTTTTTTTATCACCGCAGGGTCAACTCCCGCCGGAAACCTAACCTGACTGAGGGCTGTTTGAACTTCTTGTAAAGCCACATCAATATTACGATTAATATCAAACTCTAATGTTACACTGGCACCGCTTTGCCTAGCTATAGAACGAACTTCTTTTACTCCCTCAACCGTTGAGAGACTTTGTTCGATTGGCTCTAATATTTCATTTTCAATAACTTCGGGCGCAGCCCCTGGGTAGTTAACTTCGATACTTAAAACTGGAAAGTTAACATCAGGCATTTGGCTGATACCTAACTTATTTAAACTAATGGCACCGAAGATGATTAATGCTGACATGAGTATCCAGCCAAATACCGATCGTTTAAGTGAGAGTTCAATTAAATTCATAAATATCCTATATCTGCGGTTTTAATATATTGCATAACTAATAATTCAATTGAATCTAAATAATGCTGGTCTACTAACTGCACGTTGGCATCTTCTGCTAAGTTAGCAGTATCTCGCAATAACAAAACACCGCCGTCACTTGTGACTTCGCCGCCAGAAAACTGGACTTCTATTTTGCGCCTTATTAAACCTGTTTTTAAGGCTGGAAACTCGAGTGAAACTTGATTACTGTTTGTCATAGCTGCCTTTTTTCCAAATTGTTGTGTGAGTTACTACAATCTATGGCCTTTTAGAAAAAAGGCCCGCTTCTTTTTCAAATCTCATGAAATATTCGGGCTACTTACAGTTAAATCAGTAATTCGCTACGGCTCAGATGAGTGAAATTGTAAATCTTATTTAATCGATTCAACAATTTCCATTAACTGGTCAACTCGGCCTGACAGTATTTGATCCGGCGCAATAGCCAAAGCAGGGGTTCCACTGATTTTCATTTTGGCAGCTAAATTATTAACATGGTCGATTTCATTTTTTACGGCTTCGCCATTTAGATCGGTTTCCCATTTAGCAACATCCAATTTAATTTTAACTGCAATGGCTTTAAGAGTTTTTAGATTTTTCTCGCGGAGTTTAAAGGCCTCATTGTAAAACTCTATATATTTACCTTGTTGATGTGCGGCTAGGGCCGCATGGGCGGCAAGTTCAGAGCTTGGCCCTAATACTGCCAGGTTTTTGTAAATGACCTGCACGTTTGATTTTTTGGCCAAAACGGTCTTAATAGTTTCACTTTGTCTTGCGCAATGCCCGCAATTGAAATCAAAAAAGTAGGCAATTTTTATTGGCCCTTTGCCAACACTGGGACTTGTTGGGTTTTCAAATAACAAAGAAGAGTTGGCTTTAACGTCGGACGATGTGGGTTGATTTTTTTCTTGCAGCTGTTGTTGATGTTTCATAAGTGCTTGTAAAATTTTATCGGGATTTTTTTCAACCCAAGTTTTGATCTGCTCATCTGACGATTTGCATGAAAGTAAAAAAAGCGAAATTAAAGATATAATGGTTATAGAGATCAGTTTCATAAGGCCTCCAAAAATTAAATCGAGTGTTAGATTTTGAGATATTAAATCAGAGACTACAATAGATCTCTTTCCTGACTACTCGTTCCAAACAGGGCTGAGCCTCCCTAAGCCACCCGAGCAATCATCTTCTTCATTCTTTAAGCCTTTTCAATCTGAATATTAAAAGTACCTACTGGGTGTTGGGCTTGTTCAATTTTTTTAAAATCGACGATCACTTTAGTTTGGTCTGATTTTTTTAGTCGTTGCAAGATTAAATCTTTGGCATTTAAACTTTCGCCAGCAAAATACATTTGGGTAATTAATTCAATATAACCAAGGCGCGAAATTTTAAAATGAATGTGCGGCGGGCGAACCCAGTTTGTATCTGCAGGGTAAGCTCCCGGAATAATCGTGCGAAATTTGTATTGGCCTTGATTGTCAGTTACGGCCTTTCCCCAATATTGAAAATTAGGGTCAAGCGGAGCGGTGTTCGGATCTGATGGGTGATCATAACGGCCTGATTCGCAGGCCTGCCATATTTCAACTAAAGTTCCCGGTACAGGTTTGCAATTTTGGTCTGTCACGATACCTTCTACAATGACGATTTTACCTTTAGCTACTGTGGTCGCGCCGTTCACTAAAACTAAATCGGCATTTGTGTCGATTTGGTCTACCACGGGGTAAAAGGGGCCTTTTGCCTGCGCTGGAGTTTTACTGCCGGCTAGGCATTGCTCGGCGGCGCGTGCATTGAGCGGTAAAGTCAGTAGTGCAGCAGTTGAAATAAGTCCGTTTTTCAGTAAGTTTCGTCGGTTGATGGTCATAAGTAGAGCTATAGTTTTCATTTTTTCTCCTTAGTTAGTTGTTAAAAAGAGTTTTAGTTGAAATTCATACATAAATATAATGAATTTAATATGATTATATGATAACTAGTATTAATGACGAATATTACAGAGGTGTACTAATGATAAACCAAAGCGATTTAAAATATTTTTCAGAGCTCTCAAAAACTTTGAATTGTAATATTTATACGCTGCCAGTGATATCTAACTGAAAAGGAAGCTTTGATAGTACAGGTTTTTTTGTTTTCTATTTCAGAGTCGTAATAACATTAACTTGTTTTTGAAAAGGCTATTGTGCTAATCTTTCTCAATGAACTCCAATACAAAATTATTTAAAAAAGAATATGCATTAGAGCTGTTTAGAATCGCTGAGAACGATTTAGAAACTGGCAAAGTTTTGGCGACAGCCACGAAAGTACGGCGAGAAACCGTATTATTTAACTTAGAACAGGCCGTAGAAAAATCATTGAAAGCTGTCTTATGCCATTACGAAAAACCCATTCCATTTACCCATGATATATACGCTATTTTACTTCTTTTTGATCAAAATAACCTGCCGCCCGGAGGCTATGCGCTCCACGATCTGACGCCATTTGCTTCTATTCGCAGATATGAAGAAGGAAAATTTATCATAACTGTGGACGACATTCAAAACGCGCTTAACTTAGTGGAAAAAGTATTAAATTGGGCAAAACTCGAGTTGAATAAATGAAAAATATTAACCGATTTTTTCTAAAAAAATATGACTTAGCCACCCGAGAAAAACTTATGTTAGATGTTGCTCATTTTATTAGAACAGAAGTGTCGCCCTTGCGTCTCATATTTTTCGGCTCAGTCACAACCGATCGCTTTGATGACTTTTCAGATATAGATGTAATCGCTATTTTTAAAAACACTCTAGAAGCAACCCACGCCATGCACAAAATATACCAATGTCTGCGCCCAGATTTTGGCGGCCACTCTGTTGAAATTCTATGTACAGACGAAGAGACCTTCAACACTAAATCTAAAGTTGGTGGTGTTTATGCGGTGGCTTTAAAAGAAGGTATAGAGTTTACGTAATTCTTCCTATTCCCTGGCACCAACAAAAAAATTACTGATTTCATTAAAACTCCGTTGATTTAAATTAAACCTCGAAACTTTTTTTCAAGTTTTTTTAGGTAGGCACTGTCGCCATCAAGACTGTCAAATGCAAATGGGTTAAAAAACTGATTTGCACCGAATAGTTTTCGATCTATTTGAAACAATTCAGCTTCATCGCAAAGATTTTTCCAGTTATTAACCAGTGAGTCTGCAAGATTTTCAATAATTGTAGTGGCTTCTTTTTTTGATAACTGAAATTGCGCCGCAGAATTTATGCACTCTTTAAGCTCACTCATTCGGTTATTACCATGAATAAACATAGCCTGCGTGGCGGTCTGACCTGTGCGCGGCTGCGGGCAAATATCATAGGCCGGAGTCAGCCTTAGCATTTTGCCATCCCAAAACGCGGCATGGTTTCTCGCATGATCGTCGTTATTACCCACTAAAATATTAACCACGAGACGCTTATATAACTCGAGTAATGTTTTTGAAGCATCATAGAATTTATGCCTGATAATTTCTGCAAGAGTTTCGTAACTTGCATACATGGCCTGCATTTCATTAAGTTCAAAAATTGTAAGGGCTGAAACCATATTTTTACGTTGCCAGCTCTTTGCAGACTTTATGCGGTCAAATCTTTCAATCAACAATACATCTTTATTCGATGATTTTTCTAATAAAACATTTGCAACCTCAAGCCCTGCCATTTGCGCAAGGCGCATAGCGATAAACTCAGCTTTAATTACGCTGTATAAATCAGTGCCTGAAGAAAATTTGGCGATATATTTTTTATTTTTTTTTGTATCTTCAATTAAAGCCTTGGGGCGTGCCCCACCAATAGGGCTACCATGAAAAAGAGCTTGATCTAATTCTTCAGTTAGCGGAATACCTTTTTCAACACGCTCGGCTGATTCTATAAGTTCTTCTAGAACAGAGTTTTGCGCAAGCCGCGGCTTGTATTCTGTTGGCGATAACTGAAAATCAAGCGCACCTATGCGGTCAGAGCCCGACTCTAATAAAAAAGTCAGCTCATCTAACTGATATTGATCAATGACCGAACCCTTAGCCCCATATTTTTTATTAATTAGAACTCGCCTACCCCACGCATCAGGCGAGCCATCACGAATGCATCCAGGTATAGTTAAATTATTCGATAACGCCAGTGCGCCCGATTTAAGTGGCAACTCTGGCTCGTAAATTGATATTTTATTCTCGCGCTCAAGATAACTTTGACCATAATTAAAAACCAGTGACTTATTTTCTTGAGTTAGCTTTCCGGCAACCACAGGCTTTACTTCTCCCGGTAGCCAAATCCAGACATAGGCTTCAGCGTAGGTTTGAGATTTAGAAGGCATCATCTACCCCCTTCTTTTTTTTGCGGATGCTCTTAGGTAGTAGTGCAATTTTATCATTTACGCGCTCAATGCCTGCAGAAAAAGAACCGGATGTCTCAACATTAAAAAGCGGCACACCTACGAGTATTGCAACTTCAAAAAATAACCCAAGCTCGCACTTAGGGTCTCCTTTTTCAATTTTTTGCAAAGTGGCCCGCGAAATACCAGCGCGCGCAGCTAAATCGATTGCGGTTAAGCCACGCTCTTTACGGCCAAGCTGAATATGCTTACCAAGCAAAGTGGCTGCATCTAAAGCATAACGAGAATATACTCTTTCTTTTTTAGTTCTCATACAGAGTATGATCGGTTGTTTTTGCCGAAAAATCAAGGTGATTTGAGTATTATAATGGTATTATTGCTATTTTATGACCTTTATAGTGATCATTTTAAAATTCCAGCCACGATCTTCGCAATGTGCCTCCGTAATGCCTTTGCCTACTTCGGCGGAGTTACGCAGATTTTAGTGGTCGAAAATACTCGCTTACGAGGCTGAGCGTCGCGCCCCAGCTATTTGGCCCCCTGGTCTGTGCACTTTTGCGTGCTCGAACATTCGGCCAATGGCAGCGTTTGCAATTACCGTGTCTGGAAACACCTGACACCACTCCTCAACAGCGCGATTGCTCGGCAATATCATAGCTGATGTGTGCGAAAAGGCAGCTGAAAAATGTCCTGCATATGCACTTGACTCCAGTAAAGCTCTAAATCTACTATATTCACTATGGAGTATTCAAAAAACTATCCTGAACTTGTAAAAAGATTTAGAGATCAAGAGTCCTGTTTGGATTACTTGGCTTTTGTTCGGTGGCCCGACGGATTTGTTTGCGATAAATGCTCTGGCACAAATTTTTGGCGATCAAAAAGTTGAATCCTGTCTAAAACTGGCCTCATCTTCAAATATTACGCGCGCTTGCTCTGCTTGGGCTTTTTTTTAATTGCAGGGTATGTTTGACTGATCCACTTCGCCTGGTTTTCCTTGTCTGCTAAGGCTAAAACACGTTTTGGCGACTGAACTGAAAACCCAAAATCATACAGAAGTTTTCTGACATGGCCTTCGTGGTACTCAACGCCAAACTCTTCAAAAATAGCGGCAGCGATTCTTTTCGATGTCCAAATCCCGCTTGAGTATCCAAAAGAAACTGGTCCACTGTCGATAATGTCACAAAGAATAATTTTTTACACATCAGTAAGTCGACTTGGCCGACCAGATCTTTCCCCTTCTTTTAATCCTTCAAATCCTTGCTCATCATAGATCTTAAGCCATTCTGAAACTTTAGTCCTCGATGCATTTAAAATCTCAGAGATTTGTCCGCTTGTCCGCTCTTCGCTATTAAGAAGTACGGCGTGAATACGCTTAGCTACCCTGTCAGCCCCGTCAGTAGCGGCTTCGTACATCTTTAATTTTAAATTGTTTTTTGTTCTTGGATGAAGTTTAATAAATCTTGGCTGCATGCAAACAATTATAATCATATATTATTAAATTACAACTATGTCCCCGAACTTATGCGCGTCTGTATATCTAAAAAAAGAGTGAAGTTAACTTGTGAAATCCACAGCGCATATCAATCGGTGTTTGAAAAATATAAATCGTACTGTGAACAAAATGCCGGTGGGTTGACTTACTGAAAAAGATTCCGAAAAGCCTCTTACGAAGGCAAATATGGAAGATAAAATTCAAGAAGTCGTTTCGAAAATCAATATCATAAAATCAAAACCTGGAGTACAGCGGTTTCCAGAATCGCTAAAACAGGAAATCCTTGCGCTGTACCGCAGTTCAGAAGGTCATTTCATGATCGCAAAACAGCTCGGACTCAGCCAAAGCACCCTTACCAAGTGGCAAAGAGCTGATGCGCTCAAATCGGCTTTACCGGCAACATCAGCGGCATTTAAAACGGTTTCTATTTCTGCAAAACAACCGCAGTCGCTGCGACTTGTACTTACTAACGGCATTTTTGTTGAAAACTTAAGTGAATAATTTATTTTTAAGGCGTTGGCCCATGCTATTTCATCGCGATAATTTACAGATTTATATTTTTCAAACACCGATTGATATGCGCTGTGGATTTCACAAGTTAACTTCATTTGTCAGATCTACATATGGAATGCAGATTTTGCTCGAAGGTCATGTCTTTGTATTTTTTGGAAAAAACAGACATCGGCTAAAGATTTTATTTTTCGATGGGAGCGGGCTTATTATTCTGAGTAAGCGGATCGAGAAAGGTCGATTCATGTGGGTTTTGGATTTAGAATCTGTCAATGTTAATTTTTCAGAACTGGAGCAGCTTTTACACGGTTCAGTTCTTTGCCGGGGAGATTTAGGCAAGATGCCAAAAAAAGATTTATCGGCCACAGATAGTACTTGAAAAAAAATATTTTCACAAGTTTTTTAATTTGATTCTATAGCAAATTATTCTATAGCAAAGTTTATACTTTCACGCTCTTTCTCCCCGATATTTGCCGTTGGCACAGCGTGCTGATAATAAACATCTGTAAAGCGGGCTTTAAGATTATTTTTTAAGCATACCCGAGTGAGGCATCGCACAATCGACAATAAGACCAAGTTTTACTAAAATATATGTAATTAAAAATCTTGCTGAAACCTGATAATAGTCATTCAATTAAGAAATGATCCGCATTGAGAATCTTTCTGAAATTTACAATTGGCATAACACAGGGCTTATCACCCCCTACATTGAGCAGAATTGGTGTTCAAATCGCGCTGAATTTAACGGCCGACTAGCGAGCTATTTTAAAATTTTACAAAATCAGTTCAGTGAAGACTGTTCATATCTGGTTTTATCTAGCCTTGGTGAAATTGGAAATAACTGTTTCGATCATAACCTTGGTTATTGGCAAGGCCCCCCCGGATGTTTATTCATCAGGCAAAATAAATATGCACTGATCGCAGATCGAGGCCAGGGCATTAAATCTTCTTTATCTCGAGTGATTGATTTCTCTAAAGAAACCACTTCAGCGCTTGAAATTGCCTACAGCAGAGTCGTTACTGGGCGGGCACCTGAGCGCCGCGGAAACGGACTTAAATTCGTAAAAAAAAACATTAATCAATGTAAAGTAAGTTTAGCTGTAGCTTCTGATAGTGAAACAATTTCTTTTGGCCCCGCAAACACTGATATACAAATTAATAATTTGAAAAAACCCGGAGTTTTTTCTTTGATGAGTTGGTAAATATGAAAATCGAAATAAAGAAGTTCGGGGATTTTTTAATTTCTCGCCCAGAAGGGCGCGATGCCGCTTTAGTTATAAAAAATCAATTTTTACCTAAACTAGGTAGCAGTCAATCGATTGAACTTGATTTTTCCGGTGTCATTGTTTGCGCGCCATCATGGCTTGATGAAGTCATCGGTGAATTGGTTAAAACTATGAAAATTGAAGATATTCATTTCGTAAATACGACAAACAGCTCGGTTAAAGCCTCACTTGAAACAGTTATTGAAAATTTAACGCTAAGGCCTTAGATTGGTAGACCAAATAAAATGAACTGCCGAAAGTCCTTAAAAAAGCTTCGACAAAATTTTATAGGGCTGCTAAGTTTGGCGCTATAAAAAATAGCTTTTGTGTAAATTTAACCTCGGCTAAGGCCGAAGCCGCCAACTACCCATTTTGCACTATTGGTCCCAATGTGGGAGTGGTTACCGTTCCGGATGATCGACTGGATAAAATCACGGGCTTTATCAAACCACAAAAAGTAATCCCGATAATAATTGACCTATAGTAATTAATTCAACAAACTATTCCCATGTCGCTTATTGCAGAATTATCCGAAGTTAAAAAAGAAATCCTTGAGCTTGAAAAAAAATCAGCAGAGCTTCGGGGGTATCTTTGACCTAGACCGTAAAAAGAAGCGTTTAAGTGAATTAAATTTGGCCTCAGAAAACCCGACTATTTGGGGTAAACCAATTGAGATGCAAAAGCTCAATAAAGAAAAATCTTTTCTTGAAAAATCTGTTAATGAGTGGAGCCGCTTTAATAGCCGTCTTGAAGATGTTAAAGTGCTTCTAGAGATGGCGGTTGAGGCTCAAGATGAGAATACATTTAAAGAAGTTAAATCTGAAATTAACGAAATTAAAAAAAATGCTGAAGATTTAGAATTAAAACGTGTACTCAGTGGCGAGCTAGACACCAATAGCGCCTACGTATCTATTAATTCAGGTGCGGGTGGCACAGAAAGTTGCGATTGGGCGGCTATGCTTTTGCGCATGTACACCCGTTATGCTGACGAGCATGGTTATAAATGTGAAATTATGGATATGACTGACGGCGAGGGTGCTGGAATTAAATCGTGTTCTTTATTGATTTCAGGAGAGTACGCCTATGGGTATTTAAAATCGGAATCTGGCGTGCACCGGCTCGTACGAATTTCGCCTTTTGACTCCAATGCTCGAAGACACACTTCATTTGCTTCAGTTTTTGTTTGGGCCGAAGTTGATGATGATATTAATATTGAAGTTAAATCAGATGATATCGTGGTTGAAACTTACCGTTCAAGTGGTGCGGGAGGACAGCATGTGAATAAAACCGATTCTGCCGTGCGTATGCGTCATCTGCCATCAGGCATTGTGGTGGCTTCACAAACGCAGCGCTCGCAAATTCAAAACCGTGAAAAAGCAATGAAAATGCTAAAGGCCGCTTTATATGAAAAGGAAGTTGAGCGTAAAAACAAAGAAAAAGACGCCTTAAACTCTACTAAAAAGGCGAATGAGTGGGGCTCACAGATTAGGTCCTATGTGATGCATCCGTATCAAATGGTAAAAGATCATCGAACTGGGTATGTGACAAATCAGGTTAACGCCATTATGAACGGCGAACTGGATGACTTTATTATGGCTTATTTAAAAGCGCAGTTGGCGGGAACTCTCGGAGTGCTTGTAGGGGCCACGGAAGACGATCTCTCATGAAATTAAATTTCTGGATAGCGTATCGCTTGCTTTTTTCTAGACAAATTTTATTTGGGGGGTCTGCCCCGTTAGCGTTTTTTGGTTTAGTGGTTGGAGTTGCGGCTTTGGTGGCCTCGATGGCGGTGATGAGTGGCTATGTAGAAACATTAAAAACCGCCATGACAGATATTACTGGTGATTTGCAGGTGGTGAGAGTTGGAAAGTTAGCTGTAGATTGGCCAGAATTTGAAAAAAGAATCAAGAAGCAAGAGCCTCGTGTTGAATCTATGATGAGGTTTGGAAATGCCGAAGCGGTTTTAGCCCATAAAGGGCAGGTTTCTATGGTTTTATTTCAAGGTGTTGAGCAAAACGCTTTACAGCAAGTTTTAAATATTAATAAGCGAGTTAGGCAAGGAGAGCTTCGTTTAGGTGAAGAGCAAATTGCAATTGGTACAGGCTTAGCAAAAAAAAATAATATTACAGTGGGTGAAAAAATATATTTAGTGGTGCCATTAGCCACGCCTTTTGGTTCTTCAGGATTTAAACGACAAACAAAAGAATTTACAGTAACCGCAATTTTAGATTTTAGTAAAAATGATTGGAACGAGCGATTAGTACTCGGAAATTTAAAGTCACTCCAACTGCTGACTGAAATTGGCGATCGTTATTCGGGGGCCTTTATCAAACTAAAAAATCATGATATAGCAAGCGAAGTGGCGAGTAATTTAAGCGAGCACTTGGGGCCAAGTTTTTCAGTTATGACTTGGTACGGGGTGAACCAAAATATTTTTGAAGCGGTCGTGATTGAGCGCGCGGTTATATTTTTCGTTGTATTTTTAATTGTAATTATAGCTGCGTTTAATATTTCAAGTACACTGTATGTATTTATTCTGCAAAAGTACTCAGATATTGCCATACTTAAAACATTGGGTCTTAGTCAAAAAAAAATAAGAATTATTTTCTTAAGCCAAGGCTTTATTGTAGGCACGCTGGGTACGGTTTTTGGAATTGCGTTAGGGTATGCACTCTGTTTTGGTTTTATGTTTTTGCAAGAAAGATACTCACTCATTTCAGGGTCCGTTTATAAAATTGATAAAATATATGCTGAAATTCGCTTAGAAGACTTATTAATTATTTGTATGGCTACGCAATTGGTTTGTTTAGCCGTAACCTATTTTCCGGCGCGCAAGGGAAGTCGTCTAGAAGTTGTAGAGGGTTTAAAAAATGGATAGTACAAATCAGAGCGCAATAAAAAACATAATTGAAGTTGAAAATTTAACTAAAAATTACACGGCCGGTACATTTGAGCTTCAGGTACTTAAGGGGATCAGTTTTAGTATTCAGCAGGGGGAAGCCACTTGTTTACTGGGCGCTTCGGGCTCGGGCAAGTCAACCTTGTTACAAATTTTAGGCACACTTGATAGGCCCACCTCCGGAAAAATTAGGTATCAAAATGAAGATATTTTTTTACTTAACGACGAAACCTTGGCACTGTTTCGTAACCAAAAAATGGGATTTGTTTTTCAGTTTCACCATTTAATACAGGAAATGTCGGCAGTTGAGAACATCATGCTGCCGGCGCTTATAGCAGGGGATAATACAAAACAGGCTCGCCTAGAAGCCTTAAAGTGGCTGGAATTTATGGGTTTAAGTGATAGAGCTGAGCACTTTCCACACCAGTTAAGTGGGGGAGAGCTTCAAAGGGTGGCAATTGCTCGCGCATTAATCAAAAAACCTGAAGTATTGTTTGCAGATGAGCCTACAGGAAATCTAGATTCTGAAAATTCGCAAAAAATACAGGAGCTATTTTTTGAATTAAGAGATAAACTAGGCTTAACATTAATCGTCGTGACTCATGATTTGGTGTTTGCAAAAAAATTTCCACGGGTTTTGAAAATTAAAGATGGACGTTTTGTGTAAAATGAATAATTACTGTCTGGTTAACGCAAAATAGGATCGCATCAACAACACTAAAACGGACACCTTCCATGAAACCATTGATTTTTTTAACCGCCTTATTTTTTTCAAATTTTATTTTTTCCAAATTGTGTCTTGCTAATGAAACTCAACTCGGGGTTATTCTTGGTTCGACAACGGGTTTTTCTGCCAAATATGATATAGGTGCTGATCATGCCATTGACGGGGCGCTTTCCTATTCGATTGACGGAAAATATGGATTCTCATTACATTCAGATTATTTACTCAATAAGGAACGCCAGTTCACAATTGGAAAAATCAGTCCGGTTAATTTATATTACGGCCTTGGCTTCAGATTGCTCAGCATCAGATCTGGAACGGATAATGGAAATTCAAAACTGGGCATTCGTGCCCCCTTAGGAGTTCACTACCGAATTAATAGGCCCGATTTAGAAATTTTCGGAGAATTAGCCCCAGTTCTGGATGTGACTCCGCGTACCGACATCTATATTAATGTGGGTCTTGGCGTAAGGTTTATATTTTGATTTTTTTAGTAGGCGATAATATTATGTTGCTCGTACTTAAAGCAAGTAAAAGCGGATATTTTGCTTAAATTATAAGTTAAAATTCAAGGTGCTTTGACAAGCCTGCGGAGTCTGGCTAGCCTTGCACTATTGTGCATAATATTTTATATGTTTATTTTTTTTCTCTATTGTTCTCTCAATTTTTCTCGGTGGTGGCATCGAGCGCTCCTATGGAAAAAAATAGCGTAATATTAAAATCTACAAACTTAGTCATTAAATCTATTGACGTTGTTGGTCCTAAAAAAATTGAAAAAGAGGCCATTCTAGCTAAACTTATTTCTAAGCCGAACGAAGTTTATTTAGAAAGAAATATTTCTGAAGATATAAAAGCTATATATAGAATGGGTTATTTTACTGAGATTCAGATCTCCAAAGAAAATGTTACAGGTGGTGTCGCCTTAGAGTATCGGGTTATAGAAAAACCCACGATAACTGAAATTATTTTTGAGGGCAATGAAGATATTAAAATTGAAGATTTAGAAGCCCAAATTGCAATTAAGTCCTATGAAATATTTAGTCACGCTAAAATTAAAGAGTCAGTTTCTAAACTTGAAAAATATTACGAAGACAAAGGGTTCTATTTAGTTAAAATAGAATCTGAAATTAAAGATATTAAAGCTGGCGAAACGATCAGGTTAAAATTTAAAATA